>Ga0194055_10001707_pt1 | contig 17766 bp, 19 predicted proteins | sample SepL449m_MetaG_FD_155482 | JGI IMG/M metagenome (GOLD analysis project Ga0194055, IMG submission 155482) | Anoxic zone freshwater microbial communities from boreal shield lake in IISD Experimental Lakes Area, Ontario, Canada - Sep2016-L442-9m | ecosystem: Environmental > Aquatic > Freshwater >...
AGAAAAGTAGCTAGTTCCATCGGTTCTAATATAAAGGCCGTGAATTAATTTTGCCTTAAATCCACTACCGGCTAAAACCAAAGAAAGATCTTGATCTTCATGCACAAGTTCATCATCCTTGCAGACTTTATCTTTTATCTGCTCCCATGCAGATGCTCTAATAGCCATGTTTGCTCCCCACAAAACCACAATCCTCATAGAAGCAGTAGCAATCCAAAAATACATCCTCGACCAAAAAGTAGTCATAAATGATTCTAAAATATGTTTCCCTCTAATAGTTGGGGTGGTGGTGGTATATCCAAGACCAGTCACGGCAGAAATACTATCGTCTTTGAAGCTGTCTTTTACTTTCTCTACCCAGTCTGGGAATAACTTCGAATCGACATCAATTCGCCCAATAATATCTCCACTGGCAATAGAAAATCCTTTATCTCTAGCATTGGCTATTCCTTGCTTAGGTTCTTTTACGATTGTTACGAAATCAAATTTACGAGCTAGCTCAACTGTCTTATCGGTACAATTGTTATCCACTAAGATTACTTCATCGGGCATAATAGTCTGATTTTCAATAGAGTCCAGGCATTTTTTTATATGGCGCTCTTCGTTATATGCTGGTATAACTATAGATAACGTTAATGGTTTATTATTTGATTTCACTTTAAAAATATTAGCAAATAAGAGCCCTAAAACATATGAAATATTCAGATCGAATCAAATCACATATAATAAAAAGCTGGAAAAAATTAAGCTTTGCTTATAAGTTTTTGGTTATTTTTTTAATCCTATTAAGCATAACAACAGCTGGTTTATACTCTATTGCTTACTGGTATCAGCAACGTCATAAAAATGAGCCCATGAATTTAGGCGTAACTTTCATTGCTGACTATGCTAATTATCTTGGAGTAGATCCACACAAAACTTTTCTAGCACTTAGAGACGACCTTGGATTCAAAAGGTTTAGACTTGTTAGCTTCTGGGACAATATAGAAAAGACTCCTGGAAACTACGACTTTAGTGAGCTTGATTGGGAATTCCAGCAGGTTAATGCAGTTCACGGCAATGTAAGCTTAGCCATTGGGCTTAGGCAGCCAAGATGGCCTGAATGTCATATGCCTGATTGGGCATCGAAGGAACCAACAGCTAAATGGTATCCCCAGCTAATTAATTATATGACTGCTGTAATTAATAGGTACAAGAATAATCCAGCACTAATCAGCTATCAGTTAGAAAACGAATATTACTTAAGTGTATTCGCAAATTGTCCTGATTCAACTAAGCAAAGACTAATTAATGAATTTAGTTTGGTTAAAAGACTAGATAGCAAAACCCCAGTAATTATTAGTCTTTCGAATAATTATCTTGGGATACCGTTGAACCAACCTAGACCTGATCAATATGGAGTGTCAGTTTACAAGCGGGTTTGGGACAAGACTATAACTCGTAACTATTTTGAATATCCATTTCCGAGCTGGTGGTATGCTTCAAGAGCAGGGCTTACCGAAATATTCACAAGTAAAACTAGCATGCTTCATGAACTACAAGCTGAGCCTTGGCCTCCAAATGGAGTAATAGGATCTAGTCAGGATGAACTGTCCAAGTCGATGAATGCGAAATTGCTATCCGCAAGGCTTAAGTATGGTGAAGAAAGCGGATTTAGAGATATTGATCTTTGGGGCGGTGAATGGTGGTATCAACAATTAGTACTACATAATAATCCAAGCCTTTGGAATGTTGTTAAACAGTCTGTTAATAAAGTAAATATTAACAACCAGAAGCTTTAAGCAAAATAAACCAAGTTCAAGATCTCTACCTATAAATCAAAATGGCTTGAACTAATTGATAGAATTATCAGAAATTAACTATAAAATATTAGCAGATTAGAGCATAATATAAACGTTATGGCAAAAAAGAAACCAGAACGAAAACGCATCACGAATAAAAGAGCAAGTCATGATTACTATCTAGAAGATAGTTTACTTGCTGGAATTATGCTCACTGGTGCAGAGACTAAGTCCCTGAGAATGGGACATGGTCATCTTCAGGGCGCCTATGTAACAGAAAAAGATGGTGCCCTATGGTTAATCAACGCGACAATAAATGGAGCTCAAGGAATCCCTATTTCTGAAGAAGACCAAACGCGAACAAGAAAATTATTACTAAAAAAATCTGAAATAGAAAAATTCCTAGTTAGCAAGAAACAAGGCAATACCATTATTCCAATTGAGATAATCCCTGTAGGCAGATATATAAAGGTTCGTATAGCTCTAGGTAGAGGTAAGAAGAATTATGACAAACGCCAAACTCTTAAAGCTAGAGACGAAACTAGACAGATAAATAGGGCACTGAAGTCATCATGAGAATAGGATTCTTTACAGATAATTATCTACCCGGTAGAGATGGAATAGCTATTTCTGTTGAGACATTTAGAGCTGAACTAGAAAAAATGGGTCATGAAGTTTTTGTTATAGCTCCATCCCCTAATCTGACATATAAGGAAAAATCTGAACATATAATAAGGTTTCCTGCATTCAAGGGACTATTCTACGAAGATTATCTAACAAGCCTTTTCTTTCCGCCAGTTGCTCTAAAACAAATCGATGAACTGAAACTAGATATAGTCCACTATCACACACTGGGACAGGTTGGCTTCTTAGGTGCTTACTATGGAATGAAGCGGAACTTACCGCTGCTGACTACCTATCACACAGACTATTACCAATACGTGAAGCACTACAAAAAGACATTACCTGGCGTCATAGCCCTATCGCTACTTACTCCAGCAATAACTGGCGGCAATCTAAGAGATTATAGACAAGCTCTGCTAAACATACGTCCACAAAAAACAATTGATGACTGGAACCAAAAGATTGTTGAAAAGGGTGTTAAGTCACTACTAGAAGGTTGTGATGTCGTAATATCTCCCTCAAAAAAAATGAAGGATCAATTAGTTGGATGGAAGACCGATACTAAAATAGAGATTCTTCCGACTGGAGTAGATCGAATCCCGACAACCAAAGAAAAGATCAACAGTCGACGAGAAGAGCTTGGTATACTTAAAGAAGACAAAGTAATAGCTTTTGTAGGCAGACTCGGTAAAGAAAAAAATCTAAATCTACTACTCGAAGCCTACGACCTAATAAAAATGTCAAACCCAAATGCAAGGCTATTGGTTATTGGTGGAGCGGGCAGTCAAACTGTAGAGGCCGATATAGACGAAAAAAACAAAATTGAGCAATATACAGAAAAGGGTGCAATTTTCACAGGACACATCCCTCACGATGAACTTGGTTCACTGTATGAGCTATCGGATGTTTTTGCCTTTCCGTCGCTTACAGACACTCAAGGGCTCGTTATAAACGAAGCTGCTTCTGCGGGCCTACCAATAGTTATGATAGACAAGGATATAACATCTGTTGTCGAGAACAATATAAATGGAATAATTGCTAAGCCTACAAAAGAAGACCTAGCAAAGGCTATTCTTAAAATATTAAATTCAGATGAACTAGAGGATAGTATGTCAAATGAGAGTAAGCTACTTGCAATGCAGTTTACTGAGAAAAAACAAGCAGAAAAGTTAGAAATTATATATAAAGAACTCCTTACTAGATACGACAAAACTATACATCTAAAAGATTAGCTCCTCCATTTATTAAAGTTTCTTGCGATAGATATCTACTTTCTAGTATAATCTAATCTGTTATCAATATTCCGGGGTAGCTCAGCGGTAGAGCGGGTGGCTGTTAACCACTAGGTCGCTGGTTCGAATCCAGTCCCCGGAGCCAAGCATAAGCACTATGACCATCTATGAAAATAGATGGTCTTTTCTTTTCAATTTATTTTAGTGTAGTTATGCTTAGATCTAACTAACAATATAAATAAAAGGAACATATCTACAATGGGCAAGATATCTAACAACACTAACAATAAAGGTTTCATTAGAACCGATTTCCTTCTGTTGGGAGTCGGTTCAATTTTACGCAAGTGTAGCAATTAAACCGACTTAATATCGTCTCGAAATTTCCCATGCCACACAACGATTCAACCAGCTAACCCACAGCGAATGGCATTATAGCCGCAATGGTTGCTGGGCTCTTATATGTCGGTGTGAATATCAATAACTCCAATAACTAAGATATATAACTCGAGTCTCCAAATAGGTACCTATAGTAAGTTATTGAGCCTGTTCAATTAGGAGTTCGATAAGCACATCCGTTTTCTCGATAAATTTCGCAATTATAGCATCTTCGAGGTTGTCAGTGTGTGAGCGCTCGATAGCCCAGTAAATCATATAGAATAGAACCGATTTATCAATATCGCTACGTTTTATATTTCTGTATGCAGCATAAGACGTCGCGAGCATATCGTATAATCCAAATCCATACAATTTAGTGAGTTCTTTGAACCTAAAATAAGCCAAGTCTATGAGTGGATCGCCAATAAAGGCATCCCCGTAGTCGATAGTTCCTATATACACGTTCTGACGAACAAATACGGTACTTAAAGCGAAGTCTCCATGGACTAACGCACCCTTATCGAGTGAAATATAAGGAACTAACGTATCCCATTCATGGCTAAGAAAAGTTTTTTGTTCCTTACTGAATATGGTAGATTCCAAGAGCTTTGTGTGTGTATCTGACAGGAATGCGAGCCATGAAGCGTACTCACCTTGATACGTTTTTCCGGTCGCTACGGCTTGACCGAAGCCCTCAAAGGTTACACCGCCGTTGAGTGTGAGGTCTTTGGCAATAGCATCAAAGATAGACTTGTCGGTGTATAGTGCCGTCTGGTCATCTAAAGTTTCACCATCCAGAGCGGTCATAATTAGCTCATCTTCGCTAGCACTAATGACGGTAGGGACTCGTGCTCCAAGATTTTTCACTGCAGTGTATGCGAATGCTTCAAACAAGTAGTGCGTTTTGCCACCCGGTTTCCGAGTTTTAGTGATGGTCCGACTTCCATCATCTGAAATCTTTAGGGAAACGATACTTTCAGCACCTTCGTCGATAATAGTTACTTGAGCCATTATTCTATTCCTCTCTGTGATTCTTGTACGATTTCGATGAGTTTATGATGGAGGTATCCGTTAGAAAGTATAAGACCATTTACCGATTTTGTAACGGGTATTTCGTTGCCGTCAAGTGTGGTTGCGACACCACCCGCTTCGCGAACTGCGAGGCTCTGAGGGGCTATATCCCAAAGACTATCGCCTGTAAAAATATCCCCGTCGAATTTTCCCATTGCAATGAGCATTCCAACATAAATATTAGCATCCATCTTTATGACTTTTGCACCAAGCTTACGCAGAGAGCTGAGCCGATGAATATATCCTTCATCGCCCCAAGACATATGTACATCCGCTGCAAGTAGTGTTTGTTGTTTGGATACTCGCAACCTTCGACCGTTCATCCAGGCACCTTCACCTTTGGCGGCTAAGAGACTCCTACCCGTGAAAGGGTCATGAATTATTGAGATAACAATTTCTTTGTCTTCAACGAGTGACAGAGAATATGTGGCTAAGGGTATTCCATTTAAGTAAGCAGTGGTGCCGTCGAGTGGGTCACACACCCAAAAACGATCTGAGGATACTTCTCCGCCTGTTTCCTCACCTAAATAGCCGTAATCAGGGAAAGTACTTTGTACGCTGCTAAGCACCATGTAGTCAATGGCTTTATCGATAGCTGTGACGGGTGTGCCATCTTCTTTATATGAAACTTCAATTGGATTGTCGAAAGAACTTCGGATTAACTCACCAGCCTTATTCGCAGTTGTTTGCAAAAATGAACCATATTGATCAAGACGCTCAACACCCATCCTGTAACTCCTTGTTGATGTGTACAATTTCTTCTTCAGTTAATAATACCCTACTATCCAACCCAATTTCAGTGCTGTTTGGCACGTGCATCGCCTGACCTGCGTAAAAAAGTAACGGGCAGTCGGCAGACATGTGTATGCGATCAGATGGTATGTCGCTACAAACGAGTTTTCGGTAGGCACCAATGGGGTCAAGTGCGAGGGCATGCATGGGATTCGAGAATGTATATCCAGCTGGACTTACGAGTTTTCTAAGTGCTACGTATGCGATATCACCACGTAGGGTATTTACGGTGAACGAGCCTTGACGGCCTTTGAGTTTGTCGGTGATGTAGTCACTGACTGATTCGGCACCAAGTTTTTCCGGATCTCCCGCCACGGCAAGTACTCGTATATCTTTATTGATATAGTTGAGCGTTCTGGTGGGGAAATCATAGCGTGCATCTGGATCGGTCAGTCCTGGACCGTATAATGACCAGTACTGAGCGAAGTTAATTTGAATTGTTTTATCAATAATTGGGGTGAGACCGTTTACGACAAGAAGTTCTTTACTTTCCTCGGCAAGACTGAGTGCTTCTGGTCGTAGCACTACGATTCCAAAGCGATCAAGATTTAGGCCTTTGAGAAGACTCTCGGGAAGTGCGACCGATTCAATAATTTCCTCACGTTGTGCATCGAGTTTCTGCCGAGCATTCCTTCTCACTAGATCCGCAACTTCATCACCATAGAGAAATGTTCCAAGTATCTCATTTGCTTCAAGGACTTGGTCTGTTGTAACTCGATCATTAGCAGAGGCCTCAGTATAGTCACTGCTGAATAATTTATTCATAATTTTTGCATTAGTATGGGACATTAATTCGAGGTTTTTCATACAAATAACTCCTCGTATTCTTTAACCCACGAATCAACCGAGTAGCGTGCCATCCACTCTGAATTTGGGTTAATTCTTGCGCAGCGTTTGTTTAGGCAGGTTTCGAGTAATTGCGCGAGGTCTCGCGCGTCAGTCTTGAAGAAACGAGCAGTTTCATTGCCGGCTGCAATTTCATGAAATGTCGGAATATTGTTGAGCAAGGTGGGGATACCAAGGGTTAGGGCTTCGAGCGCAGCGTAACCGAAGCTCTCAGACTGACTTGGGAGAACTACGATATCTGCCATTGCATAGGCATCGGACATATCGTCGAATTTAACGAAATGAACATTAATACTTCTCGTATTTGCTTGTTGTGAGTAGAGATTTTTAAATGTCTGATACTGAGGGTCAACACCTGACGAAATAATCTCAATCTTTTTGCATAGAGACAAGGATATATACTGCAAAGCGTTAAACAATAACCAGGGTTGTTTCTGTACTGGCTCTAGACGACTTGGTAGCAGGATATGCAACTTGGATGCGTCTAGTGCGTAATGCGCAGTGAGCGCATTCTTACTTTTTTTGGATGCCAGTCGGCTTGGGTCAATAGCGTGTGGAATACAAGCAACTTCAGTGCCTATTTTGTCTGAGAATAGGTCGGCATAGTACCGAGATGGAGCGGTAAAGGTTACCCGGGGGGCCTCCTCTTTTGCTATATCGAGCATGGTTTCATAGGAAGCCTCCCCCCAAGCTTGTTTAAATTCAAATGGGTTGGTATGAATTGTAAATATGCGTCGTTTGTTTTGCCAGGCACGTAGCAGTAGCTGAGTGTTGCAGTGAATGGCATCGTATTCTGTCATATCGATTCGAGACTCAATTGCCGTAGCCAAAGCGGTGTATGTTTTGGCTAAAGAAAAATCACCTAATTGAGCGCGGAGCGTATATTCATTTACGGAAATTCCTTCGCCGAGTAGACCAATAGATAAGTAGCTTATGTGATGTGACAAATGAGGCGTGCCATCGAACATGTAGACATCAACAGTATTACCTTGTTGTTGTAGTGATTCAGCGAGGTCAATGATAAATCTCTCAGTGCCACCGACAGACGTAGCTGCCACGGCCCAAGGACTAATGATGGCTATTTTCATTTTATTTCCTCATAGTTTGTACCGGTGCTCTGGTAGATGTTTGGCATGTGTCGTTTTGAGTATGCGTATGCACGCTTACTCATAGCTGTGTACTCCTTGCTAGTTACTTTTAAGCGTCTTGGCTTAGTCCCAGATTTTATCGTATAACCAATGGCCTGTTTTTCGACAACTGTCGAGAAGTCGAGTACATCTGAAATGATTACCGGTTTACCGCATGAGAGACCGTCAATGAGTGAGTTGGGTACATCCTTCGCAATACGATCTTGTGCAACAAAGCTGACAAAATCTGACTCGTCAAACAAAGCTTCAAGATCTTCGGGTTTATTTATTATAAGAAGTTTTACTCTTCGAGTAACGCCCTTAGCGCGGGCAATCTCCCAGAACTCAGCAGTTTTTGAATCTCTCAGCGGAATAGTAAGTGAGTATTCTGGGTTTTTAACGAGTAAGTCGAGGAGGTATATTACACCTCTGTCGTGTAAGGCGTTATTTTCACTATTATTCCAACTAGCGAATACGATATTGATATTATTTTGATTAAAATTTTTCGTACTCTTTTTTCGTACGACTTTTGATGGTGTGGGAGTTATTTCAATTACCTCAGGTGAAAATCCTTGAGATACAAGATACTCTTTATGAATAGGTAGTTCAACGAATATCTTCTTAAGGTTTTTGTAGGTGCGCAGATAGGGCAAATGATGTGCTTCAGGACGTCGGTATAGTGAGACATAGAGAGGCCTACCCGACGCATTTAGAAAGAACCGTTTCCATCGGAAGGATTCTTCTTCAAATGTGTGTACGGGCGATCTTGAAGACATCAGTACTAGGGCGAGTGCTATCGGGTAAAGCAGAGGGGGGAAGATGTAGATACCGTCTTTACGCTCATTTTTATGTAGGGCTTTTTGGCCCATGAATCGTGTTGCAGCAATAATTTTTCCAGATTTGTGCTGAGCCAAGAGCTCCAGCTGATTTGATACTGCTTCCTTATGCCTAGTAAAAAAATCGCTTATATACAGCATGGTTATTATTTTAAAGAAATTGCCGTTGTATTGATAAGCTTCTGTATGACTTCAGCAGCCTTCTCTTTTGTCAGTGGGACTTCGTCAATAATTGAATAGCGATCTTCACGTGGGCGCATGGTGGTGAGTACCTCTTCGATGAGATTATTTGTAATACCAGCCTCGCCAATGAATTTTAGAGTTCCAATTTTATTGATTGCACTAGCTACTTCGGATGAATAGTTATTTTGAAGAATAGACATGAGGAGAATGCCTAGCGATACGCTTACGCCGTGAGGTATGTCTATTCGCTTCTCGAGAGCTTTTGCAAATATGTGCTCCGAGCCACTTTCGGGTCGACCCGTACCGTGGAGGTTAGTGATGTGCCCAGATTCGCCAATGTACGAGAACAATGTTGGTATCTCGTATGATATGTGATTGGTGTCGGTATTTGCGACAAACCTATTTACATCATCCAATAGAATCTTTGCTTTATTGAATATACTCTTGTCAACCGTCTCAATGCCTTTTTTCTCTGAGAGTATCCAGTCATAAAGAGCAGTATGAATAGACAGTACATCGGCGATACCGTAAAGATTTTGCTGAGGAGATGTTTGAAGTAGGGAGGTATCGAGAATAATTTTATCTGCAAGTTTAGCGTCTAGCGTCACCTTCTCATCGTTAACTACAAGTGCAACCTTATTTGTTGAAAATGCATTCGTCGATAACATAGACGGGATGCAGGTAAAGGTAGCATTGCTTTTGTAGGCAATATACTTAGCCACATCTGTCGCGGTTCCTCCACCCAGGCTTACGATATTTGTATAGCTTCGCTTTGAATGAGCGAGGGCTTTAATAAGTGCAACGCTTCTTCCGAAGACTCGTGAGTCAATCGTATGGACCTTGTCGTTATTGAGGCTCGCATGCCTAAGGGACGTTGGCGAATAGATTATAATAGAGTCTTGGGTTAGGCTATTTAGGTAGTCATTGGCACTGCGAACTTGAGTTACTTCTTGAAAGTGCACAGGATCTGTTCTGTCTGATGTATTTTTTCTCATGTGCCTCTACCTCAGTTAGTTCTGCTTATAATAACATGAATTTATAATAAATTCAATGGAGAACGAGTAAGAGCGCATATGGTCTCGTTTAGCTCGATTCTCTAATTACTAATATGGTTCTAGACCCGTTCGCCGAGCCAAGTCTAAGTTTTTTGACCATCTATGAAAGTAGGTGGTCTTTTATTCTTAACATTAAAATAGTTTCAATTTCTATGAGAGCAACCAGACCAGCAGCAAGGCCTTCGTTTTCCGGCCAATAGCTCTGTCATTGTACGTTCAATATGATTTTGCCTAGTTTGAGGCTTCTTGGCACTAATTGTCCAGCATATCCATTCATTACGGGCCAGGGGAGTTAAATCATTCCATCTTTCAAGTACAGAAACATCTGAGGAGAGTTTTTTGCTCAAATCTAAAGGTATTTCATGGGCAACGCCTGAAGATAATTTACTTTTTAACATATTTGTATTTTAAACCAATAGTTAATATTTGTAATCATTAAGCGACATTATAGAAATTTTTCGTATAGCCTATTATCTTCGGGGGATTTTTCGTACCCTTGTTTAATATAGAAATCCTCGGTGTCAAAATGTGGTCTCAGCTCAGAAGCAAAACAACCTAATGTTTTAGCTTTAGATTCCATGCTAGAAAGAATCATAGCACCAAAGCCTCGACCCCTCATTGATTTTTCAATTACAAGATTAGTAATATGGGCAATCTTCCACTCTAAGCTAATTAAATTAAATGATCCTACGGCAATTAATCGCTCTTCAGACTCTATACAGTAACTTTTTGTTCTTTCGCTCATAACTTTATGCAAAAATGGAATTCCTCTCTCGACAGTTACTGATTCAGAATAAAATGCATCATGAACAAGACCAACCGCTTCAAGCGTAAAAGGGTCTTTACTCAAATCTATTTCTCTGAATTCCATTAATGCATATTATATAATTTTTTAAACATTTTATCCAACGATAAACCGCTTAGCATAAGTTGATTGCTTGCATTATATTCAACATACTGTTATAAACTTGGTATGGATAACAAAACAAATCAAGCAAACAAAACATCAATTTTAAAAGAATGGCCAGGGGCATTCGGCATATATAAATACACAAAATCTGCTGTTAAAAATAATCTAAGTTTCATTATAATATTATTACTTGCGTCTACAGGGATAGGTTTTTTAGCGAGTCTAATTAGCAACACGAGTGGGCACAACAGCTTTAGCGCAATTGGTAGCACAATTTCTTATTTTGTTTCAGTAGTAGTGAGTGCAGCCTTAACCTATACTTTCCTAGAAATATCTAAAGGTACGAGTATTGGATGGGATGATATTTACGAAATTATTATAAAAAGATTTTGGTACATCGTTGGTGCGCTTATTCTCTCTGGATTGATTGCAGCTGCTTCAATTCTTCTACTAATAATTCCAGCTTTTTACGTAATTCCACGACTAGCCCTAGTTCAATACTTCGTTTTAGATAAGGGCATGTCACCCCCCGACGCTATTAAAGCTAGCTGGAACACAACTGAAGGAAACTATGGCAAGATATATGGGATTGTTGGTGTGTCCATACTTATTGTACTTCCAGCAATCACAATTATTGGAATCATAGCCACAGTATACTTCGGCATTATGTACTACCCAGTATTTGCCATGCTTTACCTTCACCTTACTAAACAAGCATCAATTGTTGCTCCTGAAGAAGAATAATTAGTCAGTAATTATTCTTCTTGTGGACTCAGACAGTCCAGTCATTAGAGAATAGCTAAAAAGGCCATCGATTTTAGATAAATTAGAGATTGAATTAACGTCTTCAGAATTTTTGCTTACTACGATAACCCGATCGCCCACTTTTAATCTGGGATAATTATCTATATCAATAATTGTGTGATTCATACAAACCCTGCCCAGTATCGGTAGTTCTTTGCCACCCAAAGAAATAAATGATCCGGAGTTACTGAGTCTTCTAGGCACACCTTCATAATATCCTAGTGGCAATGTCGCTATTTTCTTTGGACTTTCAGCTTGATAAATTCCGTTGTAGCTTACGCGATCGCCCACTTCGAGTTTTTCGGTTTTAACAATGGTCGATTTTAATGCTAAAACGGGCAAAAGTGGCTCCAATTCTTCAAATTTCCTGTCTTTTTTATCTAAAGGGTTAATTCCATATAATGCTATGCCCAATCTAATACTGTTAGCATATCGACTCTTAGCTTTTGTACTGCCAGCACTTTGAGCAATATGAATATATTTTGGCGTGAATCCCATGTTTTTAATTATTTCTACCGACCTATCGAAGATCTCTACTTGCTTGATAGTGAAGCTATCGTCAAATTCATTATCGGCATCAGCAAGATGAGACATAACACCTTCGAGGTGAAGATTCGGATATTTTTTAATAGTGTTTAGGTATTGAGTTATATCTTTGGGATTAATGCCCAATCTATTCATTCCCGTATTTATTTCTAAGTGCACATTTACAGGCTTATTTGTTAGTGCGATAGACCTAAGACTATCTACATCTTGAATTACATACGAGCATCTTTTAGTATCTAGCAGTGGATAGTTATCAGGCAAAATATAGCCTAGTACTAGTAATCTGTGTTTTGTTATGCCAAGCAATTTAGCTGCTTCAAAATAACCATCAACAGCTATAAAGTCACATTTTACCCCATTTAATATTTCACCAACTTGCATGAGACCATGACCGTAGGCATTGGCTTTTAATACAGGTATTAATCCGAATTCTGGGTTTTTCTTTTGGATATAATTGAAATTATGAATTAAACGTTTTTTACTTATTTCAATAGTGTTTAAAGTCTTGTAGTTATTTCTAGAAACTGAACTTAATATATTCTTAATTCGTTTTCTAATCATTACTAGAATTATATATTATTTATCTGAAATCTTATCTAGATAAATAGGCTCAGAGGGAATACCCTGCAATGCGATATTGCCTAAAGCAGATAGTGTAGCTGGATCACTAAAATGACCAATATGATCCTCATACATCAGCGCAATGCAGATATGTATTGCTAGCTCACCCATTGGCTTATTAGCATCTCGACGTAATTTTGTTCCTGAGTCTCTGAATTCTTCTTGAAAAGCTACAACTTCATCCTCAATTGCATCACCATAAATACTAAAACCTAGTTTATGCTTGGAGTGTGAACCATATATACCAAGACTGCCAAGACCTACTTCGATTTTCTTTGAAGATGATGGAACCTTCTCGGAAATTTCTCTCGTTGAAGCTCCAAAACGTTTGTGATGGTCATCGAAACGACTAAAGCCAATAATAGTGACTCCAAGCGTCTCTGGGTCAAACAATCTAGCCGCGTTAGGAAGCTCAGGTATTAGATTTGTGGCTATTTCCTCAAAGATTGGGATAGTTGTTTCGTGTAGTGGTCTCCGAACGGCTATGATTCCGCGCTCTCTAACAATTTCCCTCATGGAAGGTTTCTTGTTTTGAGTCTTTTTCCTATGATAGCGATTGACCATAATCAATATATTCTATAATAATTATTGATATAAGCAAGCATTTTTATTCCATAATATAGTCTGTCGTAAAGTCTTAGAAGCTTGATATCCTTTCTCTATCTGTTATTATCCTTTAATGGATCTGGAATCGCTTAAAATGAAGAGTCATCAAAGCACTATTACTAAAAGTGGCTTCGAAATTCTTTGCACGAATGAAAAAATTTATAATATCCTTGGTAAATTTTGTATTAGCTCTAATTTAGCCGAGTCAGAATTGCGCGGCGAAAAATATCTCGGAAGCGGTAATCATTCAGCTGTTTGGTCTATAAATGATATCGCATTGAAAATATCTAGTCATTCTACCGGAAAAATAGCCTGGAAGAATCCAGCCAGATCTAAACCAGAGAACCTAATCAGACAATTATCTTTTCTTGAACTATTTAAGAAATATAATGATTCTTCAAGTGATGGCTATATTACTGTTCCTGAACAATATTTTGCCTTCAAAAATATCGACGGCGATTACATAAAAGGAGAAGAAGATATGATAGGATGGAAACAAATTAAATCAGTTTGTGACGATCTAGGCATAGTCGAACAAGACAGGACAGAAATATATGAGTCGAAAAAATCAGAAATTAATAATTATCTCAATAAAACATACATGAAATATGGATTGACCGACCTAGGCCTTAAGTCTGGAGCTATGTTGCATGGGGGCAATATTCTACTGCCAGAGAACACGAGAGATATCTCAAATTCACCAGTTTGCATAATCGATCAGCCAAGTAGGGGTATTAGGGGTAAAATAGCCGAGACCCTCATACGTCATCTCTATTGAAATCTACGGCATCACTCAAATTACTATTGGTTTTTAACTGATTTTATGTTATAATTAGCTTATGTCAGAAAGCCTCAATTACTTCAATGGACTACCAGTTCCAAGTTATGAAGAATTATTTATTATTCAGTCTGAACGAGCAATCGATGCTGATACTGATTTAAATCCATATCTTGTATCTGAAGCCATAATGCTTAAAAACCCTCTGTTGGGACAAGTAATCCATCACGATATTCGACATTGGATGAATTTCGAACTCCCTGAACACCTAGATGAAAATGAAATTGACGAATTCGCCAATGGTATAGCGTCAGGTTATTCATTTTTCATAGGAGTCCATGGATTATTAGCATTTCTTAGAAGCGGGGAAGATAACATTGATGATTTCTTTGTAAGCCAGCACCAAGATAACTATATAATTAATATGGATGATAGAGATGTTGAAAGAGTTAAGAACGTTAGATCTGGGCAGGCAATCATAGACAAGGTTAGCGACCCAGAATTTTTAGATGATAGTTCTGATTTAGCATTTATTGATGCGGGAAACTATACTTTCGAAGCAATCAGATTTGAGGCCTTGATGGATGAAGAGATACATAATATACATCAAATGCTTTCTTACAACTTTAGGGATAGTTTTGATGATAGAACAGTCGCTCATATTGAGGGTTTTAAGCATGGAATCGCCAATGCAATTGAGATGTTCATGCAAGTAAAACAAGAAAAACTAATTCGAGAAATCGAAAATAGTATATCTTAGGATATGCCTATACTAGTCTTAACTAGTTTAAGAGCTTCTTCGGCTAATGGCCTAACTTTATCGGCACCTTCACTTAGTATCTGATCTATTTTGTTTGGATTTTTAAGTAATTCTAAATATACCCTGGAAGGCTCTTCAAATCTCTTAACTATCTTATTTAGAAGATCTTCTTTTGCTTCTTTCCAGCCAATACTGTGATTAACGATAGACTCACATAGCACCCGAGACTCTTCGTCGCTGGCTATATGGTGATAAATTCCATAAAAAGTAGTGGCCTTAAAAGATTCTATGGTATGGCTCGCTTCAGAATCAGTAACAATCTTTCTCACACTAGCATGCCAATCTTCTTCAGTTCCATATAAAGGTATAACATTACCGTAACTTTTGCTCATTTTTCTACCGTCAAGACCAGGAATTTCTTGAATATCTTTTTCAATTATATATTCGGGCAATGTAAGTACATTTTTAGAATATTTAGAATTAAACCTAGCGGCTATATCTCGAGTAATTTCAACATGCTGAACCTGATCTTTGCCAACAGGAACTTTATTGGCATTAAAAATTAGAATATCTGAAGCCATAAGAATAGGGTAGTTGTATAGACCCATATTAACGTCAGTGTCTACATCCTTATTATCTGCGCGATTTTTATCTACAGCGGCCTTATAGGCGTGCGCCTTATTCATCCATCCCTTAGGCACGGTTGCGTTAAGGATTGTCTCAAGCTCAAATATTTGTGGGATATCAGACTGCCTATAAAAATGACATTTTTTTGGATCCAATCCAGATGCAATCCATGATGCCGCAACAACATGAGTTAAATTCTTCAACTCTTCAGCTGATGAGATAGTGTTTAGGGCATGGTAATCGGCAATAAAAAAGAAACTATTCTCATTATCTTTGCTTCGCCTTAGTGCCGGTTCTATTGCGCCAAAATAATTGCCAATATGAGGTTGGCCTGTTGGCTTAATGCCGGTTAGAATAATATTTTTTTGTGTCATATATGTTTATCTATTAAATTTACTCTTTAATCATATATTTTAGAGAGGAGATTATCAAGAAGTAAGCAAGTATTATCGGTTATGACTTATCATCTCAACCGACAATACGTAGGCTGCTAATTGGTTTAACTTCATTTGATCAACGCTAGGATTTTCAACAATCTTTGCACTATCGAACCTGGGCAATTTTGCATCAGGATAGTTACCAATAGAGCTAATGTTCCAATCTGTACCTTTTGAATTTGGCTTCAGATCAATACTAATCGCTCCTTCATGACCGTTCTGTGAACGACCAATCATAAGCCCCTCAATGTGATTGAATTTGGGTTGTCCGTCTTTTGTAACCCAATATTCTGTATCAGTATAAGTACCGGTCTTCGAATCAGTCATCATAATATCTATAGTTGAGCCGTCGTTGACTACATCAAATTTAATATGCTTGCCATGATGATTGATGAGTCTATAAGTATCCTTGCTTATGACATTTGCAACATTACAAACCGATTGGCTGATTTGTTTATCAATAGTGGCTATTTGATCATACTCATCCTGATAAATATCTTTAGAAAAACTGAGGTTATTCGGAAATATTTTCACACATTTCTCAGGAACATATTTATCAGCTCTTAGTGTATTCGACTGCGCACTATTATTACTGCAAGCACTTAAAGCCATCGACCCGAAGGCAAGAGATAAACCTAGACCGACTGATTTTATTTTGCGGCTAGATTCATGTTTCATATTTAGAGCCTTTGCTTGAGTTTATCTGTTTCGTCTACGATCTCATGCTGAAGGATTTCTTCTAAAAGATCTTCTATAGTGACTACACCAACAATTTTATCATTCTTCTCAACTGCAATCATATGTGAATAATCACCGAGGATAAACTTCCTAAATAATGTATCTAGTGCCATTAAGCTACCAACTGTCTGTGATGGGTGAAGATAAATGTCATCAATCTCTACTGTTTCTTCATCAAAGTCTACGTCGACTAAGTCCTTCATAAGAATTACGCCGTAGAAGTTTGTAAGCTTACTATTAAATACAGGTATACGGCTATAGCTGTTGGCTTTCATCTCATCAATCTTGTCGGGAGTTAGTTTAGTATCTTGAGTGAACCAGTATGTTTTATCGATTGGAGTCATAATTGATTTAACTTGTTTTTCGCTTAGTCTTAGAGCTCCCATCATAATTTCAATCTCATCTGAATCCAATTCGCTACTCTTAGAGTCAGTATGTTCAGCAATCAAAATACCAAGTTCGTTTCGTGACATTAAATAATGATTTTCATTACCAAGTAGTCTATCCAATAAAATATCAAGGGGTTTGGATATAGGATAGGTTATAAATATCAACACCTTCATTAAGGGGACTAATTTGCCAGATAAATCCAGAGATCTCCTTATAAAGAAAGCTTGAGGAAGAACTTCAGAGAAAATAACAATTAAAAGAGTTGAGATAAGACCCGCAAGAAATCCGTTCAAGTGTCTTTCCAAGATCAGAGATACTGCAGAAATAGTGGCGACGTTAGCAATAATAATGCTGGCAATTGTTAGGTTGCTATTTCTTCTAAGTGGTAATAATTTTTTGGCATAAGCATTCCCGAGTTTAGCTTTACGCTCTAAATCTGGAATATTCAAAGACAACAGTGCTACGTTGAGACCAGAATAAATCGCAGATAGAAATACTAGGACTGCGACGATGATTAGTGATAAAAGTAAACTCATTTTCTTAAGTGACTATTATATACAAAATATGACTAAATTTAAACTTAATTATTAAATCGTGCAAAGAAAAGACTTATCCAAACATTTAGGC
>Ga0194055_10001708_pt1 | contig 17759 bp, 12 predicted proteins | sample SepL449m_MetaG_FD_155482 | JGI IMG/M metagenome (GOLD analysis project Ga0194055, IMG submission 155482) | Anoxic zone freshwater microbial communities from boreal shield lake in IISD Experimental Lakes Area, Ontario, Canada - Sep2016-L442-9m | ecosystem: Environmental > Aquatic > Freshwater >...
TTCAGTCCAGCCATACCTTAACCGTACCGATAACTCGGCTAAAGGTGAACCTATGTCTCGGGATTTAGCGCCAAAAACTCGCGAAAACAAGCCCAAGTTAGTCGCGGCGGGTAACCATCCAAAGCGCGCTAGCCCAAGGCTTAAGCACAACCTTGGTATTTGCGGCGATTGGCTCGGATCCTTGCCAATGCAGTTCGTCAGCAGTGTTGAAACGCAGGAGGTACTCAGAAGCAAATTCCCCGTTAGGCAGCGTTACCTCAACTTCTTCGGCACCTGAGTTCAAGAACCAATAGAAACCGTTATCAACTAGGTCATGGCGATTATGGGAACGCACTGCGCCAGCTAAATAAACACCAACCTGGCGAGTGTTCGGTGATTCCCAATCTTCAGGGGTGAACTTCTCGCCATCAGCGCGAAACCATGCGATGTCAGGAACATTTACGAAATCAACATTTTCACCATTCAAGTAACCGTTACGTTGGAACACCGAATGTTCTTGGCGAATGTGAATCACATGGCGAACGAAGTCGTAGGTGTTCTGCTGTTCTTGGGTGAACTTCCAGTGGTTCCACGCGATTTCATTGTTCTGGCAATATGCGTTGTTGTTACCTTGTTGACTTCGACCCACTTCGTCACCGCCAAGCAGCATTGGGGTACCCGCGCTTAAGAATGTTGTGGCAATCAAATTACGCATCTGTCTGCGCCGCAGTTCCAAAATAGCTGAATCGTCTGTTGCACCTTCAACGCCACAGTTCCAAGCCCTGTTGGTGTCAGCGCCGTCACGATTTTCTTCACCGTTAGCCAAGTTGTGCTTGTCGTTGTAGGCCACCAAGTCGTGCAGGGTGAAACCATCGTGCGCAGTAATGAAGTTAATCGATGCACGCGGGCCATTCATCTGATCCCAGTAAAGATCTGCGGAACCAGTTAAGCGCCAACCCAGTTCGGCAACGCCACCGCTCATACCGCGCCAGAAGTCGCGCACTGTGTCGCGGAACTGATCGTTCCATTCACTCCATGGTTCGGGGAATGAACCAACTTGGTAGCCGTTATGACCGATGTCCCAAGGTTCGGCAATCAATTTAACTTGGCGAAGTACCTGGTCTTGGGTAGTGGCGGTCATAAAGCCGCCTTCAAGATCGACGTCCTTCTGTGAATTTCGTGTTAGTTCCGTAGCAAGGTCGAAGCGGAAACCATCAACATGCATCTCTTGCACCCAATAGCGCAGCGAATCCATAATGAGACGCAAAGTTGGTTGATGTGAAGCGCGAATTGAATTACCGCAGCCAGTGAAGTTCAAGTAGTGACGAGAATCTTCTGTTAAGTGGTAATAACCCTTATTATCCAGACCGCGGTAGGACAAAGTTGGGCCAAGCTCATTTCCTTCAGGTGTGTGGTTGTAAACCACATCAAGAATTACTTCAAGTCCAGCGCGGTGATACGCCTTAATCATGTCTTTGAACTCAGAGACTTGCTGACCTGCAGTTCCGGCCGATGAATATTTTGCATGTGGAGCGAAAAAAGCGAGCGTGTTGTAACCCCAGTAGTTCTCTTTATTCTGCGCAAGCAGGAATGGTTCACTTACGAATTGCTGAACGGGAAGTAACTCAACCGTGGTGATGCCCAAGTCTTTCAAGTAAGCAATCACATCTGGATGAGTCATGCCGGCAAATGTTCCACGTTGTTCCACTGGAATCGACGGATGCTTACCAGTTAAGCCAGCGACATGTGTCTCGTAGATAATCGTTTTCTCAGGCGGGGTATTTGGGCGTTGATCATCTTCCCAGTCGTACGCTGTATCAACTACAACACTTCGGGGAACGTAGGGCCGACTATCTAAGTCGTTGAATGTTAGATCATCATTGGCCACATGCCCATAGATGGATTCGTGTAACACTAATTCGCCAGTAACAGCTTTGGCGTATGGATCAAGAAGTAGCTTCGCTGGATTGAACCGCATACCTTTTTCTGGAGCCCATTCGCCATGAACGCGGTAGCCGTATTGCTGGCCCGGACCGATGTCGTGGATGAAGCCGTGGTACACGCCTTTTGTGAATCCAGGTAGGTCGAAACTCCAGTAACTACCGTCTTCATTGATTAGGCAAAGTTCAACGCGGATGGCATCAGGAGCCCAAATGGCGAAGTTTGTTCCACCATCGCGAAGCGTTGCGCCCATTGGTTCAGCAAGACCAGACTGAATACCAGGATTCACGACTGGCCCCCTTGGTCAATTACTGCTGTGTCCCGATACGCAAGCATCCAAACCATTCTCTATGACCAGAGAACGAATCGCAGTTTATAACGGCCCAAGAGTTGGCGTGTTACGGATAAAGAACCGCCGAAACAGTTCGTTTTTTCTTACTTTGTGAAGTATCAGGTGTCGCCGTACTGCTTTACACTTAGACAGTGGCGTATTTAGATCACGCTGCTACAACCCCCATGTTCCCTGTGGCTGTGGCAGCTATGAGCGAGTTGTTGTCCGATCCGGGCAACCCGTCTTCTTTGCATGCCGCGGGCCGACGAGCCCGTCGCTTGGTTGAAGAATCTCGTGAGCAAACTGCCCGAGCATTAGGTGCTAGACCCACTGAAGTTATTTTTACTGCTGGTGGCACTGAAGCTAACAACATCGCACTTAAAGGTTTGGCATGGGCACAGCGCAACTCTGACCCAAAACGAAATCGTTTAGTAATCAGCAGTGTTGAACATCACGCAGTGTTAGATCCAATCCAGTGGCTCGTTGATGACGATGGTTTTGAAGTTACCTGGATTGCTGCACAAGCAGATGGAACTATTACTCCCGAAGCATTGCAGGTTGCACTAGGCGAAAATTCAAGTGATGTTGCATTAGTTAGCGTGATGCTGGCCAACAATGAAGTTGGAACCATCAACGACATCGCTGCTTTAACGGCAGTGATTCGCGGTCTTGGTATCAATTTCCATACCGATGCCGTGCAGGCGCCAATGTGGCTTGAGGTAAATTTCGCTGAGCTAGGTGTTTGTGCAATGTCGGTCTCTGGTCACAAGTTTGGCGGTCCGCACGGTGTTGGCGCACTTGTCATGAGCCGCGACTGCAAAGCCACTCCACTTATTCATGGGGGCGGACAAGAGCGCGATCTACGTTCTGGCACATTGGACACACCTGGCATTGTTGGTTTTGCTACTGCGCTAACAAACGCCGTGGAAAATCGTGAACAAATTGTCGCTCGAGTTAGGTCTTTAAGTGCTGACTTGATTGCCCGAGTCCTAGAAATTGCGCCAGATGCAAATTTCAACGGCTCCACCACACATCGTTTGGCAAACAACGCACACTTCTCATTCCCAGGCGCATTGGGCGACTCGTTACTAATGCTTCTTGATGCCCAGGGAGTTGAGTGTTCAGTTGGCTCGGCTTGCAGTGCTGGTGTGCCACAACCATCACATGTGCTTTTGGCAATGGGCGCCGATGCCGATTTAGCCCGGTGCACATTACGGTTCTCGCTTGGTCATACTTCCACTAAGGCTGACGTCGATGCGCTGATCGAAGCATTACCAAGTGCGCTTGATCGTGCTCGTCGGGCCGGGGTACCTCGAGCAAAAATTGGAGTGAGTGCATGAAAGTTTTAGCTGCGCTTTCTGGCGGTGTTGATTCAGCGGTTGCTGCTGCGCGCGCTGTCGATGCTGGACATGAAGTAACGGCTGTGCATTTAGCGCTGTCTAGAAATCCGCAGTCACACCGAACTGGCGCTCGTGGTTGCTGCACTATCGAAGATTCCAATGATGCATTCCGCGCAGCCGACATGTTGGGCGCACCATTTTATGTTTGGGATATGTCTGCTGAGTTTCAAGAAAAAGTAATTGCAGATTTCATTCATGAATATTCTGAAGGCCGCACCCCAAACCCATGTCTACGCTGCAACGAGAGCATAAAGTTTGAGGCTGTCCTAGAACGCGCGATGAATCTTGGCTTCGACGCGGTTTGCACCGGACATTATGCACAAGTGTTTGATGGCCCTAATGGTCGCGAACTACATCGCGCGATTGATCCAACAAAAGATCAGTCGTATGTATTAGGCGTACTTACCGCAGAACAGATTTCACATTCAATTTTCCCACTTGGAAATAGCACGAAAGTTGAAGTGCGTGCAGAAGCAGAAGCTCGTGGCATCTTGGTGGCACAAAAACCCGATAGTCACGACATTTGCTTCATTCCAGATGGTGATACGGCTGGGTGGCTTTCGCGCCAAATTGAAACCGTTCCGGGCGATGTGATTGATGCTGAAACAGGCAATAAAGTTGGCACACATCCGGGCGCGCAAGCATTCACTGTTGGTCAACGCCGTGGTTTGGCGCTAGGAAATCCCACTGGTGATGGTGCGCGTCGATATGTCGTTGATGTTGATGTGAAAAAGAACACTGTCCTGGTTGGCCCGCCAATGTTGCTTGATATCAATGTGATTGAAGGAATTAATCCGCGGTGGTCTGGTCCGTTGCCACTGACTGGTCAGCGCATTCATGTGCAGGTTCGTGCACATGGGGATGCGTTGCCGGCTCGAGTTGAGTTAACCGACGACGGCATTCGAGTGGTACTTGACGACTACCTTCGTGGAGTAGCAGCGGGGCAAGCAGCCGTGCTTTATGACGATACTCGAGTAATCGGCTCAGCAACTATTTCAAGATCGCGTCGCATGGAGAATGCGTGAGTATCCCGAAGGTCGTCCGTGAAAAGAGAGACGAGCTAGTCACGCTCATCGAGCACGCACGAACAAATTACTACCAGCACGACAAACCAACAATTTCAGATGCTGAATACGACATTGCATTTCAAGAGTTAACGGAAATTGAAACTAAGTATCCCGAAATTGTTACCGCCGACTCACCAACACAATCTGTCGGTGGCGAAGTCGCAAAAGATTTTGGCGAGTTTGAACATCCATCAAAAATGTGGAGTCTAGACAACGTTTTTGATCTTGACGAACTCGATGCTTGGTTCAAGCGCGTAGGCGCACATGATTTCTTGTGTGAATTGAAGATTGATGGTTTGGCGATTAATGCCGTCTATCGAAACGGCGAACTCGAATCAGTAGCAACTCGCGGCAGTGGCAGTGTTGGCGAAAATGTCACTGCGAATGTTGAATACATGAATTGCATTCCGCGAAAATTAGATATTGCACCGGGTAGTTCAGCGCCTGAATTGATTGAAGTAAGGGGAGAGGTTTACTACTCGCTTGCCGATTTTGACGCACTCAATCTTGAGGTAACTGCGGCTGGGCGAACCGCGTTTGCAAACCCTCGAAATGCTGCAGCCGGCGCGCTGCGCTTGCGAATTGACAAGCGCATTGAGTCGCTTGAATCTGCTAAGCACAAGGTAAGCGAAAAAGAATCTGATGTGCGTTCTTCAACAAGTCTTTCGCGTAAGCAGCAGGACTTCGACGAGGCTGTGCGCTCGTTAGGGCGTCTTGGGCTGATTGTTCACGGCATCGGAATTCATGAAGGTTTAGCAATCAACGCCCAGTCACATGCTTATGAATTATTGAAGCAGTGGGGTTTGCCTACATCCGAGCGCGTCAAAGTAGTTAAGTCTGCGCAGGAGGTAGCCGAATACATCTCATACTTCGGCGAACACCGACACGAGCTAGAGCACGACATTGACGGTGTAGTTATCAAAATTGATGACTTAAATGAACAAGATGAACTTGGCTATACCGCGCGAGCACCGCGTTGGGCGGTTGCCTACAAGTACCCACCAACAGTCGTGCGCACAAAGTTGCTCGGCATTGGTGTCCAAGTCGGGCGTACCGGGCGAGTAACGCCACGCGCCCAAGTAGATCCTGTTTTAGTTGCTGGTTCAACGGTTTCATTTGCCACATTGCACAACGGTTTTGAAGTAGAGCGCAAAGGTGTGCTGATCGGCGACATGGTTTTCATTCGCAAAGCTGGCGATGTGATTCCAGAAATTCTTGGCCCAGTTGTTGAAGTTAGAACTGGCAATGAAACAGCTTTTGCCATGCCAACCAAGTGTCCTGAATGCGGCAGCAAACTAGCTCCAGAAAAAGAAGACGATGCTGATATCCGTTGCCCAAACTCTCGCAGTTGTCCTGCGCAGTTACGTGGCCGACTAGAGCACTTAGGTTCGCGCGCAGTTTTAGATATAGAGGGCCTTGGCGAAAAGGCAGCTCGGGCGCTCCTGGAAGACCGCGTTATTGAAGATGAAGGTGATCTGTTTTTACTGACCGAAGAAAAATTGCAAACAAGTGATTTCTTCGTGAAGGGTGTCAACCGTGAGTTAGCCGAAAATGCCAAACTTCTACTAGCGCAACTTGAGGTGGCTCGCACTAAGCCGTTGTGGCGAATCTTTGCCGCAATGTCGATGCGTCACGTTGGTCCACCAACCGCTCAAGCACTGGCTCGTGCATTTCCAAGTATCGATTCGCTGGCAAGTGCAACGCCCGAAGACTTCGCTGAGGTTGACGGTGTTGGCGCAGTGATCGCCGGGGCGATTGCGGAATGGTTTAGCGAACCATGGCACCTGGCGATAATCGAGAAATGGCGTGCGGGTGGTTTGGTTTTGGAATCAGCACAGGCTGAAGTTGGCCCCCAGATCCTTGCTGGACTCTCAGTGGTAGTCACTGGAACTCTTGAAGGTTTCTCGCGTGAAGGTGCTAGCGAAGCAATTACTAGTCGTGGTGGAAAGTGCGCTAGTTCAGTTTCAACTAAGACAGATTTTGTGGTGGTTGGCCCTGGTGCTGGCTCTAAAGCCACCAAAGCCCAAGAATTAGCGCGCCCAATCCTTGATGAAGCAGGCTTTGTTGTGTTACTTGAACAAGGCTCCGCAGCCGCTTTGGCTTACTTAGCTGCCAACGCAAACTAAGGGGCTAGCGCTATAGCGCTTGACGGCACTGCGGTTTAGTCAACCCACACTTGTCAATAGAATTGGCACATGTCCGCAATTTCCCGTGATGATGTTTCACATCTTGCAAAACTGGCTCGAATTGAGATTCCAGAAACCGAACTCGACCATTATGCCGCGCAATTAGGCGCAATTTTGGATGCAGTTGACCAGATTGCCTCAGCCCCGACTGACGGTGTGCCCGCAATGAGCCACCCAGTTCCAATGACCAATGTTTTCCGCGCTGATGTGCCTGCCGAATCACTAAGCGCACCTGAGGCACTTTCTGGCGCTCCAGCAGTTGAAGATGATCGCTTCAGAGTTCCACGTATTTTGGATGAGGAGTAAAAATGTCTGACCTCATTCGGTTAACGGCAGCAGATTTAGCCCAGAAGTTGGCGGCTAAGGAAGTTTCTGCAGTTGAAGTAACAACTGCGCACCTTGCTCGAATTGATCAGGTTGATACCGCCGTGCATGCGTTTTTACATGTTGATCGCGAAGGCGCTCTTGCTAGTGCAAAAGCGATTGATGAGCGTCGTGTAAATGGCGAGGTTTTGCCAGTCCTGGCCGGTGTGCCACTGGGGTTAAAAGATATCGTGGCTACCAAAGGTGTGCCAACAACCTGTGGTTCAAAAATTCTTGAGGGCTGGAAGCCGCCTTACGATGCAACCGTTACAACAAAACTTCGTGAAGCCGGAATAATAATTCTTGGTAAGACGAACATGGATGAATTCGCCATGGGCTCGTCAACCGAACATTCCGCATACGGCACAACTCATAATCCTTGGGATCTGTCTCGTATCCCTGGTGGATCTGGGGGTGGTTCATCTGCATGTATCGCCGCATTTGAAGCTCCGCTCGCAATTGGTACTGATACCGGCGGTTCAATCCGTCAGCCAGCAGCTGTAACTGGAACTGTTGGCGTAAAGCCAACTTACGGTGGCGTTAGTCGGTACGGAATTGTGGCGCTGGCATCATCTCTAGACCAGGTAGGCCCGTGTGGTCGCAACGTCCTAGACACAGCGCTGCTACACAGCGTTATTGCAGGGTACGACCCAATGGATTCAACTTCAATTAATTCACCGGTTCCAGATGTAGTTGCCGCAGCAAAACTTGGTGATATCAAGGGCATGACAATCGGTGTGGTGAAAGAAATTAGCGGCGAAGGTTTCCAAACCGGAGTTAAGCAGCGTTTTGAAGAAGCAGTTGCTCTACTTGAAAGTTTGGGCGCAAATGTTGTTGAAGTTTCTTGTCCAAACTTCCCGTATGCGCTTGCGGCTTACTACTTAATTTTGCCAAGTGAGTGTTCAAGTAACCTCGCAAAATTCGACGGCATGCGTTTTGGGCTTCGTGCGGGTGACGACGGTAATCATTCAGTTGAGCAGGTCATGAGCCTTACCCGTGCTGCAGGCTTTGGTGCTGAAGTAACCAGGCGAATCATCCTTGGCACTTACGCACTTTCAGCTGGTTATTACGACGCGTATTATGGCCAAGCACAAAAAGTCCGCACGCTAATCGCGCAAGACTTTGCAAAGGCATTTGCCCAGGTTGATGTTTTGATTTCGCCAACCGCGCCAACTACTGCATTCAAAATTGGCGAAAAACTAGATGATCCGCTTGCAATGTACCTAAACGATGTTGCAACAATTCCGCTAAACCTTGCCGGTTTGCCAGGTATGAGTTTGCCAATCGGTTTAGCGCCGGAAGATGGATTGCCAGTTGGTCTGCAGATCATGGCGCCAGCAATGGCAGATGATCGTTTGTATAACGTAGGCGCGGCTCTTGAGCGCGCCCTGCTCTCACAATGGGGAGCTCCGTTACTAAGTAATGCTCCAGAATTGGCAGGTGCATAATGGCTGAAAAAGTGATGCCTTTTGATGAGGCCATTACCAAGTTCGATCCAGTTATTGGTTTAGAAGTTCACGTGGAACTTGGCACCAAAACCAAAATGTTCTGTGGTTGTAGCACCGAGTTTGGCGCAGCACCAAATACACATGTTTGCCCGGTTTGCTTAGGTTTACCAGGCGCATTGCCAGCACTAAATGAAATTGGTGTTGAGTCTGCAATTCGCATTGGTTTGGCACTGAATTGCCAGATCGCCACCTGGTGCCGTTTTGCGCGTAAGAATTATTTCTACCCGGATATGCCAAAGAACTTTCAGACATCACAGTATGACGAGCCAATCTGTTTTGAAGGTTTTCTGGATGTTGAAGTTGATACCGATGAAGGTCGCCGGACTTTCCGTATCGATATCGAGCGCGCACACATGGAAGAAGACACTGGCAAAAACTCACACATGGGTGGGGCAACTGGTCGTATTCATGGCGCCGACTACTCGCTAGTTGATTACAACCGCGCTGGTATTCCGCTGATTGAAATAGTTACTAAGCCAATTGAAGGTGTTGGGAAGTACGCTCCCGAAGTTGCTAAGGCATACGTTGCCGCGCTTCGCGACATTTTGCGCAACCTTGGCGTAAGTGATGTGAAGATGGAACAAGGTTCGCTTCGTTGCGATGTGAACTTGTCTCTGCGCGATACTCCTGAATCTGAACTTGGCACTCGTTCAGAAACCAAGAATGTGAACTCGCTTCGCTCGGTTGAACGCTCAGTGCGGTACGAAATTACGCGTCAGGCTGCCCGGTTAACTGATGGCCAGCGCGTAGTTCAAGAAACTCGTCACTGGCATGAAGATACTGGCGTGACCACTTCGGGTCGTTCTAAATCAGATGCTGAAGATTACCGTTACTTCCCGGAGCCAGACTTGCTGCCAATTGCGCCAGATACTGCGTGGGTTGAGAAACTTCGTAGTGAATTGCCAGAGAATCCGGCAATTCGTCGCTCGCGTCTTGCTGCCGAGTGGGATATCAGTGATTTTGATATGCAAACTTTGGTCAATTCCGATGCACTCGATTTAGTTGAAGCGAGCATTGCTGCCGGCGTAGATTCAGCGGCCGCACGTAAGTGGTGGACAGGTGAATTGGCCCGACTAGCAAATGAACAAGAAGTTGAACTTTCCGCGTTGGCAATTACGCATCAACATTTGGTAGATATTGAACAGCTAATTTCAACTGGCGCGCTCAACGATAAGTTGGCACGTCAAGCAATCGAAGGCGTACTTGCTGGCGAAGGTTCAATTGCAGAAGTTGTGGCCAAGCGCAGTCTCGCAGTTGTCTCTGATGACGGACCATTGCTTGCTGCTATTGATGAGGCGCTGGCTGCGGATCCGTCAATTGCTGAAAAGATTCAAAGTGGCAAACTCGCGGCAGCCGGAGCAGTAGTTGGCGCAGTTATGAAAGCTACTCGTGGTCAGGCTGACGCAGCTCGTGTTCGTGAATTGTTGTTTGAGCGATTAGGCGTTAGCGAATAAAAGTCGGACGTAAGTCATTTAAGCCAAAGACTCGCTCTAGTTGACCCATCGCTCGCACAAGTCCTGCCTCATTACGCGGACGAGCAACAACGCCCATTCCAACCGGCAAGCCATCGACAAATCCCATAGGCAAACTTCCGATTGGCCAACCGGCCAAGGCAGGGGCACAAGTTATTGGGCTCGCATCCTCGTAGCCATCACCATTCGTAAGCGAGCTAATCCAAGCCGGACCGTAACTAGCGCCAATAAGTACATCAAAATCAGCAATTCCAGGTTGCAAGACCTGATTAACTGCCCATTCAAGCGCGATTTCTCTGGCCGCTCGGTATTTTTCGTCGCGACCGTTGGTGGTTAGTGCTTGTTCTAGAAGTGATTGATCGAAGTGTTGAAGTTCCACATCTGCATTATCGATATTAAATTGCACAACGTCAGCGAGTGATTTAACGCCATTGCCGGCGCGGTTCGCCAAGTAGTTCGAAAGATCTTCTTTGAGTTCGCTGAGCAAAATAGTAAGTTCCGCGTCGCCAACATGGTCGGCATACTCTGCTACATCAACCTGAGTAACTTGAATTCCGGCTTTAGCGAGTTCGGAAACTGCGTGCGCAAAAACTGCATTCGTTTTATCGTCACCCGTTAGCCATTGATTAACAACGCCGATTCGAAGCGGTGATTCATCATCGCAAAGTTCAACCAAGTTGCGCACCCCAGCAAGAACTTCAAGCATCAAAGCGATGTCTGGAACATTGCGACCCATAGGACCGGGGGAGTCCATGGAAGCTGAGATCGGGGCGATGCCATATTTTGAAACAAGCCCAACTGTTGGCTTGATGCCAACAACGCCATTAAGCGAAGACGGGCACACGATTGAGCCGTCTGTTTCAGTGCCCACAGCTAGGGGGGCAAGCCCTGCAGCAATAGCTGCACCTGTTCCTGATGAAGATCCGCCAGCGCTATGGGCGTACTTCCACGGATTAGCAGTGAGTCCATTTACGCCAGACCAACCGCTAGTTGATGAACCTGAGCGAATGTTGGCCCATTCCGAAAGATTAGTTGCGCCCAAAATAATTGCGCCAGCTTCACGCAGGCGTTGCACCAGTGGCGCATCTGCAACAACAGTTCGACCAACTAATGCCAGCGAGCCAGAAGTGGCTGGTAAGCCGACTGCCTCAATGTTGTCTTTAATTAGCACTGGCAAACCATGAAGTGGTAAATCGGTTGGATTAGCATCAGCTGCAGCTGCTTGTTCAAGCGCCTGTGCATTGATTGCGATAACGGATTTGAGCCCGTCAGCTGTGTCATCGACCTCGTGAATGCGAGTAAGTAGGGCCTCAGTTAGTTCAGCGCTTGATAAAGCGCCTGATTTGATGTCACGCAGAAGTTCAGTTGCGGTAGCAAATCCGTATTCGGCTGTATCAACACTTGGCTCAGTCATCCGCCTAGCGTTGCAGATAACCCGGCCTCTGTCATCTCAAATCCGCAATGAATTTTCTGCCTGTCACAGTAGTAACATCAGCACCACAGATAAGCGTGTAAATTGGTGTTTATGAGTGAAATGAAACCGAGAAGTTGGGAAGTAACCGACGGTCTAGAGCGCACCGCGGCTCGTGGCATGTTGCGCGCTGTTGGAATGGGCGATGAAGACTGGGCTAAACCCCAAATCGGGATTGCTTCATCATGGAATGACATCACTCCGTGCAATATGCCATTAGAGCGTTTGGCAAAAGCCGCTCGTGAAGGCGTATTCGAAGGTGGCGGTTACCCACTTCAGTTCGGCACCATCTCCGTTTCAGACGGAATCTCAATGGGTCACGAAGGCATGCACTTCTCACTAGTTAGCCGCGAAATCATCGCCGACTCAGTTGAAGCAGTTATGCAAGCCGAACGCCTTGATGGAATGGTTACTTTCGCGGGTTGCGATAAGTCGCTTCCAGGAATGTTGATGGCCGCTGCCCGTATTGATGTAGCAAATGTTTTTGTTTATGCCGGTTCGATTTTGCCTGGCAATGTCACTTTGAGTGATGGTAGTAATCGCGATGTGACAATCATCGATGCATTCGAAGCGGTTGGTGCATGTGCACGTGGCTTGATGAGCGAAGATGATGTTGATCGCATCGAACGCGCGATTTGTCCGGGTGAAGGCGCATGTGGCGGCATGTACACCGCAAACACAATGGCATCAGCGGCCGAAGCGATGGGTATGTCACTGCCAGGTTCGGCGTCACCACCTTCGGTTGATCGCCGTCGCGACGGATTTGCAAACGCTTCAGGCCATGCAGTTATTGAACTTATTCGTCAGGGAATTACCACTCGCGACATAATCACTCGTGAATCTCTTCTGAACGCTATTGCAATTGTCATGGCTTTTGGTGGCTCAACAAATGCTGTACTGCATTTACTAGCCATCGCACACGAAGCCGAAGTTGATTTGGATCTTGAAGACTTCAAACGCGTTAGCGCAAAGGTTCCGCTGCTGGCAGACGTAAAGCCATTTGGCCGTTATGTAATGAGTGATGTCGACACTGTTGGTGGTGTGCCAGTAATCATGAAGGCGCTTCTTGATGCTGGACTAATCAATGGTGACTGCATGACGGTTACTGGTAAAACCGTTGCCGAAAATTTAGAGAAACTTGATTCACCAGATCCTGATGGCGCAATCTTGCATGCAATTAGTGAACCACTCGGTGGTGTTGGTGGTATTCGCATTCTGAAAGGCTCGCTCGCTCCTGAAGGTGCTGTCTGTAAAGCAGCTGGAATTGCAGTGGATGTTTTTGAAGGTCCAGCAAAAGTGTTCGAACGCGAACGCGCAGCAATGGACGCGCTTGAAAATGGCGAAATTCAAGCTGGCGATGTTGTGATAATCCGCTACGAAGGTCCACAAGGTGGTCCGGGCATGCGCGAAATGCTGATGATCACCGCGGCTATTAAAGGCGCAGGTCTGGGTAAAGATGTTCTGCTAATTACCGATGGTCGCTTCAGTGGTGGCACAACTGGCCTTTGCGTAGGTCACGTTGCTCCAGAAGCTTTGGCTGGCGGACCCATTGGTTTAGTTAAAAATGGCGACATAATTCGCATCGATATTCCGAATCAAACGCTAGATTTGCAGGTTGATGCAGCAGAACTTGAGGCTCGCAAAGCAACTTGGCAACCAGTTGCGCACAAATACCGTCGCGGTGTTTTGGCCAAGTACTCAAAGCTCGTCGGTTCAGCTTCTAAAGGCGCAGTTTGCGACTAAGGCGTAATTGTTTGCTTGCAGTTCGCTGCCGTGACTGGCTGTCCGTCTAGGCGTGAGCGTTAGCAGGCAATGTGTCAAAAGATGTGTCTGGCGCATTTTGGCCTTTTCCCATAAACTCATAACACGATCAACACCGCAATGGTGGGGATAGTACGCAGGTAGTAAGCCAAGAGCGAACTACAGGCAGGTTTCTGTTACAAGTCGACACAGGTCGGCGCAGAGATTCACTATCCAGCCAGCCAGCATTGCGCGAGACGTCGAAGCGATCCTTCGAAGAAATGGAGTAGACAAATGTCTGACAAAATCACTGGTGCACAAAGTCTGGTTCGCTCACTTGAGCATGCCGATGTCGAAGTAGTTTTCGGCATCCCAGGCGGCGCGATTCTTCCCGCCTACGACCCCCTCATGGATTCCAAGTCTGTTCGGCACATTTTGGTGCGCCACGAACAGGGTGCTGGCCATGCTGCTGAAGGCTACGCCGCAGCAACTGGTCGCGTTGGCGTTTGTATGGCCACAAGTGGCCCTGGCGCAACAAACCTTGTTACCCCAATTGCTGATGCGCACATGGACTCGGTTCCGTTGGTTGCAATCACCGGTCAGGTTCCTGGCCCATCTATCGGCACAGACGCTTTCCAGGAAGCTGACATTCGTGGCATCACAATGCCGATCACCAAACACAACTACTTAGTTCGCGACGCTGCCGAAATCCCACGCGCAATTGCCGAGGCTTTCCACATCGCATCAACTGGTCGACCTGGCCCGGTTCTGGTTGATATCACAAAAGATGCTTTGCAGGCTATGACCACTTTTGATTGGCCAGCAGTTTTAGATCTTCCTGGCTACAAACCAACAACCAAACCGCATGCTCGCCAGATTAAAGAAGCTGCTCGCATGATTGTTGAAGCGAAGCGCCCAGTTCTTTACGTTGGCGGTGGCGTTATCCGTTCCGGTGGATCTGCAGAGTTGCGCCAGCTTGCTGAACTTACTGGAATTCCAGTTGTTACAACTTTGATGGCTCGTGGTGCTTTCCCGGATAGTCACCCACAGCACATGGGCATGCCCGGTATGCATGGAACCGTGAGCGCCGTTGGAGCATTGCAGCAAAGTGACTTGCTCATCACATTGGGCGCACGATTTGATGACCGGGTTACAGGCAAACTATCTTCGTTTGCTCCTAAAGCGCAGGTAATTCACGTTGACATCGATCCGGCAGAAATTGGCAAAAACCGCGTCGCTGACATTCCAATCGTCTCTGATGTTCGGGCCGCAATTATCCAGTTAATTCCTGCAGTTACTGCAGAGTTTGACGCTGGAAATCGCGCTGATCTAACAGGTTGGTGGAAGACGCTCAATCATCTTCGCGAAAACTATCCGTTGGGCTACGACACGCCAAATGACGGAACGCTCTCACCACAGTTGGTTATTGAGCGCCTTGGCAAAATCGTTGGTCCTGATGCCATTTACACCGCTGGTGTTGGTCAGCATCAGATGTGGGCTGCGCAATTTATTGGTTATGAAAATCCAAACACTTGGCTTAACAGCGGTGGACTTGGCACCATGGGCTATTCAGTTCCAGCTGCTATGGGCGCCAAAGTTGGCTGCCCAGATAAAACAGTTTGGGCAATTGATGGCGATGGCTGTTTCCAAATGACAAATCAGGAACTAGCAACTTGCACAATCAACGAAATCCCAATCAAGGTGGCGCTCATTAATAACTCGTCACTTGGCATGGTTCGTCAGTGGCAGACCTTGTTCTACAACGAGCGTTACAGCAATACCGACTTACATTCACATTCATTCCCCGATTTCGTGAAGTTAGCTGATGCTTATGGATGTCTCGGACTTCGATGCGACAAGGCAGAAGATGTAGACAAGACAATCGAGAAGGCAATGAGCACAAATGATGTTCCAGTTGTTATCGATTTCCAGGTGCATCGCGATGCCATGGTTTGGCCGATGGTTGCCGCTGGTAAGAGCAATGATGAAATTCAGTTTGCTCGCGATCTGGCACCGGCTTGGGAACGAGAGGACGCGTAATTATGGGTCGTCATACTTTGTCTGTTTTGGTTCAAGATCAGCCGGGCGTACTTGCCCGTATCTCTGCGCTATTTTCCCGCCGTGGCTACAACATCGAGTCGCTAGCAGTTGGTCCGACTGAAACTTCAGGGGTTTCTCGAATGACTATCGTCACCGAAGTTGATGATGATTCACTCGAGCAAATCACTAAGCAACTAAACAAGTTAATCAATGTGCTAAAGATTGTTGAACTTGATGGTCTTGCTGCGGTTGAACGCGAATTAATGCTGATCAAGGTGAAAGCCGATGACAACAATCGCACTGCTGTTTTGCAACTCGTGGAGTTGTTCCGCGCCAAGGTTGTAGACGTTAGCCCAGATGCGGTAACAATCGAGGCGACAGGCTCGCGAGAGAAGCTTGAGGCGCTTTGCGATGGCCTACAGCCATACGGAATCAAGGAAATCGTGCAGTCTGGGGTAGTAGCCCTGGCTCGCGGGTCTCGTTCCATTGGCGACCGCGCACTTCGCAGTGCTGAGCGCCTTGCCTAATAGGCGAATTCACCAAATCAATAAGTTCTGACAGACTAAAGACACCACACAAAAAGGAGAAATCGTGGCTGAGTTGTTCTATGAAGATGATGCAGACCTATCAATCATTCAGGGTCGTAAGGTAGCCGTTCTGGGCTACGGAAGCCAAGGGCATGCTCATGCACTTAGCTTGCGCGACAGTGGTGTTGATGTTCGCGTTGGTTTGGCCGACGGTTCAAGTAGCCGTGCCAAAGCAGAAGCTGAAGGTTTGCGCGTAGTTGATCCAGCCACAGCGGTAGCTGAAGCCGACCTAATCATGGTTTTGGTTCCAGACCCTGTTCAGCGCGGTCTGTACGAAACAGCGATTGCTCCTAACTTGAAGTCAGGCGATGCTCTGTTCTTCGCCCACGGTTTTAACATTCGTTACGGTTACATCACTCCACCAGAGGGCGTTGATGTCTGCATGGTTGCACCTAAGGGTCCAGGACACTTGGTTCGTCGTGAGTATGTTGCCGGCCGTGGCGTTCCTGCCATCGTTGCTGTTGAACAGGATGCAACCGGCAATGCTTGGCCATTAGCACTTTCTTACGCTGCAGCGATTGGTTCACTTCGCGCAGGTGGCATCAAGACCACATTCACCGAAGAAACCGAAACCGATCTATTCGGCGAGCAGGCTGTTCTTTGTGGCGGCGCATCAGCACTTGTTATGGCTGGCTTTGAAACTTTGGTTGAAGCTGGCTACCAGCCAGAAGTTGCTTACTTTGAGTGCTTGCACGAGTTGAAGCTAATCGTTGACCTTATGTATGAAGGTGGAATTGCTAAGCAGCGCTGGAGCGTTTCAGACACTGCTGAATATGGCGACTACGTTTCAGGTCCACGCGTAATTGATCCACGAGTTAAAGAGTCAATGAAGGCTGTACTAACGGATATCCAAAATGGTGCGTTTGCTAAGCGTTTCATTGATGATCAGGATGCCGGAGCGCCAGAATTTAAGGCACTTCGCGCCGCTGGTGAAGTTCATCCGATTGAAGCAACTGGCCGCGAACTTCGTAAGTTGATGTCATGGGTTAAGACCTCTGATAGCGATTATGTTGAAGGCTCTGCCAACCGCTAACTATGCCTGCAGCACTGGTAACGGGTACTTTTAATCCGCCACATATGGGCCACGTTCGGCTCATTAAAGCGGCGATTGAAAAACGCGATCAAGTAGTTGTTGTTGTCTTAGGTCAACCACACGATCGTTTCAGTGCCGAGTTACGCGCGCGTGCTTTAGTGCAAGATTGTCTTGCTGAAGGCGTGGATGAAAACGCCATGACAGTTGTTCATGGTTACGAGTCCACGCCTTATCAGCCGGAAAATCCAGCTGTGCTTAAATCAAATGCTCGAATTATTGAAGCGCATCTGCGCCAAACCCCACCAGTTGATTTGCTGGTTACCTCTGAAGCCAACGGCGAAACTTTTGCTCAAATGCTCGGACTTCATCACCACATTCACGATGCTGATCGCACAATAGTTCCAGTTTCCTCAACACAAATTCGCAAAGACCTAATCGGCAACTGGCATTTGCTTGGCCCAGGTTCACGTGAACTGTTGGCAATCCGCGCGGTATTTATTGGCGCTGAATCAACTGGCACCACAACAACTTCACTTGCTGTTCAGGATGCCTTGAAAGCACGCGGCGGCAATTTCAAACACACCAATTACATTCGTGAATATGGCCGCGACCTAACTATGCGTAAACGTGAACAGGCTGAA
>Ga0194055_10001709_pt1 | contig 17754 bp, 14 predicted proteins | sample SepL449m_MetaG_FD_155482 | JGI IMG/M metagenome (GOLD analysis project Ga0194055, IMG submission 155482) | Anoxic zone freshwater microbial communities from boreal shield lake in IISD Experimental Lakes Area, Ontario, Canada - Sep2016-L442-9m | ecosystem: Environmental > Aquatic > Freshwater >...
GTTTACCCGCAACTACGCGGCGATCGCGGCCCGAAGCCCCGTCTACGCCCAACTGAGAAACATGATCGATCTCGTGGTCGCGGCCGCCTACATGCAGGAGCACGACGCCTACGGGAAGGCCGGCTGGGCCGCCGAGACGCTGTGCAGCGAACAGGCGTATCCGGTCGAGCGGCTCACGCCCCCCACCCGTGCCGAGACGGCGATCCACGCTGTCTGGAGTGGCAACCGGCTGCTGACGCCGATCGGCGGTGGCGTGACCGTGCATCCGCGGATGGCGATCGACGCTCCGAACCTGATCATGGACGAGAAGGGCGAGGTGAAGACGGCTCACGCCGCTGCGAAGGATCTCCCCGCCGACGCCTGGTATTGGGACTGACGCGTCGCGCAGGCTTCGCCTGCCGACCCGTAGAACAGGTTGGCAAGCTGTTGCAACCGTAGAACAGGTTTTCAACCTGTTCCGAAAAAGTAGAACAGGTTGTCAACCTGCCGAAACGTAGAACAGGTTGTCAACCTGTTCCCTGATATGCCGCAGGTTCAAAACCTACGCCCCGCCGCTCAGGCCTTCACCCGCTCGAGATACTCGCCGGTGCGGGTGTCCACCTTGATCGAGTCGCCCTGTTCGATGAACGCCGGCACGATCACGTCGGCACCGGTCTCGAGCTTCACGGGCTTCGTGAGGTTCGTCGCCGTGTTGCCGCGCATCGCCGGTTCGGCGTACTCGACCTTGAGCACCATGTGATTCGGCGGCTCCATCGAGATCGGATTGCCGTTGTAGAGCAGCATCGAGCAGACGGTGCCCTCCTTGATCCACTTCCAGGCGTCGTCGACCTGCTCCTTGGAGAGTTCGTACTGCTCGTAGCTGGCGTTGTCCATGAACACGAACGCCTCGCCCTGCTTGTAGAGAAACTGGGCCTCGATCGTGGTGATGTCGGCGGCGTCGAGCGAGTCACCGCTCTTGTACGTCCGGTCGAGCACGGTGTTTCGTAGCAGGTTGCGGAGCTTGCACTTGTAGAGCGCCTGACCCTTGCCCGGCTTCACGAAGTTGCACTCGATCATGATGTACGGGTCGCCATCGATCTGGACCTTGAGACCCTTTTTGAACTCACTCGTGTTGTAGGCTGGCACTGCTGCTCGACGCTCCTGTGGAAGGCCGCTTTCTCTTCGGGGGCCGGCACCCGTATCCTTGTGGAGGGTCAAGCGTCGCCGCGACGCCCGACCCTGTCAACTTCCACCGGCCGTTCCCGATGCCGACCGCCACCCTCGCCCGCAACACGCCTCCGGCCCAGTCGGGCTGGCAGAGGGAACTCGCCGACGCGATCCGCGACCCTGCCGAACTCTGCCGCGTGCTCGGCCTCGACGCCGCAGTCGCGGAGAAGGGCCTGCCGGCGACCGGATCGTTTCCACTCCTCGTGCCGCGGGTGTTCGCGGCGCGGATGCGGCCCGGCGATCCGCGCGACCCGCTGCTACTCCAGGTGCTGCCGCAGGCGGCGGAGACGGAGGACGTCGCCGGCTGGTCGGCCGACCCGCTCCGCGAGGGCGATGCGCTCGCCGCGCCGGGGCTGGTGAAGAAGTACGACGGGCGGGCACTGCTCCTGCTCACCGGCGGCTGTGCCGTGAACTGCCGCTACTGCTTCCGCCGCGAGTTTCCCTACGCCACCAGCGGCGCCACACGCCGGGGTGTGGCGGAGGGGCTCGAGGCGATCGCTGCCGACGACTCGCTCACGGAGGTGATCCTCTCCGGCGGCGACCCGCTGCTGACCGACGACGCCTTCCTCGGAGACGTGATCGAGCGGCTCGACGGCATCCCGCACCTCCAGAGAATCCGGATCCACACGCGGCTCCCGGTGGTGCTGCCATCCCGCGTCACGCCGGGGCTCGTCGACGTGCTCACGGCCTCTCGGCTCGCCCGCGTGGTCGTGCTCCACGCCAACCATCCCGCGGAACTCGACGCCTCAGTGGCCGTGGCGGTGCGTTCCCTCGCCGCCTCACCGGCGATCATTCTGAATCAGGCGGTCCTGCTGGCCGGCATCAACGACTCCGCTGCCGTGCTCGCGGCCTTGTCGGAGAGGCTCGTCGAGATCGGCGTTGTTCCCTACTATCTTCATCTGCTCGACCGGGTGCGCGGCGCCACCCACTTCGACGTTCCGCAGGGCCGCGCGGAAGAACTCCACCGCCAACTCCGGGACACGCTCCCGGGCTACGCCGTTCCCCGTCTTGTTCGCGAGGTGCCGGGAGAGCCCTCGAAGGTCTGGATCGCATGAGTTCGCATCACACACCGGCCACACGCCACGAGGAGCACCTGTCATGAGAGTCCTGATCGCCGTCGATGGTTCGAAGCCCGCACTCGATGCGGTGCGAATGGTCGGAAGGCTTCTCGATCCCGCGTCCGACCTCGTCGCCCTCTACTACTCCCCCCGCGACCTCGAGAAACGCGTCCCACAGGCCTCGCGTTCGATCATCGGCGGGGCGGCCGCCGCGGTATTCGACGACGCCCGTGGAGCGCTGCCTGCCGACGTCGCGGCGCGGGCCGAGTTCCTCCAGAGCGATTCGGCTGCCGCGGTCGGCATCCTCACGTCTACCTCGCAGTGGCAGGCCGACATGGTGGTGGTGGGGGCCCGCGGCCATGGCGGCCTGCAGAACCTCATGCTCGGCAGCGTGTCGAGGGCCGTCGTGCACGGCGGCGATCGGCCGGTGCTGGTCGTCCGCGAGGCGGTGGCCGAAGGCCGCGGCCTGAAGGTGCTTGCCTGCCACCATCCGGCGAGCGCGGCGGCCGTCGCCAAAGCCCTCGGCCACATCCACTGGCCCGCCGGCACCGAGGGGCTCGTGATCGGCGTGGCCGAGTCACTGCTCGCCGGGCCGCTGCCCTCGTGGCTCGAAAACCGCGTCCGCGATCCAGACACCGCCTCGGTCGCGAAGGCCTGGCAGCAGGAACACGATGACGAGGTGACATCGCTTGGCGGAACGCTCGATGCGTTCGCCGGGACGCTGCCGCTTGTGTTCCGGTCAGCGAAGCCGATCATCACCCAGGGCAATCCTGGCGAGAAGATCGTCGCGACTGCGAAGGACCGGGGCGTCGACTTGATCGTGCTTGGCCGCACACCGACCGACCCGCTGTCGCGGTGGCTGATCGGCAGCACCTCGGAAGCGGTGCTCGGTCGAGCCACCGCGAGCGTGCTGATCGTCCCGGTGGAGAGGTAGCGTTTCTGTCGTAGCCAGAGCGTAGGTGCAGGTTGGTAATCTGCACCAGCAGCAGAGTCTGCTCAGGGTTCACCGCAGGTTGCCAACCTGCGGCTACGGAGGTCAGGGTTGGAACCTGACAGCTCCACGTAGGTGCAGGTTGGTAACCTGCACCAGCAGCGCGGACCGCCCTGGAATTCATCGCAGCCGCGACGTTCAGATGTAATACATCGAATCGCCGGTCGGCTTGCAGCGGGCGGCGATGCTCGCCAGGGTGATTTCGGCAAGCGTCTCCGCCTCGGCTTCGGCGGCCTTCTCCCAGGCGGCGGCAAGCACGGCGGCGGTCCGAGACTTTTTCCCCATATCCACCGACAAGGGTGCCACAGCGTCCGCCGGCCCCTCGACGGCATCCCGTACGTCCTGGAGCGTCACCTTGTCGGCGGGCCTTGCCAGCCGATAGCCACCGGCAGCCCCACGAATGCTCGCCACGATGCCGGCGGCCTTCAGTTGCAGCAGGATGTGGACGAGAAACCGCGGCGGCACCCCCTGCGCCGCGCAGATCTCGCGGATCCGCACCGGGGCCGGGGCGTCGATTCGCCTCGCCAATTCCACGGCAGCCAGGGCCGCATACTCGGTCTTGGCGGAGAGCCGCATCGCAAAGTCCCTTTCGTCAGCGTGAATGCAGGCCGCACTCGGTCTTGGCAGAGCCGCTCCAGCGGCCGGCCCGCTCATCCTCGCCCATGGTGACGGAGCGCGTGCAGGGCGCGCAGCCGATGCTCACATAGCCTTTGTCGTGCAGCGGGTTGTAGGGGACGTTCTCTTTGATGATCACGTCCCAGACCTTGGCCTTCGTCCAGTTCGCCAGCGGCGACACCTTCACCACGCCGAACTTGTGGTCCCAGCCCACGATCGGCGCGGCGGCACGGTCGGGGCTCTGGTCGCGCCGGATCCCGCTCATCCAGGCGTCGTAGTTCGCCAGCACGCGGGTGACGATCGAGAGCTTCCGATCACCGCAGCAGCGGTCCGGGTCGGTGCGATGGATCGGCCCACCGTGAAGTCGCTCGTATTCCTCGACGGTGGTCGCTGGCTTTTCGAGCACCACGTCGATCCCATACCGCTTGGCGATCCGGTCGCGAAGCTCGATCGTCTCCGGGAACTGGTAGCCGGTGTCGAGGTTGAAGACGTACGTCGACGGTGAGATCGTCGCGAGCCAGTGGATGATCAGGCACCCTTCGGGGCCGAAGGCCGTCGCCATCGTGAGCTTGCCGCCAAAGCGATCCGAGGCCCAGCGGATGATTTCCTGGGGCGTCGCCGACTCGAGCGACCGGCTCTCCCGCGCAAGCTCCTCGCGGAACTGGGGTGTCGCCTGACGGACCTCGGGCTGGTCAACAACGACTGCCGGCACCATGCCTATACCTTACCTCGTTGCTCAACTATTGCATGAATTCTACTTCGATCTTTTGCATCGGCCAAGAGCACGGCCGACATCGCGTTTCAGTCCATGCAAGCCGCAGGGTTTGACGGCGTTTCCCGGCTTCCGCCGCGGCCCCTCGCCAACCCCCTTCAAAACGGCACAATCGCCACCTCAGCGGTGAACGATCCACACGGCGAGAAGAGAGGGGCGCATGGCACGCAACGTGGCTCTGGCGGTTGATCTGGGAGCCTCCAGCGGCCGTATCGTCTCAGGCAGCTTCGACGGCAGGATCCTCGAGTTGGAGGAGCTCCACCGGTTTGAGAACGGCCCGGTGGCCATGGCCGGCCAACTCGTCTGGGATCTACCCCGCCTCTGGCACGAAGTCGTCGGTGGCCTGCGGGCGGCGGCGACCCGCCACGGCACGTCGATCACCACTGTCGGCGTCGATACCTGGGGCGTCGACTTCTCCTTTCTTGGGCCTGACGACACCCTGCTGGCCAACCCGGTCTGCTACCGCGACGCCCGCACCCGCGGGATGCTTGCGGCCGCGGAGAAGGTGGTGCCGCGGGCAGACATCTTCGCGGCCACCGGCCTGCAGTTCATGGAGATCAACTCGCTGTACCAGTTCCTCGCCCTCAAGGCTTCGAACTCGAGTGTGCTGGCGGCGGCCGACCGCATGCTCATGATCCCCGATCTCGTCCACTGGCTACTCGCCGGCGAGCGATCCAACGAACGGACCAACGCCTCCACGACCCAGTGCTACGACCCGCAGACCGGCGACTGGGCCTTTCCGATGCTCGATCGCTTCGGCCTGCCGCGGCGGGTGTTTGGGCCGCTCGCCGATCCCGGCACCGACCTGGGAGTTCTTCGTGCCGACGTGGCCGCTGAGACGGGGCTCGCCGACGTCCGCGTGATCCTGCCGGGCACGCACGACACCGCCAGTGCCGTGGCGGCGGTGCCCGCCCCCGAGCCACCCAGCAGCCGTCCCGACTGGTGCTATGTGAGCCTCGGCACCTGGGCCCTCGTGGGGGCCGAACTTGACCGGCCGCTCGTGACACCCGAGTGCCTTGCCCGCAACTTCACCAACGAAGGCGGTGTGGGTGGCACCACCCGGTTGCTCAAGAACGTCTGCGGACTCTGGCTCGTGCAGCAGTGTCGGGCGGCCTGGCAGCGGGCCGGCAAGGATTGGACGTGGGAACAGCTCACGGCCCTGGCGGCGGAGGCTCCGCCGCTGGTGACGCTCGTCGATCCCAACGACCCGTCGCTCGTCGCCCCCGCCGACATGCCCGAGGCGATCCGCCATCTGGCGCGGGCCGCAGGCGAGCCGGTGCCCGAATCAACCGGGGCCATGGTGCGGGCGGCGTTGGAGAGCGTGGCCGCCGCGGTCCGGCGGACCCTCGGCGAACTCGACACGCTCCTCGGCCGCCGCGTCTCTCGCGTGCACGTGGTGGGCGGCGGCGTGAAGAACCGCCTGCTCTGCCAGATGATCGCAGACGCCACCGCGCGGCCCGTGGTGGCGGGCCCGGTCGAGGCCACGGCGATCGGCAACCTGCTCGTGCAGCTGGCGGGCCGCGAGGGATCGGTCGATCTGCGGACGGTGCGGGCGATCGTCCGCGACAGCTTCGAGACGGAGCGATACGAACCCCGCGACGCGGCCCGATGGAACGACCGCCTCGGAACGTAGCACGGATCACGCATGCCCCACGCCTTACGGCGTTGGGCTTGGACGAACGCCGACTCACGCCGCCTGCTGCTGGCGGGCGGGCCGCTTCGTGACCACACCGTGATCGACCTCGATGATCGCGTCGGCCAGGGCGAGGGTGCTCGCCCGGTGCGTGATCATGATCACGGTCCGGTTCTCGACATACGTCGCGAGAGCCTCGTGGATCAACCGCTCGCTCTCCACGTCGATCTGGCTGGTGGCCTCGTCGAGCACGAGAATCTCCGCATTTCGCAGAAATGCCCGGGCCAGCGAGATCCGTTGCCGCTGCCCGCCGGAGAGCCGGAAGCCGTTGGGCCCGACCATCGTCCGGTAGCCCTCGGGAAACTCCGAGATGAACTCGTGCGCGTGGGCCTTGCGGGCGGCCTCTTCGATCTCTTCCTCGGTGGCGTCCCAGCGGCCGTAGCGGATGTTGTAGTGGATCGACTCGTTGAAGAGTTCGGTCTGCTGCGTGACCATCGCGATCCGTCGCCGCAGGTCATGCAGCGCGAGTTCCTTGATGGGCACCTCGTCGAGGAGCACGCGGCCGGAGGTCGGATCGTAGAACCGGCAGATCACGTTCACGAGCGTGCTCTTGCCGCCGCCGTTGGGGCCGACGATCGCCACGCGTTCGCCGAAGCGGATCGTGAGGTCGACGTCCTTGAGCACCGTGTCGATGCCGTCGTAGGAGAACGACACCTTGTCGAGGCGGATCTCGCGGTGGGGCGAGGGCAGCGTCTTCGGGTGAATGGCTTCGGCGAGCTTCGACGGCGTGTCGAGCAGCGGATAAAGACCCTGGGCGCCCACCATCCCGATGTTGAGCCCGGTGATCACGCCCGAGAGTTTTCGCACCGGGTCGCTGGCTCCGATCAGGAAGCCGAAGAAGATCATGATGCCCGGCACCGTCATCGGCTGGTCGGTCATCATGATGCCGAAGATTTGCGTCTCCTGGTGAATCACGAGCCAGGCCCCGACCGCGATCGAGGTGGCCACCATCCCGATGCCGAGAATCTCGGTAATCGGGTTGGCCAGGGCGTGGTAGAAGGAGTGCCACATGCCGGTCTTCATCATGTCGCTGGTGCAGGTGCGAAACCGCTGTCGCTCGAACTCCTCCATCGTGTAGGCCTGCACGGTGAGCACGTTATTGAGCGCCTCGAGCAGCACGTGGTGGAAGCCCTTGGAGCGGGCGAGGATGTTCTTCGACACGCCGCGAATCTGGCGATTGAGCCAGACCATCAGGAAGCCCACGAGCGGAGCGAGCGTCAGGCAGGCGAGCGTGAGCCGCCACGACACCATGAAGGCGAAGCCGAGGCAGGTGGCGATCTTGAGCGGCTCGGTGATCGCGCCGCCATAGACCGCCGTGATGCCGCTGGCGAGCATGTCGGAGGTGCTCGTCACCTGAGCCATGAAGCCGGCCGAGCCCCACCTCATGAACTGGGCCCGGTCGAGTTCGAGCGCCTTGTCGAAGACCTTCAGTCGGATGTTCCGGCTGATGGTCATCGCCACCCAGCTGACGAGGAGCGTGGAGCCCATCAGGAGCACGTGCTTCACGAACGTGCTGACGACGACGAACACCACCACGAGGAGCACGGTGTGGAAGGGGTCTCGCGGCAGGAAGCGGTCGAGCCACGGCGCGAGCCGCTCGCCCGAGTAGACGATCGCCTCGTCACCCCGCTTCGAGAGTTTCAGGGTGTCGAGGAGATTGCGATTCTTCTTCGCTTGATCGGCGCCGACCTCGGGCCCGGCGAGCGAGGCTTCGAGGGCCGCGGTCTGCGCGGTCGCGGACGTGATTCGCCCCTTGGCTTCCTCGATCCGCCGTTCGTTCCACGACTGGAGCGAATCGCCCTTGAGCGTCACCTCGATGATCGGAAACAGGGCGGCGATGTTGGCGCCCCAGAGGGCGGCCACGCCGGCGGAGCAGAGCAGCGCCGCGGCAAGCAGCGGCCAACTTTTGGAGGCCTCGCGAAGCGCCCTGAGGAAGTAGTTCATGAACCGGCGTCTCGAAAAGGGCGGGGGGTAGGCCCTAGAAGTGATCGGTCAGGTCGGTCGCACGCCCCCATCGCAGTCTCCTATCGATCCGGCGGCGGAGACTGCGCGTGGCGTGGCAGGATGGGCGGACCGTGGCCGCCGTCACCTGCTATGCGGGTGGGGAAAGTAGTGACCCCGGCGGCAGCGTTCAAGGGCGGGTTTTTCTGAGAAAAAACCTGCTCAATACGCCCCTCAGCCCATTCTCCCTCACCTCCGCGGCCAACGCCGTGTGGGGAAAGCCGGGGAGAATGCCGCACGCGTCAGCGTTTCCCGAGGCGGAGTTCGGCGGCGAGGAGCGTGTTGGCCATCAGCATGGCCACGGTCATCGGGCCGACGCCCCCGGGTACCGGCGTGATCCAGCCGGCCACCTCGCTCACCGCGTTGTAATCGACGTCGCCAACGAGTTTGCCATCGACGCGGTTGATCCCCACGTCGATCACGGTCGCTCCCTTCCGCACCATGTCGGCCGTGATCAGTCGCGGCTTGCCCACCGCCGCCACCACGATGTCGGCCTGCCGCGTGAAGTGGCCGATGTCGCCTGAGCGGCTGTGACAGATCGTGACGGTCGCGTCGCAGCCGCCCGTGCCGTCACTCGGGCAGCCGAGCGGCGGCCGCTGCGCAAGCAGGAGTGCCAGCGGCTTGCCCACGATGTCGCTGCGGCCCACGATCACCACATGCTTCCCCGCCGTTGGGATCGCCGCGTCGATGAGCATCCGTTGCACGCCCGCCGCCGTGCAGGGGATGAACCTCGGCCGCCCCTGCGAGAGGAGCCCTGCGTTCTCCGGATGGAAGCCATCCACGTCGCGGTCGGGCGGCACGGCGTCGAGCACCGCCACCGTGTCGACATGCGCGGGCAGCGGCAGTTGCACGAGGATTCCGTCGGCATGCCCGTGCTCGTCGCGGGCGATCGCCCTCACGAGAGCCACGAGTTCGGTGGTGGTCGCCGTCGCGGCCACCGGCACCACCGCTGCGTCCATACCCACACGGGCCGCGGCCGCCGCCTTGCTCTTCACGTAGGAGGCGCTCGCGGCCATGTCGCCGACGAGGACCACCACAAGCCGAGGCTTGCGGCCGAACATGCCGGCGAACGTCTCGACCTCCTCACGGAGCAACGTCTCGATCCGTCCCGCGAGCGCCCGGCCGTCGAGGATTCGAGCCACCGGGGCCGTCATGGAGCGGCCTTCGCGCCGTCGACCGCCGCCGCGTCGCCCGACGCGGCCCACCGCTTCCAGAGGCCCTCGATGCCGGCGGCCTCGGAGTCGCCTTCGTGGAACACGAACAGGTAGCGGAACGTGAGCGATTCGCCGGCCGGGATCGTGTGGTCGCCGCTCCCCAAGACAGCCCCGGTGAAATCGTGAAGTCCGAAGGGGTTCGCCGCCACGAGCCCATAGTCGCGGGCGTGCCAGTGAGTCGGGTGCCGCAGGTTGCCTGGATGATCAAGCACGGCAAGGCCCACGGTCTTGCCGTCGATCGGACCCCAGTAGCCCACCCAGCGGGCGGCTTTGCCCCAGGCGTCTACGTCGCGCTGACCCTCGGAGTTGATGCAGTGGCCGGCGGCCCCCTTCGAGCCGTCAAGGTCCCTGATTTGCAACTGCGTGGGCACTCGCAGGCCCATCACCCCCTCCTTCGTGTCGCCGAAGGTCACCGGGCCGTGATCGGCGTGGATTGTGATGGAATAGTCGATCGTTCGCGTGGTGGCATCACCGCCAAACACAAGCCTGCGGGTGTCGGTGCAGACGACCGTGCCATCGGCCTTCACCCAGCGGTTTCGCGTCTCGATCACGCCCTCGTCGCCCCCCTCGGCGTGCAGGAACTCCGCGTGCTCGATGCGATTGTTCTCATCCCGTTCCGGCTTGTCGGTCTTGGAGCTCGACGTCCAGAAGTCGATCCCGTTGACGATCCCGTGGGTGAACCAGATCGACTCGTGGTGGGGATGGTCGTGGGCCTCGCCGGCGACACTCTCCACGATCGGCCACGACCTGGTCATCGGCACACCACTCGGGCCGTGCACGGGAAAGAGGATCGGCTTGCGGTGGCCGGCGTGGATGTACGACGTGAAGGGCTTGCCATCGACGGACACGTCAACCCGGTCGTCGTGGCGGTCGAGCGTGACCGCGGCCGACGCGGGCAGGCAGGCGACCGCGACAGCGAGGAAGCGCAGCCGCGCGAGCAGTGCGGTTGTGCCCCGAAGCAGAATCATCACGTCCGGGCCTCCACGTAGAGCGTCCGAAGTTGGTGCTGGATCTCCTCGAGGAGTTTCCGCTCGTCGCTGGCGAGGTTGCCCCGCGTCTTCTCCTCGAGCATGTCGAGGGTGTCGATGAAATGCTTGGCGGTGGGGATGTTTTTCATCGCCTTGTTCGTGATCGGATTCGGAATCCGGCCAAACGCCATCAGCGCCTGCGTGAAGAGCGTGTGAATCAGGAACTCGAACGTGGCCGGTGGCATCTTCCCCATGGCTCCGCCGCTGCCACCGTCGGCGATCTCCGTGTCGTCGCTCATGTCGTCGCTCATAGGGCTCCTTTCGTCAGGCCTCGGCCACCCATGCGCTGCCGGCATGCCGCTCCACCGCCGCGGCCACAAGGCCGGAAAACAGCGGGTGGGCCGCCGTCGGCTTGCTCTTGAACTCCGGGTGAAACTGGACGGCCACGAACCAGGGATGGTCGGCCATCTCCACGATCTCCACGAGCGAGCCGTCTGGACTCGTGCCGGAGATTACCAGGCCCGCCCGTTCGAGTTGCTCTCGATACTTACCGTTGAACTCATAGCGATGGCGGTGACGCTCGGAGATCTGCGTGGTGCCGTAGGCGGCGGCCGACTTCGTGCCTTCGGCGAGCACCGCGGGCCGGGCCCCGAGCCGCATCGTGCCCCCCTTGTCCACCACCTTGTATTGCTCGTCCATCAGGCAGATCACCGGATGCGGCGTGTTGCGGGCGAACTCGGTCGAGTGGGCCCCCTCGAGGCCGGCAGCGTGACGAGCCACATCGATCACGGCGCACTGCATGCCGAGGCAGATGCCCAGGAACGGGAGTTTCCGCTCGCGGGCGAAGCGGATCGCCTCCACCTTCCCCTCGATGCCCCGCTCGCCGAAGCCGCCCGGCACGATCAGGCCGTCGAAGCCGGCGAGCAGCCGCTCGGCCCCCTCGCGCTCGATGTCTTCGCTCTTGATCGGCTGCACGCGAACCTGCGTCTTCTGGGCGATGCCGCCGTGGTCGAGGGCCTCGTAGATGCTCTTGTAGGCATCGCGATGCTCGGCGTACTTCCCGACCAGCGCGATCGACACCTCGTGCTCGGGATTCCGCAGCCGGTGGAGGATGTCGTGCCACTCCTCGAGGTCGGCCGGTGCGGCCTGCATTCCGAAGCGGCGGAGGACGATCTCGTCGATCCGGTTCGATTGCAGCGACAGCGGCACCTCGTAGATCGAGAAGTCCTTGTCGCGCTCCTCGATCACGCACTCCAGGGGCACGTTGCAGAACAGCGCGATCTTTTCGCGGTCTGACACGTCGATCGCCCGCTCGGTGCGGCAGACGAGGATGTCGGGCTGGATGCCGATCTGCCGCAGCAGGCCCACCGAGTGCTGCGTGGGCTTGGTCTTCAGTTCGCCCGCCGCCTTGAGGTAGGGCACGAGGGTGAGGTGAATGAAAACGCAGTTCTCGCGGCCCACCTCCAGCGGGATCTGCCGGATCGCCTCCAGGAAGGGGAGGCTCTCGATGTCGCCCACCGTGCCGCCGATCTCGGTGATGGCGATGTCGATGTCGGCGGCGGCGAGGTTCTTCACCACCTCCTTGATTTCGTTGGTGATGTGGGGGATCACCTGCACCGTCTTGCCGAGAAACTCCCCCCGCCGCTCCTTGTTGATCACCGAGAGGTAGATCTGGCCCGTCGTGTAGTTGCACTCGCGGGTGAGCTGCGTGGAGGTGAACCGCTCGTAGTGGCCGAGGTCGAGGTCGGTCTCGCTGCCGTCGTCGAGGACATACACCTCGCCGTGCTGATACGGGCTCATGGTGCCCGGATCGACGTTGATGTAGGGGTCGAGCTTTTGCATCCTCACCCGCAGGCCGCGGGATTCGAGGAGCATGGCGATCGAGGCGCTGGTGAGCCCCTTGCCGAGCGAACTGACGACGCCGCCAGTCACGAACACGTGCTTCGTCACGGTGCGAGTTCCTTCCCGTCCGCCGGTGCGTTGCCATCCTGCGGCCGCCGCCCACCGAGGTGGACATCACGGCGACCGTTCCGGAACCGGATTGAACCAGCGGTGCCCAGCGCGGTCAAACCCCGCCGCGAATCGTCGTGTATGGTTGTGGGATGCCCGCGACAAACACCACCGCCGCATCGACTTCCAACCTCCGGATCAGGAGTCTCGAGCCGCTCGTGCCACCGGCGCGGCTCTGCGCCCTCCTGCCGCTGGATGCCGCGGCGCACCGCACGATCGTGGAGGGCCGCCGGGCGGTGGAAGGAGTGCTTGCCGGGGCCGATTCTCGCCTGCTGGTGGTGGCGGGCCCCTGCTCGATCCACGACCCCGACGCGGCCCGGGAGTATGCCGGCCGGCTCCACGCGCTCGCCGGGCGGGTGTCGGACCGTCTGCTGGTCGTCATGCGGGTCTACTTTGAAAAGCCGCGGACGACGGTCGGCTGGAAGGGGCTGATCAACGACCCGCATCTCGACGACTCGTTCGACGTGGCGACGGGGCTGCGGCTGGCACGGGAACTTCTCATTGAGATCGCCCGCTTGGGCCTGCCGACCGCGACGGAGTTTCTGGAGCCGATCACGCCGCAGTACATCGCCGACACCATTGTGCTCGGGGCGATCGGTGCCCGCACGACCGAGAGCCCAACCCACCGCCAGATGGCCAGCGGCCTCTCGATGCCGGTGGGCTTCAAAAACTCCACCGACGGCTCCTTGCAGGCGGCGATCGACGCCATGATCGCGGCCAAGGCACCGCACAGCTTCCTGGGAATCGACGACTCGGGGGGCATCGCCGTGGTGTCGACCACCGGCAATCCCTGGGGCATGCTCATGCTGCGAGGTGGAAGGTCCGGATCCAACTACTCACCCGAAGTGATGGCCGAGGCCCGCACGCTCATGGAGAAGGCGGGGCTCCAGCCCCGGATCGTCGTCGACTGCAGCCATGCCAACTCGGGCAAGGATCCTGCTCGGCAGGCGTTCGTGTGGCGGGACGTGCTCGCCCAGCGAGCCGCGGGCGACCGGTCGATCGTGGGCATGATGCTCGAAAGCAACATCCATGCGGGCAATCAGGCAGTGCAGGCCGACCGGTCGAAACTGGCCTACGGCGTGTCGGTGACCGACGCCTGCATCGGCTGGGAGGAGACGGAGGAACTGCTCCTCGAGGCCCACGCCCGGCTGGCGTAGCCCAATCGCGTGCGCGATCGGCAGCGGGCGGCCCCCCGTATAAGCCGAAGGCCGTAAGGCCTCGGGCGCGGCGGAGATGATAGCGCGTCTGTTTTGGCCGCGTCCCACGCCTCACGGCGTTGGGCTTTTACGGACAGGGTGTGGCCGCCCTGTGCAAGCCGCAGGCCGTAAGGCCTCGGGCGCGGTCGAGAAGATGCCGCGTCTATCCTGGCCGCGTCCCACGCCTCACGGCGTTGGGCTTTCAGGGGAAATGCCCCCTGCGATACGATTTCCGGGGTTCCGTCACGCCCCCGCGAAAGGATTCGCCATGCGTCTCTTCTGCCCGTCGTATCGCGCGGCCGTCGCCGCCGCCCTCACGCTCGTTGCCGGCACCGCCGCTGCCCAGATGCAGATGACCAGCGGCCAGGCGGAGATTCAGACCGTCAACTCCGCCAAGCAGACGCTCGACGAGTTCAGCGGCCTGGCGATCGAATCGATCCCGCCGGCGATGTTCGGCAAGGCCGAGGGCGTGGCGATCTTCCCCGACATGATCAAGGGGGGCTTCATCCTCGGCGTCAACTACGGCCGGGGCGTGCTCCTCGTCCGCCGACCCGATCGCACCTGGAGCCCGCCCGTGATGGTCACGATGGGGGGCGGCAGCCTCGGCTTTCAGGCGGGCGTGCAGTCGGCCGACATCGTGCTGATCTTCGCCACGCCACGAAGCCTCAACGGCATCCTCAACGGCCAGAAGGTGACGCTCGGTGCCGACGCGTCGGTGGCGCTCGGTCCCATCGGCCGCCAGGCGAATGCCGGCACCGACGCCCGCCTCGGCGCGGAGATCTATTCGTATGCCCGGAGCCGGGGGTTGTTTCTCGGCGTGTCGATCAACGGCGCCGATCTCTCCGTCGACAACAACGCCAACGCGATGCTCTACGGCCGGTTCGGCGTGACACCGGCCGACGTCTTCGCCGCCCGTGGGCTCGGCTATCACGAGGAGGTGAAGGTGCTGATCGACGACCTCAACGCCCGCAGCCAGGTGGTGGCGCAGGCCGCCGCACAGCTGGTGCCGCCGCCGGTGTCCACGCCACCCGTGGCCGCAGCCCAGCCGGTGCCGGTGACAGTGCCGCCGCCTGCGCCACCAGGATTGCAGCCCGTAGGCGGATTCCCAACGCTCCCACAGCCGCCCGCGGCTCCGCAGCCCGTGCCCCAACAACCGGTGGTGCCGGTGACCGGAGCGACCGACACGCCTTACGAGCCAGCGGCGCCGCCGCTCGTGCCGATCAAGTAGCGAGCCGGCCTCGCCTCATGACGCAGGTTAAAAACCGACGCTCCACAGGGCAGCGCCGTCTGATCGCTCCCCAGTAGCACAGGTTGTCAACCTGTGCCGAGCAAACGCCCAACTCCGATGCACGCAGGTTTAAAACCTACGCTCCATAGGGCAGCGACATCTTGCCTCCCCCAGTAGCACAGGTTTTCAACCTGTGCCGAGCGAAAGCTCGACTCCAGCACACGCGGGTTAACAACCTGCGCTACGTGGGGAATGAGCGTGTGACCACGCCCACATTCGCAAGCCGCGGGAGCGTCGTGTTCAGAAACGCCTCACACGCCGCATCGACGAGCTTTCGCTGTTCCGCGGGATCGTCCACCCGCTTGCCGTCTTGCTGCAGCGCCCGCCCGCTGGCAGCCAGTCGCAACGCGAGCCTCTCGGCGAGGCCAGAGCGACCGCCAGTCACCGTCTCGTGCAGGAGCGCCGCGTCGAGATCTCCGATGACGTAGCCGGTCCCCGTCAACTCGCTCGCCAACGCCACCGCGCGGCCGCCAAGGGCGTCGGCTTCAACCACCGCGCGGTTGAAGCCGCTCGGGATTGCCACGGGCCCATCCTCGGTGCCCTCCAGTGCAGGCACATGGCCCGCCGAGACGTCCAGTAGGCCCAGGGCCACCCCCGCATCGACGGCCCGCGCCAGGTCGGCGGACGGAGTCGCGGCGAACCGCCCATCCGCGACGATCCGCGATAGTGGCAGACTACCGCCGGCCAGCGCGTCGAGTAGTCCCTGGTAGAGCGGGCCGTCTACCGTGCTCGTCACGATGCCGAGGTTTGACTGAAAGGGGAGCACGGTGCCCGGACGGGTCACGCCAAACTCGAGGTCATCAGCCGTGGCAAGCCGGCCCTCGAGGCCACCGAGCGGTTGCGGTGACTTCGCGTAGATGTCCCAGCGGAAGGCCGTGTTCGCACAGAAATCCTTGTGGGCTTCCGTGACCAGGCGGTCGCGGGTGGTGCGGAAGAGTTCCTGAAACTCAGGCCGCACGCAGAGATCCCAGAAGTTCGTGTGCACGGGTTGGCTGCCCACGAACGTGAGCCCCGCCCGGCCGAACATCTCCGCGACCTCGGCAAAATAAAAGCTCGTCCAGTGTTCGTTGAGATACTCGTGCACCAGGTAGCGGAGGTCCTGCGTGACCAGCGCATCGAGGTAGGCCGATGCCCGCGGGTTGTCGAGGAAGTATTTCGCCTGCCGGTCACGGAGGAACACGAGATACGCCAACGCGTCCCGGACCCGCTGGGTGCTGTCGCCCTGGCGGAGTGCGGCGTACTGCCTGAGAATCCCCCGGATCGGCTGCAGGTGAGCCCAGCCGGGCATCGCGTTGTAGCTCACGAGCAGAAGGCCGCCGGGAGCAAGATGCCGACGGGCCACCTCGAGGATCTGCTCTCGCACCTCGGGTCCCACCCAACTGAACACACCGTGGAGGGCGATGAACTCGAACTCCCCGAGGTCGGCCGGCAGCGACGCGAAGTCGCTGGTGATCACCCGCGCGTTGGCGAGGCTGCCGGCGGCGATGTCGCGGGCGGCCGCCGCGGTGTGATCGGGGTTGATGTCGACGCCGATGAACTCGCCGCGCGGGTTGGCCGCGGCGAGCGTCGTGAAGGAGCGGCCGAGGCCACAGCCAAGTTCAAGATAGCGAAACCCAGGGCCCGACGCGGGCGGGCAGACACCATTGAGCGCGGCCACATGCCGCAGGGTCACCGGCGCCATCTGAGGGTAGAAGCCCGGGACATAGGCGACGTCGGTCACGTATCCAGAGGCGGTCATGCCAGCAGTCTATGCCATGCCGTGGCTGCCCGTACAAGCCGAAGGCCGTAAGGCCTCTGTCGCGGCCAACGTGATGCCGCGTCTGTTTTGGCCGCGTCCCACGCCTTACGGCGTTGGGCTTTTACAGGCAGCGGGTGGCTGCCCGTACAAGCCGAAGGCCGTAAGGCCTCGGGCGCGGCGGAGAGGATGCCGCCATCCTGACCCTCGACAGTATGACTGTTCGCCCGTACACTTCTATTATGCCTGATGACATCGGCCGCGTTCGCGACTCGGGCCCGATCGCGTACTTCCTGACGTGGACAACCCACGGATCGTGGCTTCCGGGGGATCCACGCGGCTGGGTGAAACGCGGCGGTGATTTTTGTCCAGCTAATCAGATTCTCCACACCGCGGTCGTGCGGACGATGACCAATCCCCCGCTGGCACTGTCGCCCGCCCAGCGTGGTTGCGTACGGTATGCGATCGATATGACCTGCCGCAGACGCGGTTGGGTGATCCACGCCTGCCAGTGCCGCATCCAGCACGTGCATGTGGTCGTGACGGCCACCCACACGCAACCGGAGCTCGTTCTCGAACAGCTCAAGGCTTGGTCCAGCCGGGCGCTCGCGGCCACAGGGCTGTCGCACCGCCGCTGCTGGACGCGGGGTGGTAGCACGCGTTTGATCTTTGACGAATGCGGTTTGCAGAGGGTCGTCGAGTACGTCGTGGAAGGCCAGGACCGACCGCGATCGTGAAGCCACTTGCACGGGTGGCCACCCGTACAAGCCGAAGGCCGTAAGGCCTCGGGCGCGGTCGAGAGGATGCCGCGTCTGTTTTGGCCGCGTCCCACGCCTCACGGCGTTGGGAAGGATCTGGGCGCCGTCCTGGCCGCGTCCCACGCCTCACGGCGTTGGGCTTTTACGGGCAGGGGATGATGGGTCAGGACGCGGTGCACGTCCACTGTCGCCATTTTCGGCGGATCCGGTGGCGAATGCTACGAAGCGAGTCGGGAATCCGGTCGAGGC
>Ga0194055_10001710_pt1 | contig 17748 bp, 11 predicted proteins | sample SepL449m_MetaG_FD_155482 | JGI IMG/M metagenome (GOLD analysis project Ga0194055, IMG submission 155482) | Anoxic zone freshwater microbial communities from boreal shield lake in IISD Experimental Lakes Area, Ontario, Canada - Sep2016-L442-9m | ecosystem: Environmental > Aquatic > Freshwater >...
GGTTTTCCGGTAGCGGTATCATTCCCCGTCGTAGAGAGCCCCATTTTGCGACCACCACGACTGGCAGCAAAAACTGGATTCCTTTTCCCAACCCGTAGGCCGCTTGCTGAATCCAGGAGGATTGCTCCGACAAAAGAACAAAGTAAACCCATGTCACGAGACTGGGCAGGCTCAACCCAACCACAATCCATACCCAGGGAACGGCATTAGGATGGGTGGATTCCAGTGCAATGCTTTTCCTTACGGTCGTTTCATTCATCTGATTTCTACCCTCGCTTGTCCGTTTTGATGTTGCGATTTCCTCGTCTCTCGGAGTCAGAAACCTAATTATTATTCCAGGGTTTTTCGTACTCGTGCTCAGCGTTAGCGGTACTCGTACTCGAAAATTCCGCATCGAGTACGAATACGAGAGAAAACCAAACCAAAACGCTCAACTTCAAAACGCGTTCAAATGTCGTTCCTTGATTCGTACCTCTCGAATCCCGAATCGATGTCCATCCTGTCATGATCGATGCAGTGCGTTCCCATCCATCAGGAATCTATCGATCGCACCCACATCACGGACTGTCCGAACCATCGAAACCGACTTAAAATCCCTCGGCTCAAGGAAAAATTCGCTTTAGGCCCTTCAACTCTCTAGGTCCGGAGGCCAATTATCCAACCTGAATGATGCCGCCCGCGGGGATGCTGATTCTATATTTTCGAAATAATTGGTGATATTCATGCCTTCACAAGTGACTGCGGCCACCGCTTCTATCGCAACAGCCCTTCAGCAAGGCTTGATCACAGAAGGTGCCTTCCAAAACATCCAACAATGGCTGACACAGCCTCGCTATGCTGAATACCAATCGGAATTGCTGGAGCATATCCAGCGAGGCGATTGGAAGAAACTCGATGATGCCTTCTGGACGGTGATCCCTTTCGGTACCGGGGGACGCCGAGGTCGCATGTACCCCATCGGTTCCAACGCGATCAACGACCGAACCATTGGTGAAAGCGCCCAAGGGCTTGCGGACTACATCTTATCGTTGCCCGATCGTCCCACGAATCTCTCCTGCGCGCTCGCGTACGATACGCGGCATCAGTCCCGGCACTTCGCCGAATTGTGCGCCTCGATCATGGTCGCCAACGGCTTTCATATTTATTTTCTTGACGATTACCGCGCAACGCCACAATTGTCGTTTGCCGTTCGGCGGTACGGTTGCACCTGCGGCATCATGGTCACCGCTTCGCACAATCCTCCCAGCGACAACGCCGTGAAAGTCTATTGGTCGACAGGGGGCCAAGTCCTACCACCTCACGATGCCAACATCATCGATCGGGTCATGAGTACTGACAAAATCAAAACCACCGACTTCAATGCCTCTCTGGCTGCAGGCAAGATCACCATCGTTACGTCGGAAGTGGACGCCGAGTATCAAAAGGCAGCCCTGGACTTTGCATGGCCCGGGTCGCGAAAAGCCAAAATCATTTATTCACCCTTGCATGGCGTAGGTGGGTACGCCGTTCCGTCACTTCTCAAGGCAGCAGGATTTCAAGACGTCGTTGTCTACGGCCCCCATTCCAAACCGGATGGCGATTTCCCGAACGTTCCAGGGCACGTGAGCAATCCGGAGAATCCTGCGGTGTTCGACGCAATCGCCATCGAAGCTCAAAAGATCGGCGCCGATTTGATCCTGGCCACCGATCCCGATTGCGATCGAATGGGGTGCTCTTCCCCGTTGACGCTGGACCCAGGTAGCCCCTGGCACACGATCAATGGCAATCAAATCGGCGCGCTTCTCACTGACTTTGTTCTGGGTAAACTGAAGTCCCTCGGCCAACTGCCCGCCGACGGCTATGTGATCAAGACATTGGTCACCACCGAATTGATTCGAAGCATCTGCCAATCCTATGGCGTTCGCTGCGAAGGAAATATCCACGTTGGCTTCAAATGGATCGGTGGTCTGATGGATTCCTGCGGACCCGATAAATTCCTCTTCGGTACCGAGGAATCGCACGGTTATCTCATCGGGCAATACTCGCGGGATAAAGATGGGGCTGTGGCTTGCTTGCTCATGGCCGAATTGGTTGCAGAACTCAAATCGCGCGGCTTAACACTGCATCAACGCCTGAATGAACTGCTTCTACAACATGGCGTTTTTTTAGAAGACCTCATCAACGTCCAAATGGAAGGGAGCGAAGGGATGGCCAATATGAAGAAGCTGATGCAATCTTTCCGTGAAACTCCACCACAAACGATTGGAGGATTGTCCGTTTTGGCCGTTCGAGACTATGGCAAATTAACCCGACGTTTTGCCGATGGTCGTGTCGAACCGCTCGATGCTCCCAGCAGCAACATGCTGATGCTCGACCTGGGCGATGGTGCTGGAAAACCGACTGGCAATGCGATCGCGGTCCGCCCCAGCGGAACCGAGCCAAAGATCAAGTTCTATCTTTTTTGCCATGAACCGATTCATGCCGAAGGTGGCCTCGATGGGACTATGAAAATCGCCTACGACCGAATCGTAAAAATGAAAGTCGATCTCAAGAAACTTGCCTGATCTCTCGCGGGATCGGGGCCCAATCCATTTGAGGTCATTCCCAACGCTCGCCCCGGTTGCGTTTCTTTTCGCCCGTGGATCGCTTTTCATCCATCCTTCGTCGCTGAGATCCACGGCTTGGTTGCGTTGGCTTGCGCTGAATCACTGGCCGCAGCGACTCCAACACCAACGATCGGAGCAGGTCTCGACAAGCTTGCAAATTGCGGTTCTGTTCCCGATGCGTCTGGCAGGTGATCTTTAAGCAACCTTCGTCCGTGATTCGGCTAGCCGCGATCACTTTCAATCGGATCATCGTCGTGGGGTAAAGGACCTGGGTTGCGTTGAGATCCCAACTCAGTGTCGCTTTGGAATTCACTTTATTGACGTTCTGGCCTCCCGGACCACTGCTGCGCGCGAAGGCTGCTTGCAGTTCCGATGCAGGGATCGTCAAATGAGCGTTGATGGGTAAGTCTTCCATAAGTTGATAAGGTAACCAGTGATGCCGACCATGGCGAGAACCGAATACAGTCTGGGTAGGCTGACCTTCGCAACCACGAGTTGGGTGGCTTTCCTGTCCCTCCTGCCGATAGGTTGCAGTCCGAACCCGATTGGATTGGCCGGTCCTGTGGAAGAAGTCCGCCCATCCGCACCAAACTCACCGTCGAACGATGCCGGGAACACATCACCCAGCTCCGATCCCGAGAATATCCGGCCGCAGGAAGGTGCCCAGCGACCGGTTCCAGTCCCATCGCTGTGGACTCGTCAGGCCGGTGAAGACTGGCCTCGCATGCTGGGGGTTCGCTTCGATTCGCGGAGTTCCGAGAAAGGAATCCGAACCGATTGGGGTAACGACGGCTTGAAAGTCGTTTGGTCCCAAAAGACCGGGGTCGGTTATGGAAATGGAGTCGCCGCCCATGGCCGCTGGCTTCAATTCGATCGTTACGGCGACTCCGAACGGCTTTCCTGCTATCGCGCGGAAACGGGGGAGTTCTTATGGAAGTGGGAATCGAAAGTCGCCTATCGCGATGCCTATGGATACAACGATGGACCGCGCTGCAGTCCAATCGTCGATGGAGAGTACGTTTATGTCTACGGAGTCGCCGGCAAATTGACCTGCCTCCGACTCGTGGATGGCAAAGAGCAATGGAGCCGAGACACGGGTAGCGAATATACGGTGGTCCCAAACTTTTTCGGTGTCGGCGCAGCCCCGCTGATCTACGGTGATCTGCTCTTGGTCATGGTCGGCGGGAGCCCCAAACCGTCCGCCTTTGCAAGGTCACCGACGGTCAATGATCTACCCAGCGCCAAACCTAACGGCAGCGGGATGGTTGCATTCGACAAGAGAACCGGAAAAGAGGTCTATCGCGTCGGAGATTATCTCGCCAGCTATTCCGCACCCATCATCGCCCAGCTCGAAGGGAAGGATCATTGCCTGGCCCTCATGCGCGAGGGACTCATGGTTTTTCGCCCAGAGGATGGACAAGGAGTCCAGTTCTTCCCTTGGCGAGCGGCCATGCTTGAAAGTGTCAACGCGGCATCCCCCGTCGTCTTTGATGATCGCATCTTTATCTCCGAAGCCTATGAAATCGGAAGTGCCATGCTCCAGTGGAAAAGCGGAACCTTGGAACCGCTATGGAAAGATACCGGTGGCCGTAGCAACCAAGCCATGCGAACGCATTGGGCCACTCCACTTTTCGATAAAAACATGCTCTACGCCAGCAGCGGCCGCAATCCACCCGACACCGACCTGCGCTGTATCGACATCGCACCAGATGGCTCCCCCAAAGTGCGATGGTCGCAACGCAACCGAGACCGAGGAACGGGACTGTTGGTCGACGGGCACTTTCTTTGGCTAGGTGAGAATGGCCGATTGCAACTGATCCCATTGGGAGCAGAAAAATACACCGTGATCTCCGAGATGAACTTACAATTGATCTCAGATCCGAACGACAAACAGCCCCTGATCAATCCCCCGAGCTGGGCTCCCCCAGTTTTGTCCCACGGCCTCCTTTATGTTCGAGGCTCAGATCGCGTGGTCTGCTTGGAATTGATTCCTCAATAAATTGCTCCCATCATGCTGCACCGACGACGCTTCTTGGAAACAGGTATTGGGTGTGCTGCCATGGCATCCTGGCCACGCATGGGATCGAGCCATGTCCCTTCGGATTCCCCTTGGCCCGAAGCGAGGCCAGGAGAAGATGTGATCTCCTGGATCGAACGGACGCACGGAAAATGGAGCGACGATTTGTATCGCAACGTTTTGGGTGCTGCGAATGAGTTCAAGGAAGGGGATGCGATCCTGGGAATCGCAGCCCGCGATGTTGCAGAAAGAAGTCAAGCCCGCGAACTGCTCGGCAATACGACGCTGCGTCAGATCGATGCCCATCCGCCCTTTGCCGACGAAATGTTGACATGGATCCAAAGATGGGTCGATGCCAAGGTCGCTCGGAAACATCAGGACATGACCCTGGCCGAACTCAAAGCATTTCTGCTCAATCGCAATCCAGCCGATATTCATGAGTTACGAGTTGGACTTTCGAGCGATGTCATTGCATGCGTGATCAAGCTCATGAGCAACGACGAACTCATCCGCATTGGGGCGAAAGTTTTTAATTCGCTTCCCGGTTCAAACCTTGGTTCGCCAGGATACATGGGCGCCCGCATTCAACCGAATTCTCCAACCGATGACCCAGAGGATATCCGCTGGCAAGTCTTTGATGCGTTTGCTTATGCGGTGGGAGATGTGCTGATCGGTACCAATCCAGTATCCAGCGAACCTGCCTCAGTAGCTAGCGTCGAGGAGACGCTGCGAGACATCCTCGATACCTTTGGCTTGACAGGAATCCTGCCCCATTGCGTTTTGTCGCATATTGATGTGCAAGCCGAAGTGGAACGGGAACAGCCAGGTTCGACGGCCTTGTGGTTTCAAAGCATCGCGGGCTCGGATGCGGCGAATGGGACGTTTGATGTCACGCTTGAAAAGATGATCCGCCATGCGGAAAGCCGTCGCGGACCCTTCGGTCTCTACTTCGAAACGGGCCAAGGGGCCGATTTTACGAATGGTCATGGATTCGGTACCGACATGGTTGTGCACGAATCGCGCAAGTATGGACTGGCTCGGGCACTTTCGCGGCTCGTGGCGGAAACACGTCAACGGTCCCAGCTAGGCGCTGATGCATGGGTCCATGTCAATGATGTGGCCGGCTTCATCGGACCCGAAGTTTTCCGAACGAAAGAGCAATTGGTCCGATGCTGCCTCGAAGATATCGTCATGGGCAAGCTCCACGGTCTCATGATCGGCCTCGATGTTTGTACGACCCTGCATATGGATGTCAGCCTGGATGATCTCGGTTGGTGTATCGATCAAATCATGCCCGCCAACCCCGGTTATCTAATGGCCCTACCGACGCGCATCGATCCGATGCTGGGCTATTTAACCACGGGCTATCAAGACCACGTTCACATCCGGAAGAAATTTGGTTACAAGGTCGATGACCGGATGTGGTCGTTCTTTCAGAGCCTGGGAATCATCGACGAAGACGGCCAGCCTACGGATCGATTCGGTGACCCATCCTGGGTTTATGTTCAGTATTGTCGTCGAAAAGGTGATAACCGTAGTCGCGATGCGATTTTGGCAGAAGCTCAGGAACAAATGGAACGAGTCCGTGAACGAGGAGTATTCTTAGCGACCCATTATGGAGCGGAACCTGAACAGCTTGACACACAACTCGATCAGCAAATTCATGGTATCTATCGGGACGCCAAGGAGTGCATTTGGGCGGAATGGCCAAATGATTTTGAGAAGCAATGGCCAAATGGAATCCCGTTGCAGACTCGCTCAAACCATCGCGAGGATTACATTCTTCATCCAGCGAGTGGGGAATTGTTGTCCGTGGATGCAATCGAGAGAATCAAGCAATTGCAACAAGACGAATTGGGAGAATGCGATACGGTGATCGTGCTTTCGGATGGTTTGAATGCACTGGCCCATACCACCCAGTCCCAGTCGCAACGATTGGTCGATCGATTGCGAAGCGAATTGAAAGGGGCTGGTTTTCAAGTTCATCCGAAGACACTGATCGTTCGATCAAGCAGAGTGCGGGCGGGCTATTGCATTGGCGAGCATCTATTCCAAAGTCGCGAGGGCCGATTTCAAATCGTGCATGTTATCGGGGAACGCCCGGGCAGCGGCCATCGCACATTGTCGATCTACTTGACCTCCGCAGACGGAGTCAAATGGAGCATCCCCTCCGCGGTCGATCATAACATCACCAAAGTCGTGTCCGGGATTGCAGTCACCGCATTACTCCCCGAGGCAGCCGCTGAAACGGCGGCCAGACTGCTTCGAGCCATGACGTAACCCCAATGACGTAACCCCGTCGTCTCCTCTCGCTTCGCAAACGCAGTTCCTGGGTTCTTGAAAGTATTGGAAATAGAAAGATTGAGGACAATAATCGTCCTACCGTCTACAAGCGGAAAGAATGGGGAGCGATTGTTCTCACTCGCTCCAGAGTCAGGAATCCTTATCTTTATCCAACCCACTTGGATCCATCTTCGGGCCGCTGATAGACCAGCTTAGACCCAATAGAAGAACCTCCGCCAGCATCGATCCCAACCGGGAAACAATCGCAGCCAAGATAGCGATCGGTGCTGGCACGATCGAAGTCATGATCCACATCACGGCCAGCTCGCGAACACCCGCTCCGCCTGGAACCATCGCAATGAATCCCGCCAATGCTCCCAGGCTGGCACTCGTGATACAAACCAGCCATGATCGCCACGAAACCAATTCAGGATTGGAGTCTAACCCCAACAAAAAAAGCCACAGGGCGGTTCCTTGGAACAGCCAACTCACAAGGCACCAAGAGCAGGTGCGAGCCATCAGATGACCATCCACAGCCTGCGAGATTTCCGGGGGCATCGTCCCCAACCGACTGCGAGATATCCGAGCGATAATCGATCGAAACGGATGAGGCATCAGCCCTAGGATCGCAAATGGGATACAAACCATCGCGCTCCAGAAGAGCCAATGAGGTGGTTGCATGCTTTGGATCAACACCCCTCCCAGCAATGCACCTGAAGCAAAGTTCATCAGGGTCTCCATGAAGATACTGAGCACGCTCGGGCGAATGGGGAAACCTTGGCGGTGCAAATGACCCGCGCGCAGCAGGATCACCATGGCCTTTCCAGGGACGTATTTGCCTAGCTGCCCCAAGCAATAGACGAACACGCCGAATCGCCATGGGACCGGCATGCCAAAGTCCCAAAGGATCTGAAGCCATGCAATCGCAAGCGGAATCAGGGAAGCCATACTGGCCAGTACTCCCGCGACGATCCAACCCCAACCCACCTGATTCCAATCCCATTCCCCTGGAGATTGCTGCAATTCCAACCATGCTCGACGCAGGGCCAGAACCAAAAAACAGACGACGATTGCCACGAGGCTTCGCTGAATCCAGAGGCCCCATCCCTTCCGAGCCCGGATGTCGGCCGGTGCCCACTCCCCTTTTGCATCTGAAAAGCGATCGTGCAAGGTCGTAGAGCCCGTGTTAGAATTCGGTCATGTCGATGGTGGTTACCGAACCAATTCGATGCTCCAAAGGTTAGTTGAATCTGTCTGTTCAGCAACCATTCGACAGAAATTCTTTTACACCCAGCCTCATCTATTCATGGCTCGCTATATCTCGTTCGCTGTCCTGTTCGCCATCTTGGTGGTGATCGGCGTGTTGTTCTACAAGGTAATGATTGGGTTCTTTGTTCCCGTCTTTATCGCCGTCGTCTTGGTCGTCGTATTTCGACCGCTTCACCGTTGGGTACTAGCGAAAGTGGGAGGGCGCGATCATGTGGCTGCAAGCATTACCACTTGCTTGATCGTTTTGATCGTGTTGTTGCCCACTGCCCTCATCTTAGGACTGGCATTCGTTCAGGGAGCGAAGCTGTTCGAGAATTTCAATGAGTCTAGCGTTCGTGTAGGGCTGGGGAAGCTGCGCGCTAACCCTTACATGAACCTGGAATCCCCCTGCGCCGCTCAGATTCGTTCCATTCAAGCCAAGATCACAGACATCCAAAAGGAAGTGGCCGAGGCGAATACCTACGACGAAGTGACATTGCCCGGAGGGCGTTTGGCAGGCGACATTGCCGAGATTCGAAATCAATTGAAGCAGTTGTCCAACCTCTTGGTGGCTGCCGAGAACGAAAAGCTCGAGGATCGCATTTTAGAAGATCGGAAAAAGAATCCACCCTCGACCACCCATGCAGAACTGGTCAAGATCCTTTCCCCCGCTCTTGCTGCAAACCAAAAAGAAGCTGATTTCCTGATCAAGCAACTGCCAGGTGCGATCGACGACGTGGATGCATTTGAACAACTCCTTGCCGACAAGGGGGACGTCAAGTCCCATCGGCCTATGGTCTCTGGCTTGACCGATAAAGAAAACTCGTGGTTCTACGATTCACGAGGTCATCTTTTGGACTTGGCTTTTCAAACCGAACTGTCCATCGTTCGGATGGATAACGCCCTGAAGGAACTCAGTTATTCCGACGATGGAAATTTGGCTCGCTTGCAAGAATCCGTTTGGCAATCGGTAGGAAAATGGCAGGAAGTTCGAGAGACGGTCCTAGGTGGTAAGGTCGTCGCGTTCTTCAAGGACCTAGCGAACCCTTCCAGCGAACAAGTCCGGGTGATGCTGCAAAATGCAATCGATTACGTCCGGCCGCGATTGATTTCTTTCGGAGGCGATTCAGCGGCTTTCATTGTCAGGTTGTTGGTCGGTTCTTCGATTCTGCTGTTAGCGCTATACTTCTTTTTATGCGATGGTCCCAGTATGGTGCGATCACTGATGGATCTCAGCCCATTGGATGATCGCTACGAAATGGAATTGTTGGCGGAGTTCGATCGCACTTCGCGAGCGATCGTGTTGGCGACGATCCTATCGGCGTTGGCACAAGGAATCACGGCTGGCATCGCTTACTACGTAGCTGGAATGCCGTCGCTCGTCATGCTGACGGCGCTGACGACCATTTGTGCTTTGATTCCATTCTTTGGAACCGCCATCGTATGGGTCCCCGTCTGTGCCTATCTTGCGATCTATGAAGAACGATTTCTTGCGGCCGGATTGTTGGCAGCCTGGGGAATGATTGTTGTCGGAACCGTCGATAACCTTGTTAAGGTCTTTATTCTTCATGGCCAGAGCCAGCTTCATCCACTGTTAGCTCTCCTAAGTGTGTTGGGGGGAATACAGTCCTTGGGACCCATCGGAATTGTAGTCGGGCCACTGGTCGTTACCTTGCTACAAACCACCCTGGGTATCATCCGCCACGAACTCTCCGAGATGAAGGATGAGGACATCCTGCCGGATCGCCAAAAGAAATCATCCCTTTCGATGAAGCCGCTGAGCGAATTGATTCGCAAGGTAAGGAATCCGGATAAGCAATCCACTCCGGGCACGACAGCCGAATCACAGGATCAAAATCAGGTTATTCCGAAGACGCCGGTCTCTTCTTCCGGACCAGGGGATCCCCTATCGACAGCGAACGAAGGTCCTGCACCGACGACTTAATGCAACGGTATCTCCTTCGCGCTGCCATTGGCGGACTCGATTGGAGAGTTCTCCAACGGTGGTTTTCTCCATGAGCGCTCAAACACCATCCCATGCATGGCCGAACGAAAACCGAGTCGCTGCAAAACTCGGGATGCGGCAAGATCGTTGGCAAGGGTCACGACGTGAATCTGTCGCTTGCGTTCGGATTGCAATTGCCGAAGCGACTCGGCGATCAAGTAAACCAATCGTTCGCGATTCTCATCGTCCTTCGGGATAGATGGCAATTGGAATCGCACGATGCTTGAATCGACCCCTCGGATCGAAGTATCGGGCGCCCATAGCATGATCTCCATTTCGATCTGATCAGGTCCGCGCGATCGAAGATGAAATCGTGTTTGCTCACAATGACCGAGCATGTTGCTCAACCACCAATTCGATGGATAGTCATCCAGGATTCGGCTGATAGTGCAATTCCGTCGGATCGCTATCTGAGTGCGATCCATAGGAGGGCGAAAGGTATCGAGTGACATTGCCCAGCATTCGGTAGGTGCATGCTGCCGAAATCCATCGTCTTGCAACCACTGTTGGGCCCGGATATCCCCGGATGGAACACCGATCAGGTTGTCCCCTTCGGCGACTCCCAGGTAAAACGTGCTACCCGTGGGAGAGCCCACTGCGAGGCAACGTGACACCCCCTTATCCTTCAACCCCTCGACGGCTTGATGAAGAAGATGTCTTGCGATTTCCTGCTCCTTCTCGTGGGGCACGATGCATAGGCAATGGATCATGCCGCATTCGGTGGAAACCTCATTTCCACCCTCGGCGAGAGCAACTCCGAAATGAATCAATCCTTGCGCAACACCTTGTGGGTCGATGGCCAAAACTAAATCATCAAAGGAAAAATAGGGTTTGCAGAGGACGCATTGGTCCCACATTCCGACAGAACATTCCGAGGGATAGCAAAATAGAGAGTGATGCTCGGCCCAAATCCGGGCCAATGCAGGGGTGTCTGTGTTAAGAAAGGGACGCAGACGCCACAAAGTGTTCATCCCAGGACCGGTGGAACACGAAAGCACTCGCCATCCGACAGCGGTGCGTTCTTTAGGACCTGGTCTCGCGGCAACGACGGTTGCACTTCGTCGGGAGCCAGCACGTTATGGAGTTCAAACGCATGCACCATTGGCTCGACTCCTTCGGTATCCACTTCGGATAGCTGGTCGACGAGCGCGACAATGCTTGTAAGTTGCTGCGAGAGTTCCTCGGACTCGGCAACGTCGATGGAGAGACGAGCGAGGAGCGCCACACGCTGAATATCTTGCGGTTCAAATCCCATAGAACCACATTCTATCGGAATGAAACCGAGCGTGCATACCCTTAAGTTGGGAGACAGCGTGTCTACCAAAGAAAAAAAGCTCCCTGAGGTTTCAGCGAGCTGGACTGGATCATGCGTGGAGTCGTTCTTCGCAGATAGTGTCGAAGAGCGACGGTCTACGGTCCGGCATTACGGTGGCATTGGGACCAAACCGCTTCTTAGGATTTGGGCAGTGCGAATGGCTTGTTGCGAACTGCCTTTCGAACGCGACCGCTGCGAATGCATTGGGTGCAAACACGGATCGTCTTGATCTCGCCGCTTGGCAGGGAAGCTTTGATGACTTGCAAATTTGGCAAGAACCGTCGCCGTGTGATGCCTGTGATCTTTGTGCCGACGCCACCCAAGTACTTGGCCTTCCCTCGGGTTTCGATCATGTTGCCAATTTGTGGTGTTTTTCCGCAGGTTTCACAAGCTCTAGACATGACAGACTCGTCGAACGCGATGAAGGACAGTGAGAAACAATTCGTAGGATCACCCCCCACGATCCGATGTTGCGACTCGTTGTTGCGAGCCTTTTCCAGGGATCTAGGGCTCCGAAGTATATCCAGGAGCTGGACCGAATCAATGTCAAAACAGCCTCCCTTACAACCTCGCCCTACGAACGGCTCGGATTGATCCAAATCCAGAATCCAACTACACTACCTCTGGGATTACTTAACCTTCCGAGCTACAAAGACTTGCGATCGGACACCCGCCTCTTTTTCGAACCATGACTCACCAGAAATTCACCCGAGAATTCTCAAGCGTCGTCGAAGCGGCCGGCAATTTGGCTTCCGCTATTCACGCCGATGCGGTGCTTTTTCTGTTGGATGGGGCGACCGATTGGGAGCGTCTTCGTGAGTTGATTCCCAACGAAATTGGGAAAGTTTTGGTGGCGGCCGACAAAGAAGAGGATTTGGAGACAGCCACCGGGTTTGGTTTGACTCCCATCGTACTCAATAAAGAGGATTCACCCCTGTTGGAGCGTCTCCAACATGCCCTGCTCGAGGCCGTTGCGGACGAGTTATTGGCCAGCCACTGCGATGTGGTCGCAGTTTATTGCGGATTCGAAGCCAACCGCTTGGACTCCATATCGATTATCAAGCTCGACGAACGGATGCGGCGATTCACGAGCCGCGATCTGCAACGTCTCGAGACGGCTGTACCTCTCAACAATCTGAAAATCGTCATCGACCTGGCAGTCCAGATCGGTCGCGAAGGACGCGAAGGGAAGAAAGTCGGAACAATGTTTGTCGTGGGGGATACTCGCAAGGTGATGACACATTGCAAAGACAGCGGATTCGATCCTCTGAAAGGCTATGGTCGAAAGAACCGCAACCTTCACGATCCACGCGTGCGCGAGGATATCAAAGAAATCGCCCAGATGGACGGAGCCTTCATCGTTTCGCCGGATGCCGTCGTCGAACGATCGCGTCAGATCATCGAAATGCTCCACGAAAACTTGCAGCTATCCAAAGGGCTAGGTTCGCGACACTGGGCAGCCGCAGCCATCACCCAACGGACCAAAGCCATTGCGATCGTCGTCAGCCAGTCCAGTGGAACCGTGCGCGTCTTTCAAAACGGGATATTAGTCCTGCGTATCGAGCCAATGGATCAGGCCGTGAAGTGGCAAGAATTCAACTATGAACCACCACCCAATGAAGCCGCAGACTGACGTCGATCCACCCTTTGTGGCTGTAGTCACGGGATCCAGCAGCGGGATCGGCCAAGCCGTTGCTATCGAATTGGCACGGCGTGGTGCCCACGTGTTAGTCCATGCTCGGAGCAATCTGCATGGATTGGCCACGACGGTGCATGCCATCGAACAGGAACTCACACCTCCAAAGCATCAGCATATCGGCCGCAAAACACGCTCGGTGATTGCCGACATTTCTGATGAACCATCGGCGCGCGGTTTGGTCCAAGCCGCCTTTGCTTGGTATGGCTATGTCCATGTCTGGGTTCATGCTGCGGGTGCCGACGTATTGACCGGTTCGGCAAAGCGTTGGTCCTTCGCAGAAAAGCTCCGCGAACTGTGGTCCACCGATGTCTATGGAACGATCCTTCTCAGCCGTCTCGTCGCCGATCGGATGATGCAATCTCCACTCCCTGAACTCGCATTGCCTTCTATGGTCCATATCGGATGGGATCAAGCCAACCAAGGGATGGAGGGGGATAGCGGTCAGTACTTTTGTCCCGTGAAGTCTGCGGTGGAAGCGTTTTCGAAAAGCCTTGCCAAATCGTACGCACCCCGTTTGCGAGCTAATTGCATATTGCCAGGCTGGATCAAAACCGAATGGGGGGACTCGGCATCACCTGAATGGCATCGCCGAGCAACAGGAGAGTCGCTTCTGCAACGCTGGGGATCCCCTCAAGATGTTGCGAACATTATCGCTGCCATCAGTATGGGTGATGGTGCATTCATCAATGGACAATCCATTGCAGTCAATGGGGGTTGGTGTGGCAACGGGCAACGCATCGAAGGTCCCAGCTCTTAGCCCCAGCTGTTGAACATAGAGCCGCTGTCTGGTTCCCATTTTTCGTTATACTAATCGGACTGGCTTGCACAACTTGCGTGCTCCTGTTTGGTCGCCGTAAGCTGCAACATCCGTTATTCCGAACGCAGTTCAGTTGGCTATTCGGTCAGCAACAACGTTGCGACTCTACGATCCTCCCCTCCCTCTCGCGCCCCCCCCCGGACTTTATGGCTTCCATCCGCCGACTCTTGGCTGCCAATCGCAGCGAGATTGCCATCCGCATCTTCCGCAGTGCGCACGAGCTTGCGATTCGCACCGTAGCCATCTACTCCCACGAAGATCGCTTTGCATTGCATCGCTTCAAAGCGGACGAAGCCTACCCCATCGGCAAGCCGGGCGAACCGATTCGCTCGTATCTGGATATCCCAGGCATCGTCGAATTGTGCCAAGAAAATCGCATCGATGCCGTCCATCCCGGCTATGGCTTCCTATCGGAGAATGCCGAGTTTGCGAAAGCACTGCGCAATGCCGGGATCATGTTCATCGGCCCCAGCGTCGAAGCCCTCGAATTGCTGGGGGACAAAGTCGCTGCTCGAGAGATTGCGAAACAAGTCGGTGTACCGGTGCTAGAAGGCTCCGCTGCCGCGGTTCGCAGTTTGGAAGAAGCAGCCGCCACCGCCAAAGCCATGGGATACCCGATCATGCTGAAGGCTTCCAAAGGAGGAGGAGGTCGAGGCATGCGCGTGGTCGAGTCGGAGGATCAACTCGCTTCGAACCTTGAACAAGCCCAACGTGAATCAAAGAACGCGTTCGGCAGCGACGAAGTTTTTCTTGAAAAGCTCGTGGCACGGGCTCGCCATCTGGAAGTCCAAATCTTGGGGGATCAGCATGGCCGGATCATTCACTTGCACGAACGGGATTGCTCGGTCCAGCGACGTCATCAGAAAGTCGTTGAAATTGCGCCGGCCCCTAATCTTTCTCCCGCTATCGCCGCTCAGTTGCACGAAGCGGCACTGGCGATTGCCAGGAAGGTCGGATACTACTGCGCTGGAACCGTCGAGTTCCTTTTGGATACCGACACAAACCAGTTCTATTTCATCGAAGTGAACCCTCGCATCCAAGTCGAACATACCGTGACCGAAGAGGTCACTGGCATCGACTTGATCCGCGCTCAGTTGCTGGTTTCCAGCGGCTATCACCTCGGCGATACCACCCAAGGTCTACCGCTGCAGGACGAAGTGCAAGTCGTCGGCAGCGCCATTCAATGCCGTGTCACCACCGAGGATCCCAGCAATCAATTCCGACCTGATTACGGACGCATCACCCATTATCGGAGCGCCGGCGGGCTGGGCATTCGGCTCGATGCCGGGAGCGCCTTTAGCGGTGCGGTCGTCAATCCGTTCTACGATTCGCTACTGGTCAAAGTCACTGCCCGAGGTCGGAATCTTTCCGAAGCAGCAGGGCGCATGGAACGATGCCTTCAAGAGTTTCGCATCCGCGGAGTCAAAACGAATATCCCCTTCCTGATCTCGCTCATCAAACATCCAACCTTCTTAGCGGGCGATGCCACGACCCGCATGATCGACAAGACCCCCGAACTCTTCGAACTTTCCAAGCGGAAAGACCGCGCCACGCGCCTATTGCGATTCATCGCCGATACGCTCGTCAATGGCAACAAATTGGTAGACAAGTCTCATGCAAAAATTCGTAGAGAACCTGCTTGGGTTCCCGAGGTGCGAGCTACCGAACCGATCGTCGACGGCTATCGACAGCAATTTCTAAAGCTCGGCGCGACCGCTTTTTGCCAGTCGATTCGAAATTCCAAAGAGTTGCTTCTGACCGACACGACCATGCGGGACGCTCATCAATCGCTACTGGCGACGCGTGTACGGACCTACGACATGCTTCGGATCGCCGACGCCTATGCCAAGCTGACTCCGCAATTCTTTTCGCTGGAAATGTGGGGAGGAGCCACCTTCGATACTTCGATGCGATTCCTCAAGGAGAGTCCTTGGCAACGCTTGTCGGATCTGCGCTCGCGCATTCCGAATCTACTCTTTCAAATGCTGCTGCGAGCATCGAATGCCGTGGGATACACGAATTATCCCGACAATGTCGTACGAGCGTTTGTGAAGGAAGCCGCCGATGCGGGAATCGAGATCTTTCGCGTGTTCGATGCCCTCAATTGGACGGAGAACATGCGCGTCGCGATGGATGCGGTGGTCGATTCTGGAATGATCTGCGAAGCGGCGATTTGCTACACAGGGGATATCCTCAATCCGAAACGGCAAAAATACTCGCTGAAGTACTACATCGACCTAGCCAAACAACTGCAAAAGTTGGGGGCACACATGCTGGCCATCAAAGACATGGCTGGCCTGTGCAAGCCGGAAGCAGCCCGTTTGCTCGTCTCCAAATTGCGTGAAGAGATCGACATTCCGATTCACTTTCATACGCACGATACCGCTGGGATCCAAGCCTCCTCGATCTTGAATGCAGCCTCCGAGGGCCTGGAGATAGCGGACGGCGCGCTGGCTTCGATGTCGGGAGGGACCTCGCAAGTCAACTTGAACACCTTGGTCGAAGCCATTCGATATTCCCCCCGAGAAAGCCGATTGGATACCGACGCGTTGACACAACTTTCGGAGTACTGGAAATCGGTTCGCCAGTTTTATTCTCCCTTCGAGGGGGAATCCTTGGTGGCCGCAGGGGATCTCTACCAACACGAAATGCCAGGCGGGCAATACACCAATCTCTATCAACAAGCCAAAGCCCTCGGGTTATCCAGTCGATGGGCCGAAGTCTGCAAGATGTATGCGGAAGCCAATGCGTTGCTGGGAGATATCGTCAAGGTGACGCCGACGAGCAAAGCTGTGGGAGATCTGGCTCTGTTCCTGGTGGCCAATGACATGAGCCCGTCGGACGTAGTGAAGGGGACACGTGAATTGGCTTATCCTGGTTCGGTCCTCGATCTGGTCGGTGGCATGATGGGGCAACCTCCTGGCGGGTTTCCAGAGAACGTGAAACGAGCCATCTTGCGCAACAATCCCGAAGTCACCACACGGCCTGGAGAGACGCTTCCCGATCATGATTTCGAAGCCACTTCCACGTTGCTAACCAGCAAACTAGGACGTGAACCTAACGGCCAAGAAGTCGTCACCCATGCTTTGTATCCCAAAGTCTTCGAAGAGTTTGCCACTCACGTTCGCGACTATGGCGATGTATCGCTCTTGCCGACCCCAATATTCTTCTTCGGTCCAGCAATCGGGGAAGAGTTTTCGATCGATATCGAGTCGGGCAAGCGGTTGATCGTCAAGTTTCTCGCGATCGGCGAACCAAGGCCCGATGGTGTACGAACCGTTTTCTTTGAACTCAACGGCCAACCCCGCGAAGTGGAAGTGGTCGACCGTTCGATCGAAAACAAAGCCGTGAAACGGATCAAAGCCGATCCGGCCGATCCGACCCATGTCGCCGCAGCCATGCCCGGTATGGTGATAGGAGTTATCGTCGCGCAAGGTGGAAAAGTGACCAAGGGCCAAAAGCTGCTATCGCTCGAAGCGATGAAGATGGAGACAGTCATCAATGCAGAACGGGACGGCGAAATAGCGCAACTGCTGGTGCAATCGGGAAGCCAGGTCGAAGCAGGGGATCTGCTATTGGTCCTGAAGTAAGTCATCCCCAGCTCAACTTCCCTGGTCAGCGGAGTTTGGCGCCATCCATCCTTTGCTGCATGTGAGCATTTGACAGAGATTCCCTTGCGTTAAGCATGTTTTGGTCATGATACCCTGATCAATTCATCGGTCGGGAGGGCGACGATGCCGGGAGGGCGACGATGCCGGGAGGGCGACGATGCCGGGAGG
>Ga0194055_10001714_pt1 | contig 17722 bp, 19 predicted proteins | sample SepL449m_MetaG_FD_155482 | JGI IMG/M metagenome (GOLD analysis project Ga0194055, IMG submission 155482) | Anoxic zone freshwater microbial communities from boreal shield lake in IISD Experimental Lakes Area, Ontario, Canada - Sep2016-L442-9m | ecosystem: Environmental > Aquatic > Freshwater >...
CGGTGGCACAGTGCGAAGCCAATCTCGTCGATCCCGCCTTCCACCGGGATGCGGCCCGAATGAAGGCGAACATGAGCCTTTACGAATCTTCGAAGGAAGCCCTGACAAAACTGTATGAACACTGGGAGGAGGCGGTTGAGTTGAACTGACTCGACCCGGTGCACCGATGCGAGTACTTCGCCCACTCCTTTACATCTGGGTCTTTCCAGGGTCTGCCATTGGACTGCTGTTCACGCTACTGGGGCTGCTGACGGGCGGTCGCTGCCGCATCGTCGACGGAGTTCTGGAGGCACATGGCGGCTGGGTCTCCACAATCTTGACCCGAGGCAACCGTTGGGTCGGCCCAATCGCCGCGATCACGCTGGGGCACGTCGTTCTGGGGTGTGACGAGGAATCGTTACATCGGACTCGCCGCCACGAGCGAGTCCACGTCCGCCAGTACGAACGCTGGGGCCCGTTCTTCATCCCTGCCTACCTGGCCAGCAGCATCTGGGTCGGAATGAGAGGCCAAAACGCGTATCTCGACAACCCATTCGAGGTCGAAGCGTATAAGGTCGACGATACGCGATCGGCGTGACTTCAGGTCAACGTCTGTTCGCATTTACGCAATGTACGACGGACTTCCAGTCCGTCGAAGCAGGCTGGGTCGCAACGCGATGAGAAGTTACTCACGATTTCAGCTTACAAATCTTTCGGTGACTTCGTCGCTCCGATAACTTGAACCGTTGGATGACCGAAGCGAACACATCACAAACGACGCGGTAGAACGAAATGATCTTCCGACCATCACAAAAACTGAATTCCAAAATCAAAGCGGGAACATTGTCGGTTCTGCCTTTGGACAATAACCCATATTCAGATTGGACGGCTCATTTGTTTGTTGCTGATCGAACGCAATTCATTCTGCTGAGCAACACGGAATCGCTCTATTCGACAGTGATGCTCGGTAAGGGGATCACGACAGGTATCAGTTTCGTTGAACGTGCCTTGAACAGCATTCGGGAATTCATGGAGGACGACGGTTTCAATTCCGTATATGCCCCCCTTATCGCGCCGGAAAGTGGAACGATCAGATTCGGCAAAGCCCTGAATCGCTCTGTCACAGGTTCCATGACCGACATGATCCGCTTTGCGGCTGCGTTTGTGATAGACGACATGAGTCCACACGACGTTGGACACAAACTGAATGAAATCCCGTTTTCGTGGCTGAAGAAGACGACCCCACGAAACACTTTCAAAAACATGCTGAACTCGCAATAAAATGAGCTCGAAGCACAAATCCGAAGCACAATTCAAAGGGGGCACACAAATCCAGTCGAGAGCAAAGAGTCCTGCCCCCTTTGATTTGATCTGCTGAGTGACGATTATGTTTGACACAACGTTTACATCGCAGGTGCATCACCGTGAAAAAGTTTCTCAGAAGCAGCCATCGACTGTTACTCGACAATGAAAGGATATAAATGGACCTGTCCCCATTTCCGGCCCTGTCCCCTTTTCCGACCCACTTGCGGAAGTCACTCGGTGTACATGTAGCCTATCGAGGCGGTGTGTCGTGTTTGGAAGGGGTCAGGAGTGTGTAACGATGATAGATGACAAAGAGTCGCGGCAGTCTCTTCCGACAAGACGAGTGTCGTATTGGCGCCGCGTGGTTCTTATCGTAGTCTGCGTCTTAGTTTTCGCGCCATTTGGATACATGATGTATGTGACCCGCGGATGGGTAACATCTCAGCAATTGGGAAGACTGAAGGCGGGAATGGCAAAGAAAGACGTGATTGTGATCTTAGGCGAACCGCTAAATCCAAAATACGATAGCACATGGGATTACCACGGATGGGAGGAATGGGGGTTGTTGGTTAGAATTCGATTCGATGATGGCGAGCGATTATTGGATGGCCATTAGAAGAATTCAAGTTTTCAAAATGTCACTGAAGGGGAACAAGAAAAGGGGACAGGTCGGACAGGTCCATTATTGACGAAGGAGACCAGTCGCGAAAGAACATAAATGGACCTGTCCCCTTTTTCGACCGCCACCCAGGTGCTACTGCTTCCGCCGAAAGGCCGTAGTGTTACCGTTCGTGGCCCCGAGACGAAGCCATTGGAGGGAGTGAATCCGTTTGACGTGAGAACTGTAGGAAGTGTAAACCTGCGCGAATTGGAAGCCGATCTTCCATTTGACCGACTGTTTGGTCCATCAAGCGGATTTATGACAGATGACCGCATTGTCGCGGTATTGAAAGCCGGGGATGTCGTACAGATCACGTGGGACTTCGCAGCGTCGAGAATTCGTCGAGATATTTGGTTCAAGATGTCGGATGGTTATTCGCCGATCAGGCTTGAGGAGCGTACAAAAAAGGCGAGTGGAGACGGGTACTACGATCCCGTTAACGTTTCAGAAGCGTCATGGTCGCTGCTGGCAAACGTATGGGTACCATCAACGTTTTCTGTGTCAAGGCGCGCTGGGCTGAAGGAGAATCCAGATAATCCCGGAGAGTTGCGATCCTACCAGTTGCATTTCGAATGGGATCAAATCAACGAGGGCGTGGATGAACGATTGTTTACAGCCGACTCTTTTAAAGATGAAAACGCGGCTCCAATTCGTCGAGTTTTGTATGCCAGATTGAACACGCCAATCGTGATCAAGGGCGAAACGCCTCGAGTAGTTTTTACGCCTGCTGAAACCGCGATCCCGAATAAAAGGTCGCGGATCACATGGAGTGTATTAATCGTCAATGGGTGCGTCCTCGGACTTGTACTCGCTTTTGTTTTTCGACGACGCAAGAAATGACGAAGCAGGCTTGGTTGACCGCCAAATGATCGGCGTCATGACAAGCTCGCAGGACTCCTTGCTGCTGTTAGCATCTCCATTACAAGATGTCCTGATCGCTTTGATTGTCCGCAGAGCGTCTCGAGCATGAAGCGCAGGCCGCGCTATCAGCGGCCGACGAGTGCTCGCTGCCCAGTTGACGTCCGTGGCACAGCGCGACGCGGTGATCGTTCAGCATGAAGATGTGATGACGCAGCGTGAGGCGATGATCGAATCACTGCACATCGTGATCGAGAAGCAGCTTCAGAAACTGGCCGTTCAGGAACTTCAACTGATCCGCCTGCTGCGTCGCCAGTATGGTCCACAAAAGGAGCGGATCGATCCGGACCAGTTGACACTGGCGGACAAGAAAAGGGGACAGGTCCATTATTGAATGGCTTACCAGTTATTCATCCCCAAACCTCTGTTCCGGGGGTTTCCGCTTCGCTGCAACCCCCGGCTACCTTCTGGGATCGCTTCGCGATCAAGACGAAGTTCTCGGACTATCTGGGCGCGACGAAAGGTTATCACGATTTGAGCGTACAAAACTTCCTGTGACTTCGTCACTCCGATAGCCGAAGCGGCAATCGGGGCCACCTTGCGCTTGATACTTTCAGTGTTGATGCGGACCAGTCCAGATTGGATGGCCATGCATGATGCCTGTAAACCCTGGGTGTCGATGCCAAATGGGCAACGAAGCAATTGTGATCACAAACAAAACGATAGTTATGCAAATCGCGTTTGTGTTACAGACAGGTCTGTTGTCGCTCATAGGTCGTCCTTCCGTGCCCGCTTACAGTCCCGCGTTACGGTACGGGCCATCGATCAACCTCTTTTTGTGGGGCGTTCTTCGGATCGAGAAAGTGTTGATGAACACGTTCTGGTCCTATCGCGACGAGTAGGTTACCCGTTCTAAGCTTACAAAACTTCCTGTGACTTCGTCACCCCGATAGCCGAAGCGGCAATCGGGGCCACCCTGCGTCACCCTGCGATCAGCCTGACTTCATGTCACTGGCTGTTCGCGTGTTCGGCCATCCAACAGGCAACTGACGTTGACGTCTCCCATGACATTGATTGTCGTTCGGCAACGATCCAGAAACCAGTCGACTGTTAACAGCAGTCCGATGTATTCCACCGGAAGCTGAACTGCTGTGAAGACGAGTGTCATGGTGACCAGTCCTGCCTCGGGAATACCGGCGGCACCGACTGACGCGATGATCGATGTGAACACGACCAGCAGTTGCTGTGTCAGAGTCAAATCCTGTCCGATCATCTGGGCCACGAACAATGCGGCCATGGCTTCGTAAAGAGCTGTGCCATCATTGTTGAAGTTGGCACCGACCAGTGCCCCCATGCTGGCCGATTCTTCTCGCAGCCCGACTTTTTCTCTCAGGCAGGCATACGTTACCGGCATGGTCACGGTGGAACTGCTGGTGGAAAATGCCATGACCAGGGCATCACGCATGCCGCGCAGCATGTCCAGTGGCCGTACCCACGAAAAGAAGCGAATTCGCAGCAGGTACCAGGTCGCTTGCAGAATCAGGGCGAGTATCACCGCCAGGATGAACGCACCCATTGCCTTGAACGGACCAAATCCTTCTGTTCCGACAACCTTCGCGACGATGGCAAATACGCCGATCGGGACCAGATGAATAATCCAGTGCAGCACCGTCAACAGCACGGTGTACGTCATTTCGACCAGGTCCTGAACTGTGTTGAGTGGCCTTTGCTTGACGCCACGCAATGCAATTCCGAATGCGACGGCGATGATGATGATCCCGATGATGTTCTGATGGTCCCCCAGCGGACCAAGAATGCTTTTGGGAACATTCTGAACCAGCAGTTCCACGGGACTGACGCGATGTTCGCCGGACTTCTTCACAGTCTCTGGCGGTTTGAAATCCGAATGTCCACCCGGTTTGACGAAGTTCGCCACGGTCAGACCGACAATGATTGCAACCGTGGTGTTCAGCAGCAGCAATCCCGCCAGACGCAGAGCCATCTTTCCACGAATCTCGGTTGTCATCAGGACATGCGTGACGGCCACGAGAATCAGCGGGGGAGCCAGAGCGCCGAGAAGTTGCAGGATGACCTTGCTCGGAATCTCCATGATGAGCGCCTGCTTGCCCAGCACGAGTCCCGTGATGGCACCGGCAACCAGCGCCAGCATGATCCGGACATAAAGGGGCAGGGCGTTCCAGCGCTGAAAGATGCCTGGAGCTTTTGAGGGACCAGTCCCCTGTGGAGTCGCAATTGATTCATTCACGAATGTGGATCTTTCCGTCAAGAAGCGTCATTACTTCTGAATTGCGTCGTAAATCAGGCCTTTGACCGCGAATTCCGTCAGAAAGGAATAGGGCATGGTTTGTTCGAGCGTAATGACAATCAGGTCGTCTTTGGGCGAAGACCAGTAATGCGTACTCGCCGCACCGCCCCATCCATATTCTCCCACCCGACCTTGCGGGTCCCACTCCGACATCTTGCTGCGGACCGAGAATCCCAGACCGAAACCAACCCCTTCGCGCACACTGGTTCCAAACTTGATCCAGCCGATTTTTTCTGACAATTGATTCGTCGTCATCAATGCGACGGACTCATTCTTCAGAATTCGGACTCCATCGAGTTCTCCGCCCCGGGAAATCATCACGAGAAACCGCATGTAGTCACGTGCCGTTGAAACCAGGCCTCCCCCGGCGGAAAGGAGTTTTCGCCGCTTCAGATATTCGCTGGCCTGGGCCGATTCCTTCAAGTTCAGATTCCCTTTTCCATCGGAATTGTAATTGGACGCGAACCGATCGACTTTTTCAGCGGGAACGTAGAACCCCGTATCCTTCATGTCGAGTGGTTTGAACAGTCGCGCCTGCAGGAACTCATCCAGCGGCTGGCCAGAGGCGACTTCGATGACTCGTCCGAGGACATCAATCGAAACTCCGTACATCCAGTCTGTTCCAGGTGCAAAAACCAGCGGGACCTTGCCCAGCTTCGTGGTCATTGCGACCAGATCTTCATCGGCGTCGAGTACTTTCAATTCTCGGAATTTGCGATCCGAGATTTCGTTTCCTGATGCACCGTAGGAGAGCCCTGCCGTATGCAACATCAGATCGCGGACCGTCATTTCCTTTTCGGGAGTGAAGCTGCCGTCTTTCTCTTGGACCTGACAGCCTTTCATCTCTAGCACGTACTTAGAAACGGGATCATTCAAACCGAGCTTTCCCTCGTCGCACAGGATCAATGCCCCGGCCGTGGCGATGGCCTTGGTCATCGAATAGATCCGGACGACGGCGTCATCCCGCATCGGCTTCCCGGCTTCCAGATCCATGAATCCCTGCGACTTCAGATGAGCGACCTTTCCATGCCGGGCGATCATCACGATGGCCCCTGCCAGCTTTTTTTCCTTCAGCAGGCTTTCGATTGCAGCATCGACCTTCGCCAAACCTGCAGCAGACAGCCCAACTTCTTCAGGCTTTGCCACCGGCAATTCACCGGCAACTGTCACGCACACCATCAGGCAGACAAGTATCGGAAGCTGTAATACACATCTCAGCATTGCAATGTTTCCAGAAATTCACGAGGCGATAAAACACGTCAGCCGCGACGCGCGGGTGTCTGGATTCGTCGAGACCTTGTCTCATGAAAGAGATATTGTCCCATGAACCAGATGCGGGCGCGTCGCAGCTGATGTTCGAACGACGATTCAGCAAACAGACCTCTACCAGCCCAGCGACATGTTTGTTTCAACGGCGCGTTGCGCTTCGTGGAGATCGGCACCCGTGTCCTGCATGTACAGGCGAATGGCGTGCAATTTGTCTCCCTTGGCTCGACTCAGGCAGTCACGTGCCTTATCGCACGGTTCCACTGCACCTTCGATCCCCAGCATTCGCTTGGAAATGACCCAGACATCACGTGGTCGCTTGGCGACTCGTTTGACTTCCTCTTCAGGATAGTTCTCGCGAGTGATCGCCTCTGCCGCTGCCTGGCTGTCTGCCCAGGCGATCATGATGTGTGCGTTCGTTTCGATTTCGTAAAGGGCCATGACCTCACCTCGGTTTCCACAAGAGTACGGGACTGAACCGGGAACTGCGACGAAACGTTGCAGACTGCGCGGCAGTATACCCACATGATTTGCACGTCGTCCAGAATCACGACCATCGATCTCGTCGTTATTCTGTATCGTCGAATGTCGACTTCTTCCGCAACAGATGATGATAGCTCTGTGCGAACCGATGCGATTCATCACGGACATACTGCAGCAGTCGCAGGGCAAACGAATGTTTGCTCAAAATTTTGGGTTCAGAGTCACCCGGCAGAAAGATCTCTTCCTCACGCTTGGCCAGCGAACAGACAAAGGGTGCGGTAACACCGATACTGGACAGGGCCGCCATGGCCGCGCCGAGTTGTCCCTTGCCACCATCGATCAACAGAATATCGGGAAAGGCTTCCCCCTCCTGCTGCAATCGGCGGAAATGACGACTGACAACCTCACGCATCGACGCAAAATCGTCGACGCCATCGACCGTACGGATCTTGAACCGCTTATACCCGTGCTTGAACGGCAAACCATCGATGAATTGCACGCAACTGGCAACCGTCTCACCCCCCTGCAGATGGGCGATATCCATTCCTTCGATCCGCCGCGGTAGATTCGGTAATTCAAAAATCTTCTTCAGACCCAGCAGACCGCGACGCGGATCGACCTGGAAGACTTCCGGCTGGGCATGCTGTTTCAAATCGCCTCGCAGATTCAAGTTTTCCAGAGCCTTGATCTGATCTCGCAGCCTGGCCGCCTTTTCGAATTTCAATTCGGCGGCGGCCGCGGTCATTTCCTCGCGCAATTCACGAAACAGCCGTTTCTTCTTTCCTTCCAGGAACAGTCGCAATTTGCGAATGTCGCGCCGATAGTCCTCGCGACTGATCCGCAGATTGCACGGGGCCGTACATTGATTGATACTGGCCAGCAGACAGGGGCGAAACCATCGCCAGCGGTCTTCCGCTTCCTTAATGTTGAGCGAACAGTTCCGGAATCGAAAGACCTGTTGCAGGACGGCAATCGCCCCGCGCAGTTTTTTCGCATTCGTAAATGGCCCGTAGAGCTTCGTCCCGCGTGAACGCGGCTTGCGGGTGAACTCGACGCGTGGAAATTCTTCGCGGATGAAGATCTCCAGGTAGGGAAACGTCTTGTCGTCCTTCAGTTCTTTATTGAACTGAGGCTGAATGTCCTTGATCAGACGTGCTTCGAGCAACAGGGCATCGACTTCGCTGTCGACAGGAATAAAATCGATGTCCTTGATTTCGGGGACCAGATTGGCGGTTCGAAAGTCCTCCGCCGCCTGTTTCGTGAAGTAGCTGGAAGCCCGGTTTCGCAGGTTGACCGCTTTTCCAACGTAGATCACGCGTCCCCGTGCGTCTTTCATCAGATAGACACCAGGCGACGTCGGAAACGTCTTCACCTTTTCGCGGGGATCAATCGGTTCGCTGGATTCAATCGGTGCTGTCATGAGATCGACGATGCTGGTTTGAAAAAATCCCGCTCGCGGTGGAATTCGGAAATCGACACAGAATCGTAGTGGTAGTGGCGTGCCGCTCGGTTCGTCAATGATTATAGTCGCAAATTCAGGAGGAATTGCCATGAACACTCGACGAATCCATTTTCTGACTGCACTAATCTGGTTGACGTTGTCCGTCGGAGGCTTTGCCGCGGATGATTTTCCGAGGGAGCTGACGATATTCGAGCCCCTCGCTGCAAACCCAGTCTTTACGGGGGCTGGGGACGGCAACTGGGACGTGAAGATTCGCGAACGAGGCTGGATCATCCGGGACAGTCGCCAATGGCGAATGTGGTATACCGGCTACGATGGGACTCGCCCAGGGAAGAAGATGCTCGGCTACGCAACCTCGCGAGATGGCCTGACGTGGACTCGGCATCCTGCGAACCCGATCCACAGCGAACATTGGGTCGAGGATATCTGTATCGTCCCTCATCAGAAAACGCTGTACATGTTCGCCGAAGGGGAGCAGGATCGGGCGCAACTGCTGACTTCCAATGATGGTCTGACATGGACGCGAGTCGGTAGGATCGATGTACGCCTGAAAAACGGCGAACCGATGCCGGACGGTCCTTACGGAACCCCGACGGCCTGGCACGAAGACGGGACCTGGAATCTGTTTTATGAACGTGGCGACAAAGGAATCTGGCTGGCCCGATCCACGGATTTGAAGACTTTCACCAATGTTCAGGACGAACCTGTGATACTCCCCGGTCCTGATGAATTCGATCATGACCAGATCGCAATGAACCAGATCATCAAACACAACGACAAGTACTACGCCGTGATACATGGTGCCCGCAAGCCGTCCGATCCCAAGCAGCCCAGTGTTTGGGCTACGGGCCTGGCGATGTCGACAGACTTGATCCACTGGAAAAAGTATCCGGGAAACCCGCTCCGCCCGATTTCAGAAAACAAATCCAGCGGCCTGCTGATTCATGACGGACAGGAATTCCGGCTGTACACGATGCACAACCGCGTCGACATTCATGTGAACCGTAAGGATTGACCTACCGTCCGTGCGGCGCACGGCGCATTCCGTTTGTCAGTGCGGAATGTCATGCAGCGATTGCTGGAAATCTCTGAGTAGATATCCGAAGTAGGCGATCAGCGACACCAGGACGAGCCCCAGAAGCACCATGAGAACTCGCCGCGAGAATTGAGATTTTTCGCCCGGTTCATCGTTCATGTGTAGTCTCCGACCGCCACTTGATACGAAAAGGTTTCATTTCGTTTCGCAGGACACGACTCGCAGAGTTCGCCGTGAGACCATCTTGCCGTTGTGGCGAAACTCACGTTGTTCGATCACAAACTCGATCGTTGACACTGACGTGTAAGTGCCACCGCCATTGCTCTGAAACTCGACCACCATCTGGTCGTTGTCCGACTTCACGATGCGGTAGCGTTCGAAACCCTGACCGTGTTCACTGGTAGATTCAATCCAGGTACCGCGAGTTTTTACCGCGGACATATCAAACTGATTCCGATTCTTACTCACGGCATCGAGGTTAATCTCGGTCACCACGGGTTGCTCACTATCGGAAGGCCAGCAGGTGACGAGACCAAACACGTGCGGGTGAATCTGCAGCTTTTCCGCAGCCAGGTCAGCACCACTGACTGTAGTACTTATTGCCATTCCGATTACCGTGAACCATACGAAAACGGACCTTGGCATAGCAGAACCTCGAAATGAGAGCGTGATGAACAACGGTTGCTTGTGACCAGCCATCAGCGGCGAATCTTTCTGTGCGACCCAAACTGCGAAATCTAGAGAAGATCTTGTTTCCGGTCGAGACGGCTTCTGTGCTTTTGATGTCAACGCACGGTGGATGTATAACGTCTTGTGTTCCGCTGTTCTCCTGGTTTCTGCCGTCCCTCGATCAAGATCTTCACCATGCGCCCGTTCTGGATCAGTCTGCTTCTCTTTGCGGTTTCTACAACGTGTGCCTTTGGGCAGGTTGAACTGAAACAGATTGTCTCTCGTGAAAACGCAGCGTTTGATTGCCGGACTGCGGTGATGACAATCGGCCGCGACGGGAAAGTGTATCTCAGTAACCAACAATCGCCGGGATTCGTGCTTCGCTTTGAACGCAACGGTTCGGGCAAGGTTGGCGGGACTGTCGTCTATGCGATGGGGAATGCGACTGCAAACTCGCAGGGAATCATTGCCACAGCGAATGCTCACTTCGCACATGCGCTGAATCTCTATGACGCAAACTTCAAGTCCATCGCGACCAACGCAGATTTTCTGGTCAGCGATGCCGTTGGCTGGGACGCACCGCTGAGCGTTGAAGCAGGTGAGACTTCCGGTGATTTCTACGGGATTGACCATCACCGCGACCGCGTCGTACGGGTCGACGGGCAGGGGCGAACTGTCACAACGTATCCAATCTACGCCGACAAATCTGAAAAGAAGCGACTCTTCGGCTTCCGCGTCTGTGAGAAGACGCAATCGTTTTACTGGCACACCGAAAACAATACCGTGCGATGCGCGGATCTGACGGGGAAAACACTCTGGAACTATCAGCACCCTCAGGGCGTCGGCTCCTTTGATGTGGATCTCGACGGCAAGACCTCTGTCATCGGGCAGGTCCACGACGTCGGTGTCACACTGAATTCTGACGGACAACCTGAAGGGAGTTTCAAACTGCAGTTCGGTGACCAGAAGCCGGTTTCCGGGTTGCACCTGATGTCGCTGCGACTGCACGGTAATGACATCCTGATCAAGCGATCGCACCCGACGGAACTGTTTCAATCGTTTGACCGGACGACCGGCGATCGCAAGGCGATCGTCTCAATTGATCACGAACAACTGACGGTTCGCTATCCGTCGCACACTTGGAATGCGGGTGAGGCAATTCCTTTCGCGGTCGAGTTCAATGCAGGCGTGCGTCCCATCACACCACGTTGGCGCGTCTGGGCTACAACTTGGGGCGACGTCGACTGGCGGGAACTTCCCTGGACTGAGGGTCTGGTCAATGTTCCCGCGGACATGGCCGGGCTTTATCAATTGAAAGTCAGCCCGGAACTGCGCGGCCACCAGTCGGGCATGGCGGCGGAGTATCTGGTGCGAGACATGATCGAAGTCCGCATGCCTGGAAGCATCGGCACCGTCAGCATTCTGACTGCTGGTAACCGCATCCACTTCGCTCGCGGTGAAGCCATTTCGGCGGCTGTCACCGTGCGATCACCAATCGACCGACGTCCAGCGAAAGTGACTCTTTCGTTGAGCGACGGGAAGAAGGCCGTTACGAAACAGGATGTCACGATCAATGCTGACGGTCGTGGTGAAGCAACATTTCCCGCGAGTGTCTCGGCGGGTCTCAATCCCGGGCGGCATCGCCTTACGACTGAGATGGCCAACTTCACTGTTGCGGCACAACCACTGGTCATCGGACTCGGACGCGACGTTTCATCTGACTTCCGCAACACGGTTCACGGTGACTATGGCCTGACGGCGACGTACGGCAATCTGTGGGACAGTCGTGAGGTTCTCGCATCGCATATGAATCGGACAACCAGGCGTCACGTCAATCAGTTTGTGGACCGCTTTGGCATCGCCATGTTTCGAGGGCAGTTCGAATGGTCACATCACAATGCTGCAGAACTGCCGGAACTGATGCAGCGCCTATCAAAAGACCCCGCAGGAGTAGATCCCGAGAAAGTTCGCATCCTGCCCCCCGGACTGGAAACGCAAGCCGCTTACACTGCCGAAGGTATCCGGCAATGGTCGATTCTCACTTACATGGATGCAGGGTTACCGCTGGGGACAGGACACGACCGCAGAACCCCGGAGCAATTCCAGGCCGAAGTCAAATCGGTCACGAAACAACTCACGCCCTTCCCAAGCTTTCAGGGCTGGAGTTGGACCAGCAACTGGTGGATCTACGAACCGACTAAAATTGTTGCTGAGGCAAAATGGAAGGCGTACGAAGCGGCTCTTAAGGTCGCGAAGGAGACTGGGAAGTGGGATCCGATCCTGGACGAAGTTGGTGAAGCGCGCTGGAATCTGCCGACAGATTCTCGCAAAGTCTTCAAGGCGGGTATGGATGAGGTGGCGCCGCAGTTGAAGCAGTCCGACAGCGGCCCCTACCGGAACGTGCAGGTCTATCCTCCGTTGACGTATCGTGACCTCAACGAAATCGATGTGCAGTTTCAGGCCGAGCAGATCACGGTCCCGAACTGGCATATGCATGCTGTCGATTTCGAGAAGCGGCCGGGAAAGCCGACCTGGCTGCACCCCGAGATCTGGAATGACCAGGGGACCGGCGAGCAGATCTTGCCCGTTCTATTTCAAAGTGCCATGCGCGGAGCTGATGGAATTGGTTCATCGGGCTGGGTTCCGAACTGGGGGACGCAGCCATGGGACAATCGCTCGGGCTATCATGGATTGACTTCGATCATGCGTGCGGCCGGCGACCTGTTTCATGATCACGGCTCCTGGATGCTTCAGACTCGGCGGAACGATCACGTTGCTATCGTCGTTTCCCCGCGGATGCTCAAGATCGACAACTGGCAGGACTTCAGCGGCTTGCACTTTACACGGCTGTTCGAAGCATATCAGTCCTGTCTGTATGCTCATCGCCCGGCGAGTATTGTCTTTCTGGACGACATTGACGTAGAGGGTCTTAAGAAATATCAGGCCGTTCTGATTGTTGGCCAGACGGTCGAACTCGACCACAAACTGGCTGAAGTTTTGCAGGTTGCTCAGAAGGCGGGAATCGCAGTCTTCGCCGACGATTCGTGCCGTCCCGAGTTGGTCAAACAATTCCAGTCGCTGGGCGTTGCTTTCAATCACATGGAGAAACTGCATTCGATCAATAACGATTTCGCCTATTGGGAGCACCCGCGACTGCTGAAAGAGAATGCAGCGATCCTGCGCGAAAAGCTTTCCCCAATCGTCGCACCGGTCGCTGACTGCGATTGTCCGGAAGTGCTGCTGACAGAACGCGTTTCCCCAGGCGGATTGCGTTTCGTATTTGCGGCCAATAACACGGGCCCTGTGATCGAGCCCGGCAGCCTGTGGCGAATGACATTGGGAATCGCCACACGTCTTCCCATCAAGACCACGCTGGGCCTGAAGAATCTGGCAGGATGTACGGTGGTTGACCTCTTCGACGGACGCAAAATCCAGCCTGATCCAACGGGCAAAATTGATTGTGACCTGCGCACACTACCAATGCGGGTCTATTGCATTGCTCCTGATTTGCAAGCCGCCAGTATTCCTCAGCCGAAGCCAGTCACTTCTCAATTTGGACCGCACGTGAAAGACGTGGCGATTCAAGGCAACGTGGCGGTGCTGAGTACCTTGAACTGGGACAACAACCTTTATGGCGTCAACACGGAAACGGGTGATCACCTCTGGCGTGACCGCATTGGACATTACTTCGCCTTCGCGCCGCAATCAGCAGGCGATGGATTTGCCGTCCAGGGATACGACTTTACGTCAGCTCACGGTTACCACCTGCATCTGCTTGGCAAGGACGGTAATTCGAGTCGCCGATTTGCACTCCCCGGACTACCGCAGCGTCTACCACACGAATTCATCAGCGGCGCACTGTTGCTGGACAGAACTAATCAGTTCGCGGTTTCGAGCAAAGGGGACTGGATTGTCGCTGCCGGAAATCTGGGAATCGCCGCCTGGAACCGGGACGGTCGGCAACTCTGGAGCGAAGACTGGTCGAAGTCGCCTGCTTCCGCTGGTGTTCTGCTCACAACTCTGAATGACGAGACTGTCGTGAGTACGCGCGGGATCAGCGTGTTGGCACACAATGCCAGCACCGGTGAATTGAAATGGCGACTTGATCTGGCCAGCAGCGGGGAAATTACTCGTCTCGTCGCGTCGGCAGATGGAAACACTCTCGCCGCTCTGACAACGACCGAGTCCGGTCGACTCTTCGTGATTCGCCAGGGGAAGCTGATCAATACGATTCCCGCCTCGGGCGACGAACTGGCCGTATCAGCGGATGGGGCTCATCTGGCTCTTACTGATGTCGAAAAGCTGAAACTCTACGACAGCACCCGCGGTCTGGTCTGGCAGTTCAATGGCGATGATCGAGTGCATCTGCCCCGTTTCGCCCCCGACGGAAAACGCATCGCCTGTTCGAGCGAACTTGGTACAGCCACCGTCCTTTCCCAAACGGGCGGCGTGCTGTTTGAGCGAGATTTCAATGCATTGACAGTTCCTACGTGGTTATCGAGCGGAGACCTCTTGCTGGCCAACTGGATGGGAACCGTTGTTCGCCTTGACCAGAACTACGTTGAAAAATGGCGAACTTTGCTGGCCCCTGATCCGGCTGTTCGTGACATTCGCCCGGTTGCATTGAAGGCTGATGCTACTCCTACGACACGTTACGAAGCGTGGACCAATTCAGAACCTCGCGACCATGGTGCACCAGCCAATCTGTTGTCCCCCGGTAAGACTGTTTTTTCAATCATCCGTAGCACCGGACAACAAGTGGAGCTGACAGATCAGCCGGGCAAGCTGTTTGACGGTGATCGGACTCCTCCTGCAAAACCATGGATCAACTGGCGGGATGTCTATCCCGTCGGTTCCGGAAACACCAACCTGACGCTCGTGATCGATCGGTTCAATACGAATCTTCGAGTCAACGCGGTGACGATTGTAGAAGATCCTGAGCATCCTGAATCGTGGCTGCGCGATGTGACGTTTGAATTCTGGAATCCAGGTCGCGAGATCTGGCAGACCGGCGGGCGGTTGTTAAGTGACCAGGCGACGCACACTCACTACTTGAAGCAACCGATCGATGCCGCTCGTTTTCGGCTGTCACTCCCCACAGCGTTTGTTGGAAATCTGCGAATCAGTGAAATCATGCTGCATGGGGAAGAACTCGGACCGTCACATCCGGATTCGGTCGCGAACAAACCCATCGCAGTACTGTTTGATGAGAATGAAAGTGATCTGCAGTCACTGAAGTATCCGTCCAATGGTTTTGCCTTCCGCTATGAAGATGCTTTCAGCGGTGGGAAATGCCTTTCGATGGACGCCGACAAGACCGCCGGCGCGTTTTACCGGCCTCCCTTCGGTCACCTGATTCCGAACTGGGCCTTTCGTGTCGTGGAAAACCCCAAGAAACCGGGTGAATACCGCTGGCTCACGTTTGCCTGGAAGGGGAGTGAGTCAACGCGAGGCATGACGCTTCGAGTCGGTGAGCATCATGCTGGCGGTGTCGCACTTCATGCAGGGGAGGCGACCAAATTTGAGTCGATTCTGGCATCCCCTTCCATCGCTGAAAAGCCACCAACTCAATGGACTGTGGTCACAGTCGATCTGTGGAAACTGGCCGGTCGCGAGATGGCAATCGCATCAATGTCACTCGGGACCATCGGCGGGCCAGCCCTGTTTGATCGCATCATCCTCGGTCGTACGGAGGCCGACGTCATAGAAAAACGGCAGTAGCGGTCTGGCATTTGGGATACTTACCAGGTGATCGCAGAAGCGGAGCGGAAAAATGGATATGCCAAAGCCTTTGCTAATTCATAAAATGTTCAAATGCGAGCCTGGCAGCTTACCGAAGTGGTTCATTTCGGCCGATAATTGCAGCCCTAAGGACGCGATTACTGTCACTGAGTTCGCGTGTACCATCACGCTCGTGCTGATCTGTGGACCTACCTTGACGTCGTGGCTTGCTGCTGTGATATGTCTCGCTCTGACAGAATTGCTTTTTGTCGATCCGATTCGAGCAAGTGAACGCAAAGCCCGTGCAAGGAGGCATCGGCTGACCGTCACGCAAGCTCAAATCGATGAGGCGATTCGGACCGAGACTCCTTTAACGTCGCAATGACATCCGTCAGTAATTCCTGTTGTGACATCGTTCCCGCATTTGCAAATACAGTTTTTCGAAAGCCTCATCATCGAGATCTGGGAAACGACGACGGAGACCAATCCGCATGAGATTCAAGGTTCGTTCGTTGAGTTTGAAAACCTGGGCGAGTTTTTCCTGCGGTGACATCGCGCGTAGTATCTGCAGAGTCCGCTGGTGATTCGGACGTGGCTTCCTCGCGGGAAGTTCTGGGGCAACCGGCGGGATGTTTTCATCAGGATCAGCGGTCATGGTGGCTTCTTCCGGAAGTCCAGACAATGTTACCAGACTTGATGTTGTCACTAAACCGTGGCGCGGTCCTGGCGTCGAACCGAATTCGCAGGCGGAACGAATCACCCTTCAAACTCGATATCGTCCCCTTCGGTCGCGGCTTCGACACGTACCGGGACAATCATGTCGGCCTGCCAAAAGTGAGAGAGCTGCTGCACAATCGCGATGAACTTCTGGAAGTCCAGTGGCTTGGCGAGAAATGCTTCCACCTGCAAATCGTTATTGGCGATCGCGTCTCCGTCACCGGTCATGATGACGACCGGAAGACGCTGCAGATCCGCGTTGTCACGAATGCGACTGAGAATCTCGCGTCCATCCAGACCGGGCAGATTCAAATCCAGCAGCAGCAGATCCGGCCGAGGGGCATTGACGTACTTGCCGGTTCGCTCAAGAAATTCCCATGCGTCTGCACCGTCGGTCAACCACGTCAATCGGTGCTGGACTTGCCCCGTACGAAGCGCGTGAATTGCCATTCGGGCGAATGTCAGGCTGTCCTCAACGAGCAGGATTTCCATCGGTCGACCGATGGTCTCATGCGTCATGTTGACTGATCTCCCTGCAACGGAAATGGCCGCGAGCGGCTCGGGACACTGCTGACGATTCTGCACGGGATTCTAAACGAGCGACAGCATTGGTGTCAGTCTGGAATCGGAAGTTGGTCCTGATTTTTTCAGGCATTGGAAAAACTTTCCGTGTTACGGGTGCACAAACAGGTGTTCTGGCATGATTGCGACATCGTGAATGATCGGACGAAACGCCATTTGATCAAGAATGTCACGCTGAAGATCGATTCCTGGTGCGATCTCAATCAATTGCATCCCATCGGACGTCAGACGAAACACAGCTCGTTCTGTCACGTAGAGCACGTCCTGGTGCCGTCGGCGAGCGATTTCACCGCTGAATGAGACCTGTTCCACCTGTTCCACAAACTTGCGAATTCGACCTTCACGACGAATGTGGACTCGCCCCGAGACCACTTCAATCTCCAATCCATCCGATGTCATTGTGCCGCAAAAGACGAGTCGCCGCGAATTCTGGCTGATGTTGACGAATCCGCCGACCCCTGCCAGTCGTGTCCCGAATCTCGAGACGTTGACATTTCCGTACTGGTCGACCTCAGCAGCCCCCAGGGCGGCAAAATCCAGGCCGCCGCCGTCATAGAAATCAAACTGAGCCGGCTGGTCGATGATCGCTTCGGGATGAACTGAGGCACCAAAGCTGAGCCCCCCCGCTGGCATTCCGCCAATCGGCCCGCTTTCGAC
>Ga0194055_10001715_pt1 | contig 17717 bp, 18 predicted proteins | sample SepL449m_MetaG_FD_155482 | JGI IMG/M metagenome (GOLD analysis project Ga0194055, IMG submission 155482) | Anoxic zone freshwater microbial communities from boreal shield lake in IISD Experimental Lakes Area, Ontario, Canada - Sep2016-L442-9m | ecosystem: Environmental > Aquatic > Freshwater >...
CGATATCGCTATACCGTATGGGGCGGATCTGACGTTGACGAAACTCAGATTCCAACCGATAAGGCAACCGTTGAACTGAAAACCACGAGTCCAAACCAAAAAATTGCGTGGCGGACCGACGGCAAAATCCCCAAGTTCGCCGACATCAAATCACAACTAAACATTCCAATTACCAAGGATATGATTCTCACTGTTCAACCTTTCTTGGGCACTCAACCTGACGGTGAAACGGACTTCATTCCCTTTCACCGGGTAACTAAAATCAACAACTTGGCTTTGAATTGCCCGGTATCAACCACATGCGACGAAGATCCGAACTTTGCGGCAAACCGCATGACTGACGGTGTCGCCGACCTGCTCGGGTCTCATTGGCTGGCATACCCAAACCCCCAGTTCGCTACGATAGATTTACGTCAGGTTACGGATGTGACTCGAATCGAAGTCGTCGCATTTTGGGCCACTGGGGCACCGACCAAATACCGACTTTCCGTGAGTACCGACAATAAGAACTTCAAGACCGTTGTCGATGCCTCAGATCAGAAGGAACCCAGCACCAAGGCTGGCTACATCCATAAGATTCCAACTGTTGAAGCTCGGTACGTTCGGATCGAAGTTTTAGGTAGTTCGTTGTATCCATCCACCATGACTCGAATCAACGAGATACGGGTGTTTGGTGAATAGGGCATGCAATCAACCCTTGACCGTTTTTACCGATTCAGGCATCGATGGGTTATTTTGAATGATTGCGGGTGACTTGAGTTTAACCAGGTACAAAGCCCCCAAGAACCAAATCATCATCAGGTTAAAAGCAATGGCGTTTCCCGCGGAAACAAGGTTTGGTCCAATTGCAGATGTTATGAGTGGTCCCGTACTGATGATAAGGAGGAGTCCCCATAAAACCCAAGACAAACGCGTCATATTCCGATTCCACGCTCCGGGTGTGGCAAGCGAAACAGACCATAAAATTGCTGCCAATGTATAGAAAAGCGCCGCCCAATGACTAGTCAAGCTAAACACTTCTTGCTCAAAAGCCATATATGCCGAATGATTCCCAGTTTGCAGAGCTTCCTTTGCGATATCAATTCCTGAAGTAACCCATCGAAACTCAGCTGGTTGCTCGATAGAAATGGCGACTATGGTTAAGATCAAACTCCCGACTGCCGGTAGTCGTGGCACCCATTTTGTTCGAACGAGGGCAACCGCCAAAATCAGGTCCGACAAAGCCGTCATTTGCCATGGGAACCAACCCAACTTCCAAATGAGGGCGTGGTCACTGATGTAAGCAATTCGTTGGGGTAAGTCGGTAGTCCCGCTCGGTAAGCCTGGCAAAAGAAATGCAAGCATCGTCAGCATTGCCGCCCCATGACAAAGGATCGTAAACACGAGGGCATAAACCAAGAAGCGTGATTCAGCCAATATCGGAGATTTGAAAACTTTCAACATTTTCCATTCTGATCTACGTTGAAACTTAATTTTTTGGTAGCCTGCAACCTGATGAGCAATTAATCCGTGTTTTGACTAGTCACATGTGCTTCTTCGTCGTATGATATCAATCGCAAGCTCCGGTTTCATTTAGTGATCCTTTGAACGAACTTAGTACCCTCGCCGTCGCCATGGGAGCCAGTTGGGCTTCAGGTATCCGCTTGTACGCTTGCGTTGCGACGCTCGGACTTCTACAACACTTCAAACTCACCCAGCTACCCGGCTCCTTAGAATCGCTTGGACATCCTTGGGTAATCGGAGTCGCCCTCTTTCTCTTTGTAGGTGAATTCCTTGCGGACAAGGTTCCAGTCCTTGACTCTGGTTGGGATGCGGTTCACACGTTCATCCGCATTCCAGCCGGCGTCGTCCTTGCTTCGACGGCATTTGCAAAATATCCTCCGCACATGATGGTCATTGCTGGTTTGATTGGCGGAACTCTTGCGCTGACATCTCACGCCGGAAAGTCCACCAATCGACTGGTCATCAACCATAGTCCTGAGCCAGTTTCCAACTGGACTCATTCTGCGTGGAATGACGTTTCAGGAGTTGGAATCGCGGCAATGGCCCCATTCTTTCCTATGGTCACTATCGGAGTTGTCCTAGTACTTTTCGTCATCACCGCGTTCATTTTCTTCAAAGCGTTGCCACTGATCAAGAAAACTCTTTCAAAGGCATCGAAGGACAAGAAATAGGGAGCGCCATCTTCTCAACTACGAACCCGAAAACATGAGCAATCTTAAACTGATTCCCTACCAGCCCGACCGAGTTGAATCGGAAGATTCGCGTAACACTTTGCAAGGAGACTTTATGACTGCCTCAGCTCGGCGTTCTGTTCGAATGTTCTCGACCGATCCAGTTCCGAGGGATCTCATTGAAACCGCAATCAAGATTGCCGGAACGGCTCCGAGTGGTGCCCATCAACAGCCGTAGCAATTTGTTCTGATTGGCGACCAACAAATCAAAGAGCAAATCAGGTCGAAAGCCGAGGTTGAAGAGCGTGAATTTTACGAGCGTCGAGCTCCGAAGGAATGGCTTGAGGCACTTAAGCCACTAGGCACTGACTTTGAGAAATCTCATATTGTGGACGCACCATGGCTCATCGTCGTTTTCCGACGAGACTATGATATTCGGGAGGATGGAACCCGGCTAAAGCACTACTATATGACGGAGTCGGTCGGAATTGCTGTTGGATTCTTGATTCAAGCGCTTCACCGAGCCGGATTGGCAACTCTGACGCACACACCATCTCCAATGACATTCCTCCGAGAAGTTTGCGGTCGCCCGCTTAACGAGAAGCCATTCGTTCTGATGCCGGTAGGCTATCCGGCCGAGGGATGTCAAGTTCCGGATATTCATCGCAAAGACCTTTCCGAGATTCTGACAATCATTTGAACAAAGTGTAAGATTTTGAAACTGCATTCGTATAACGGAGCATGAAAATATTCGGAGTAGCAAAATCAAGCGATCAAGCCTGCTTCGAGGCACTATTAAGGGATCATCGACGGATCATTTTGAAAGTCGTCAGTGGCTTTGCTTGGCAACCAGATGATCAACAAGACCTGGCGCAAGAAATTAGAGTTCAACTTTGGCGAGCGTTTCCAAAATACGACTCCAAGCGAACATTCTCGACTTGGATGTATCAGGTCGCGCTCAATACCGCGATTTCTTGGTCTCGACAGGCCAAGCTGCACAAGCTACGCTTTGCCGAAGTCGAGTTACTAAATGAGATTCCGGCAAACCCTCAACCGGAGGATGACGATTCTCACCTTCTCTACAAGCTCATAGAAGTACTAGACGAACTAAGCCGAGCTCTTCTCCTACTCACGATCGATGATCGAAGCCATATCGAAATTGGCGAAATCTTAGGAATCTCTCCCGGCAATGTCGCCACGAAAATCAGTCGTCTCAAAGCCAAGCTCAGGCTTGAAGTCGCCTCAACAAATTTAACTGAAAAATAGGAACCATTAATGGAAATACAAGAACTATCATCCGCCTTTGCCGCTCTCGAAACAAGAGTCGAGAAGACGGTTAGTCAACAAAGTGATTTGAAATATCAGCTCAATGCCTCAAAACTGAAGTCGATCAAGGGGAAAACGCAACGGTCCCCTGCATGGGACATCGTTGTTGCTGGCCTTGCCCTTATCGTCACCGGCGGTTTTGTCGCCGGGAATTTGAACGAGCTTCAACGATCTCCTATAACCGCTATTCCGGCCATGATCGTTTACGCTCTTTGCATCTTAACAATTAATGTGAGCGCCCGACAATTGATTCTCTCATCTGAGCTTGACTACTCAAAGCCAATGGTCGAGACCCAGCTCATCTTGGCTAAATTAAGAAAGCTAAGAGTGAGATCAACTCAGTGGATCTTTGTCAGCGCCTTTGTACTTTGGTTAGTGTTTCCAATCCTACTTGGTCAGATGCTGATTAGCCCGAAGTTTATGTTAGCGATGAATCCGGCTTGGATAGTTGGAAACATCATCTTTGGATTATTGATGGTGCCTGTGATCGATTGGATCATGATTAAATCCAAATACTCAAATTCAATTCAGGACGAACTCGCCGGTAAGGACGTCCGAGAAGCTGAAGAGTTTGTCAAACAAATCAGAGAGTTCCAAGCCGTTTAGGCTTGGAACAATCTGACGCAAAGTTAACCTTTCTTGCCTTTTTCAATCTGATCGACGAGTGCTTGAATCACTTCAAGGGCGTTTCCTTTTGGCAAATCAGGATTAGCCGCTTGATAGTCTATGATGATCTGCTTAGCTTTGGCACAATGTGCAAGTGCTTTTTCATAGTCCTTCAAAAGCAAATACATTCGTCCTCCATTAATGTGCGGATACCAATTGGGCGGAAATTTACCGGATGTCAGTTCATCAATGAGCCACTTGCATGGCTCTGGTGCCAAATGGCAATTGTTTTTTGCAAACGATGAGAGGCTACTTCGATTGTCCTCTGAAGCGTTCATTTTGGTGAGACACTGTGCCTTCCACGTAGCAATATCCTCAATGGCTAGCCACTTGAACCGTAATTCAGACCCCACATCCTTGCCTTCTGGGTGCGATTCTAATCTCGCTAATCGGGCCTTAGCTTCACTTCTTTTTCCAGAATCAAAAAGTTTCTCGATCGCCTCCATTTCTGCATCTCGAACCCTTGCAGCTTCTTGACGAGCGACGACTTTGTCAAATTTTTCTCTCGCGGCTCTCACGTCAAATGTTCCGGCGAGTACTTCTGTCAGCGGCTTTTCTAAGTAGTCAGGATGCCCAATCCACATAATGGTGTTGTTCTTAATAATGAATGCAAATGGAATTCCATTTTGCTTAGCAGAGTCCATCCAGGACTTTGCCATTCCCGTTTTGTTTCCTGCGTAAGCTACTGAGTACTCCATTTTTGCCCCCATCTTTGCAACAAAGTCTTGAACTCGCTTGTCCTGGTTATCTTCTAGGATGCTAACGCCAATAAACCGGGTCTTATCAAACTTCTTGGCTAATTCGGTGAGATGAGGAATTGACTCAATACACGGCCCGCACCATGTTGCCCAAAATTCGACCACGTAGGTTTTGTTTGGATTAAATGCTTTGATTGGTTCACCCTTGACCCATGTTTTGATCTCAAGTTTTGGAGCCGGAGAACCAGGACCGATGTCAGAATTATTAGAAGCAAGGCTGGTAGTGATAAGTACCGCCAAGACGGTTAAAAATGCAAACAGTTTAGTTCTCATGAGCCTTCAAGTGATTACTATGAATTCAGAGCCCTTTGTTCCGCTTATTTTGCTGCTAAAGTCTCAATACCAAAGTTTGATTGCTAAGTCCATCAAGGCGACCGATTTTGAGCGCTTCTCCTCATTTGATTCTCTAGGGTAGAGCGCATTGCTTCAGTAAGTTAACATGAATCGTGACCGAACGGGCAAAGGTAACCTTGCACATCAGTGACAATCGATTCTCTCATTTTCGATCTTGACGGAACGCTTTGGGACACTTCCGAACAATGTGCCACGGCGTGGAACAACGTTTTAGCCTCCCAAGGCATTGATTACCGGAAGATCACCCCTGCCGATGTTCGGGAGGTTACCGGAAGGCCTCATGAAGAATGCATTCGATTGACTTTTAGCGACTTGTCCGTTGATCAGATTGAAAGTATCTCAAACGCTACAATGATCGAGGACAATCGGGTCATAGCCCAGGAAGGCGGAGTGCTTTATGATGGAGTCATTGAAGCTCTAAACGAGCTCAAGAACAGATATCAACTATTCATTGTGAGCAATTGCCAGTCCGGCTACATCGAAACTTTTCTGCGACTGAATAACCTCGAAACCGTTTTTGAGGACATTGAATGTTGGGGGAATACGGGTTTGCCCAAAGGAAAGAACCTAAGAAGCATCATTGAGCGAAATCAACTTCAACATCCACTGATGATTGGGGACGCTGAAGGTGATGAAACGGCAGCACTAGAGTGTTCAATTCCATTTGCCTTCGTTTCGTATGGCTTTGGCACCAGCATTTCACCTGAGCTAACGTTCTCGTCGTTTATGGAAATAGTCACCAAATTGTAGGTTTGGTATTCCCAAAACGAAGCCGTGAATACCCCCCAACTGGTAATTGAACTTGCCCAATGCGAACATTGTAGCGGAATACAGTGTCACGGTAGGCAAGTTCAAGAGTTTGCTTGCAGTGGGGAGTTTTCGGCTAAATGAAATTAAGACAAAGACTAATGTTGATCCTGGTGTCAAACACAGCATGTCTGATTTTTGGACTCTATCAACTCTCAGCAAGCGGAATGATGGGCAGCTTCGAGGCCCTCGAACAAAAAGAAGTCAAGAAAGATATGATGAGGGTCCAAGATGCCTTTGAACAAAGGGTTCTAGATCTTCATGGAAAGTCACTCGACTGGGCGACTTGGGATGACTCTTACCAATTCATGGCCGATCACAACAAGGCTTTCATAACTTCAAATCTTGATGTTGTCACCATGAATGTGGATGCGGTTATTTACCTTGACGACAACGCAAAAATCTTTCATGTAGGACCCTTTAAGAAAAGAAAGGACATTGCCCCGCCAGATCCGGAAAGTTTGGTAAAGCAACTTAGTTTTGTGCGCCATGTTGAAGGTCATTCAAATGATAAAAGTGCAACGTCCGGCATGATCTTGCACCGAGGTCGCCCGATGTCAATATCGATTCGTCCGATCCTTCCAAGCTCTGGATCGGGTCCTCAGCGAGGTTGGCTTGTTTTTGCTGCCTATTTCGATGACCAGGACATTACAAATATTGCGAAAAAATCGCATCTAGACGTAAAACTCTATTCCATCGGCCCTGGAGACATAATTCCCGAAAAGGTGGCCAACGCCATGCCTTATCTGAAGTCTGGAAACGACGTCATTGCCCGACCTCTTGATGAAAACCAGATTTGTGGCTTTTCCTACCTTAAGGACATTAACCGCAAACCGATCCAATTGGTTCAAACAACCGAGGTACGAGAGATTTACGCACAAGGTCAGGAAGAAACTCAATTCCTCGTAAGGATTATTGCTTTTGCCGGAACAGCATTCTCGCTGGTAGTTTTGCTTGTTATCGAGCGCACCATTACAGCGCGCCTTGCCCTACTGGCAAAGCAAGTAGACATCATTCGTTCAGAATCTGACCTCACTAAGAGGGTTGAATCGAACGGCGAAGACGAAATTTCGATGGTTAGCGACAAAATCAACGACATGTTGTCAGTTCTTGAAGTCAGCACCGATAAACTTCGAAAGAGTGAAGACCAATTACGCTTACATAGTGAGACATTGGAATCAACAGTTCTTGAAAGAACCCAGGAAATTGAACATCTGGCTTATCATGATAAACTAACCGGACTTCCCAATCGGGCCCTGCTCTTAGATCGAATTGACCTGGCCCTTAAAAAGGACTTAAGGAACCATCACGGCACGGCTGTCATGTTCATTGATCTAGACAACTTTAAGCTGGTAAACGACAGCCTCGGTCACAGTTTTGGAGATGACTTGCTGATTGAGATCACGAAAATTCTCTGTGATGCAATCCGTCCTGGTGACACAGTAGCTCGGATCGGCGGCGACGAATTTACCATCTTGTTAGAAGACCTGCAATCGGTAGAAATTGCAGAAGAAGTTGCTAAGCGAATCTTAGCGGAGTTGAAGCACCCAATTATTCTTGGAAACCGCGAAACCTTTGCTGGGGCCAGTATTGGTATTGCCTATAACCAAAATGAATCAACTAATGGTTCAACCCTCATGATGCACGCCGATACCGCAATGTATCGTGCTAAAGCAGGCGGAAAATCAAACTATGTCACCTACGACGAATCCATGCACAATGATGCCATCGACCGCTTAGAACTAGAGACTTCGATGCGCAAAGCACTTGCAAATCATGAAATCTTTGTTGAATATCAACCACTTATTGACTTAGGCACAAATAAAATGATTGGTGCTGAAGCCCTGGCGAGGTGGCAACATCCAGAAAGAGGACTTGTTTCGCCAACGCTGTTCATCCCAATAGCCGAGGATACCGGGCTCATCGTTACCATTGGATATTGGATCCTTGAAGAATCATGTAGGCAAGCAAAGGCGTGGAGTAACGAATACGGAATGGAGAACTTCACAATAAGCGTGAACCTCTCCGGTAAACAGCTTCAACGAGACGATGTCATCGACCGAATTAGTCAAATTCTCACATCAACCGGACTGCCTGCTTCTCAATTGAAATTGGAAATTACCGAATCAATTCTCATGGAAGACCGGGACGACTTGATTGAAAAGATGGTTCTCTTAAAGGACCTCGGCGTTCAACTTGCACTCGATGACTTTGGTACTGGTTATTCATCCCTTTCGACTTTGAGGTCGTTCCCAATTGATACGTTGAAAATTGATCGAGCATTCATAAGTCGCCTTGGGGAGGAAGAAAGCGCTTTGCCAATTGTAAAAGCAATCCTCGGCTTGGCTAGGACGATGCAAATGACAGTTACGGGCGAGGGAGTCGAAAATCAGGACCAACAAGACATCATCAGGGAACTCGGCTGTCAAGTCGGGCAAGGTTACTTCTATGACCGTCCGCTGAAACCAGATGACTTTGCTCTTCGCCTTGTTGGCACAGATAAGAACTCCGCGAAAGCAGCATAAATTCCAATCTAATTCGTTGTTATTGAACCCATTTCAACGACCTCAAAATTGGATCCATTCACTTGCTTGAGAGTATTGAGTTCGTCGTCGTTCCACCGTGAGTCAGGAGCGCCCGAAATGAACCAATTGCTGCCGTTATCCGCGACCATCATCCCGTACTTTTTGAGTGCTTTCAAAATGACTTGAGCAGACGGTGGAAACCCAGAGATGTCGAATCCCGCTTTTAGTCTGACTCGCATTCCCATCGGCGGATAATTAACGTTGGTCGAGGAACTCGCAAAGTGCCTCGCGGGAGCAATATAGCCTCTTCGAGTATGGACTACGGTGAATCGAAGGGCGTGGTTGATGGCTCCCTTTGAGACTTCATCATAACGAACCAATCCCGGCAAAATCGGCAGACCGGCGGCGTCCGCTGAAGTCCATCCTGCGGGTCTTGTCGTTCCCGTCGTCAGGTTAAATATCGCTCCGCTACCTGCGTGCCAGCTACCATTCGTCTGCTTATGCGCATCGAAAAGTTCGTAAAGCATCCAGTTGTCACGATCCACCACCAGAACATGACGATCTCCAGTGGACCCAGATCCGCCCTCAACTGGAGCGTCACTTGGAACTGGGTAGGGTCCCGGATCGCTCTCATCGCTGTAATCAAACGTCACATTGACTCGGCCTTGTGTTCCCTTGACTAAAACGTATGGAATCCCGAATGTTTCTCCGCTCAAATCGGCGCCAAAATCAGGATGAAGACCAGTATTCAATCCAATCGAAGCAATAATGTTGTCGCTATTTGGGTCAACCGGTTCGGAGTCAATCGCTTTGTTCCACGGATCATCGACCGGAAAAATTCGGTGTCCTTGGAGGTCTCCATTAATTTCTGAATTTGTCCCGCCTGAGTCAGTCGCTCCACCACAAGTGCCGAGACAAAGAAATGTTGAGATTAAAATCAGGTGCTTCAAATTGACTCCAGTGGTTCTAAATGACGAATTTGCATGCAAAGAAATGCTGATTTTCAAATACTTTTCATGTTTACGCGGCGAAACCAAACTTTCGATAGGAGCAATGGGGAGTCTGGTGTATGATTCAACTAGGAACAAACCATGTCAGAAAACCTATCACGAAGATCATTTTGCAATTTGACTGCGGGGCTAGCACTTACCGCGGTACCAGTCATCTCGTACGCAAAGCAAGGTACTGGTCAAGCAACCGCCCCAGCCCAAGCCGCGGGTCCTGTCGAAGCTCCATTCACCCGAGACTATGAGGCCCCAGGTTTCACTCCGAAGTGGAAAAAGCAACAACTCAATCGACTGATGGTCCAAGACTTTGTCATCTACGCACACATGGACCTCGATAAAGTAAAAATGTTGCTTGAACGAGAACCCCGCCTAATCGCTGCACATATGGACTGGGGTGGTGGAGACTGGGAATCAGGTCTTGGTGGAGCATCGCACATGGGAAACAAGGACATCGTCAATTACCTGCTCGAAAAAGGAGCTCGAATCGACATATTCTGTGCGGCAATGATGGGGCAACTCGAAGTCGTTAAGTCTTTCTTAACCCTTCAACCAAATCTCATTGATAGCTACGGTCCCCACGGTATGACGCTTCATTTCCATGCCAAGCAGGGCAAGGCGACCGAGGTTTATGAATATCTTCAGTCAATCAAGAAGATTGGATAAATGCTTGCTCGGTTGGGTTTGAATTAGAGCGAGAGTGAGATACCAAAACGGGTTAGAAGGCATCTCAGCAAATGCCTTATCAGGAGGGTTTTGGGGGTTGCCCAGACCCTAACAATTCCGAAGCTCACCTCCGAATCTTGAGCGGATCATCCAATGTTATTTTGGCAATTGACGAAAGTAGCCAGGTTGTTGGCTTTATCACCGCCATTTCCGATGGCGTCTCGTGTGCTTACATTCCGTATTGAGAAGTTCTGCCCGAATATCGCGGACTAGGAATTGGCAAAGAATTGGTTCGCCAAATGTTAAGCCATCTAAACGATCTATATATGACTGACCTTTGTTGCGATGACAGTGTGGCCAAATATTACGAATCATTTGGGTTCACTAGCGCAAATGCCATGATTCTGCGGAAATACACCCGTCAAGCTTGTAAGTAACATTTCACTGCTTCCATTGCCAGCTCTATTCCAGCCCAAAATGCATCTATGCTTTGTGGCGCGGGAATGTCAACAACAAGCCAAATTCAGTTCTGTTCATTTGTAAATCAGCCGATGTTCAACCATGACTCAGACAATGAGCTATGGATGGCTTTCGTCACCCCGTATTAGTGGTTTTCGAACTCGACAGTTTGGTTGATCAGGTTTACAATCCCTGGGAACAGCTTCGCGCCTTCGGAGTCATGAATATCCACCGGCTAGGCATCAAGTTTCCATTTGACCTCTTCGAGGAAATGAAATTCGTTTCAATTTGGTCGTCAGCCGATTGTGAAAAAGCCTTTCGAAGCAACATCCTTCCGAAGTTGGCTCAATCAGGAATTCATCTTCGATATCAGATCTATCCCATTCGCCAACTTCTGAAAACTGAGGTCAATAGTGAATACAAATCCTCCCGCTGGACGCTTTGTAATTAGCCTCCATTCAATAATCTTCGTACTTCTTCAAAGGTAACCTTGGCTCCATGAATCTTAAGTCATTAATTGCAGTATTGGTTGTCGTACCAACTGCAATATTTGCCCAGGAAGCTGCCAAGCCAGCACCCGCAACCAGTCAGGAAATCACGCCATCAATTACCAAGCACAGTGTGAGTTTGCCAACAGGAAGAGTCGGCTACACCGCTACTGCAGCCCAACTTCCCTTGCGAAGCCCTGAGGGAGAAGTTGAGTGCCGGATGTTTTATGTTGCCTACGAGAAAGAAGGAGCCAAAGCTCAAGACCGGCCGGTCACTTTCGCATTTAACGGTGGCCCCGGAAGTGCGACCCTCTGGCTCCACATGGGTGGGCTCGGTCCAAAGCGCGCTCCGATGCCAGATGATGGAAGTTTGCCAAAGCCACCATATGAGCCAGTCGATAATCCAGATTCTTGGCTCGATTTCACCGACGTAGTCGTCATCGATGCTCCCGCTACTGGTTTTAGTCGAGTGGCAAAGCCCGAACTTGGCAAGAAATACTTTGGAGTTCGACAAGACATTGATGCCTTTACCAAGTTCATTAAGAACTGGCTGACTGAGCACAATCGATGGAAGTCACCTTTGTTCGTTGCCGGTGAGAGCTACGGTGGTATTCGTGGCTCTGGCCTTGCTCAAAGCCTGTTTCAAAGCGGAATTGCCATCAACGGTTTTGTCAGTATTTCTGGATCAAACAACTTCCTGACCCTCGATGGCATGCGCGGAAACGATGCGACGTTCATTGGCTTCTTGCCCACAATGGCGGCATGTGCGTACTACCATAAGAAAGCTTTGGCAAGATTTAAGAGCGTTGAAGCGGTTGTCGCCGAAACCACGAAGTGGGTTGATGAAGAATACGGTCCTGCCCTTCTTCGAGGAAACAGTCTCAGCGAAAAAGAAACCGATCGAATCGCCACCAAACTTGGTGAGTACCTTGGCTTGTCCAAGAAATACTGCCTTGGCTCCAATCTTCGCGTTCCTGAATTTGCGTTCTTCAAAGAACTTCTTCGAGAAGAAGGATTGGCGATTGGTCGCTATGATGGGCGATTGGTGTCTAAGGAAGAGTTGAAAGTTGGTGGACAGCAGTCCAACGATGCCAGTGATGACGCTGTAACCCCGCCGTTCGTCAGTGCTATCCATGACTACTTCCAAAACGAGTTGAAGCTTAAGACGACGCTTGAGTACAACACCTTCGGTAATGTCTACCCTTGGCAAAATCCAGAAGGCAGCTACCCAGAGACATCAACCGACTTACGAAACGTAATGTCAGCCAATAAGCATCTTCGGGTGCTGTATTGCTTCGGATACTACGACTTAGCGTGTCCGTTCAATGCATCCATCTACACCATCAACCACATGGGATTGGACGCAGAAACCCGGTCACATATCTCTTATGCCTACTATCCTGCTGGGCATATGATGTACATCGAAAAGAGTTCTCGACACAAGTTTCACGACGATGTCAAGAACTTCGTACGAGATAGTCTGTCTGACGGCAAATAAAGGAACCTTGAGTTGCTATAGGAACGAAGAGCCTTTTCAGAAAATTCTGAAGAGGCTTCCTTTATTCGGCACTTAGCTGAGGCTTTTTTACCCGCGCACCAGGCTTCATTTGCTTAGGTTCTAGTTCTACTGTTCCTTAGGCTTGGTTTGAGCTTAGTACAAAAAATAGTACTGCACAAATTGCACTCAATACGACCGCAATCAACAGTCCTACCTTTCTGGAGCTTGACATTGCAAATTATTCGTTTGGCGGGAGGTTGTCGATATTGTGCATGCCCCAGTTGTTGACGTCATTGGCTGGAAGTTCTTTACTGAGTGTGTTCGCAAATTTGAACCACTTGGCGTGTCCATCGGCAAACGAATAGTTGTTTCCACCCGTATGGCGCCCAATGTTCTTCGGGTCAGGTACCTGCGAGTTATCGTCAATATCTCCAATTTTGTATCCTGATCCATCCAGGAAGCCCCTCTCCCAGTTTCTGTCCGGTGCTGATGCCCAGGGATGGTAATCAAAGAACCCTATACCTAAATGTCGCTCACCAATCATGATCTGCTCGGCTGGTCGTGAAAATGCGGTCAAATTTGCTCCGTGCGAAAAGAATCCGTTGATCAAGTAATCCGTTCTGACTTTCTTCCAGTCTTCCGACGTAAGCGGATACGGAAATAAGGTTGGACTGACACTAACTGCCGGATCTTTAAATATGTCGTCATTCTTCAAATACGGTTGAATTGGCTGGTACCAGGGGTACAAATCCGCAATGGTTTCTGACTCTTCAAGGTCGTGGTGAGTATGACAAGTTTGATCGTCATTGTCTCCGGCATAAAGCATGATTCCTGAGATGATTTGCTTGTGGTTTGAGAGATCCACTGCTTTCTTTGCTGCGGCCTTTGCTTGGGCAAAAACCGGGAAGAGAATTGCCGCGAGAATCGCAATGATTGCTATAACGACGAGTAATTCGATGAGAGTAAAAGCCTTCCGCATAAATACCTGTAAGAAATATATACCATAGGGGGGTACTGTATTTGAGATTTTTTTGACTTTTTTCATGCGCAACCAAAAAAGCGATAAGCTGAAGGTGTGGATCAATTTGGCTATGCCATCGAACTATTAGGTGGAGCTTTTCCAAGGCTGGTTGCTCTCAGCAAGACTTTTCGATTCATGTTGCGTGGCGAAATCCAGTTCGCGGAAACAGCGATGTCCGACATCGTTCGTCGCTATCCAACTCGTGGAAGATTGCATGCAATTCTCGCCGGAATTTTATTGATGCAACTTCGCTACGATGATGGTTTGCGAATATGTAAAGAAGGAATCGCCCTCAAACGAAAGCCAGATTCCAAGCTTTACACTGCCCTTGGACGCTCGTATTCTGGGCTAGGTCAATATGAAAGTGCCAAAAGAGCATTTCAAGATGCTCTCGCGGCTTCGCCATTCCAATCTACTGCGATTACTTCAGCCTACGCGTCTTCTTTGATCGATTCTGGCGAAGTGTCTGGAGCAATTCAAATGCTTAACTCGGCCCTTAAGCGATGTCCAAGAGATACCCAATTGCTGAGCGAACTTGCGAGAGCGTACTATGTGGATGGGCAGAAAGCTGAAGCTATCAAGATTGCCCGTGACCTGCTTGCCAAGAAACCAAAATCATTGCCCCTGAAGTCAGCGTTGATCAGCTATTTGATTGAATCTGGTTACCGGGACGAAGCTCGTCAACTTCTTCGAGAAATCGAAAAGACCAATCCGAAACAGCAGTACGCCAAAGAGTGGATCGCAATGGTTCAACTTTGCCTCTTCGAATACGCTCGCAGCGCAAAAACGTGGGAAGGCATTCTTGCAAATCAAAAGGACATCATTCGGTATCCGTTTCATTTGGCTTCAATCTTGGACCGTCAAGGACGAAAAGAAGAGGCCAGGTCACTGTATGAGGTGGCGCTGGAGTCCCCGTTAGAACCTGGGTTTGCAATTGTGAATCGAGGGCTCGCAATACTCAAGCTTGGTCGATATTCTGAAGCTGTTGAGATCTTCGAAAGGAGTTTCGCCAGATGGCCCCATGGGTTTGAAGCTGCGATGATACTCGTCAATTGGAGCCATTCTTGCTTACTAATCGGTGACATTGAGGGAGCTTTCGCCAATGGAAAATTGGCTTGCGAACAAGATCCAACTTTGCCAGTAGCTGCCTCAAATCTCGGAGACGTGTTATTCACGATGGATCGGTTCGAGGAAGCCAACGAGAAGTACCGGCGGGCAATAGAAATCGAATCGGCATACACCGATGCATATTTAGGATTGGCAAAAATCCAAATCAAGAAAGGAAATCAACCAGAAGCAATCAAGCTTTTGCGTCAAGCCCTTGAGGTTGAGCCTCTCCACCACAAGTCAAAAGATGAGCTTCAGATGTTATCTTGAACTTGTCATAGAAGGTGACTATCTAGGACAGGGAAAACCACACGGCCACGTCTCGACAACTGCCTCAAATCCAAGCCGTTGCAATATCGGCAAACTCGTCGGTCTCGCATCAACCCAAAGGATTGACGCGCCCTGACTTTTCGCGAATTCTGCACGAGCGGCAACAATCGCTTGGTAAAACTTGCGACCCCGATAGGCTGCAATGGTTCCGCCGGTATAGAGTCCAGCGCACGGTGCCTGACCGTAATTATCCACGCGACCGATGCTCACCGGCGTCACTCCATCATAAGCCACGAAGCCAACTTGATCTTCGGTTCCATCGGCAATGCACTTCGCTAGTGCTTCCGTTGTATATGAGAAATCCTTTTGAAACACTTCTTCAGCTACTGACCGGAAGTCACTCAATTCACTTTCAGTTTGGACACGCTTTACGCAAATAGACGGATTTATTTCGGGCGTCTTTTGGCTAATGTCCATTGCGCACACAACCTCTTTAATGCCAATCTTGAACCCGCGGGTGATCAAGCGATCAAGTAGGTCTGAGGGAAAATCACAGCTAAAAAGCTTCCACTCAAACGATCGACCCAAGGACCGGTGATACTCGATCTCTCGTTCGATGATCTCGTCGGCATTCTCGGTCAGATCGCCATTCACCATGACCGTGCACTCCCATTCGTCTATATATCGAGTCACATAGGTATCCTCGTAAGTTGATCCTGCCTTCCACTGCGTTTGAAGAATTTCAAGCATCATCGCTTCCGTACGCACCATATCTCTTCACTTGGCCAACGATGAGCCCACTCGGAATCGACGTAATCGTACCGAACCTTCATGTCCTTCGGAGCCTGAATCTCAATCAGATTCTCAATCTCAAAACCGCTATCCCGCAGCAAACGGATCAATGGACCATAGGCTAGCAAGAATTCCTCTGGATCATCTTGGTTCCATTCAATTCGATTCAAACCAAAGTAATCGCGAACCATCAAAGGAGTCGCCGGTGAGGTTCCAGAGGGAGTACAAAGAGCAGTCAAAATTCCATTCCGAAGAAACACTAAACGTCCGCCAGGTTTCAGAACCCGCGCCGCTTCTGGAAGCCATAGGTATGGGTCTGACCAGATCGCCGCCCCATATTCACTGACCGCAAAATCAAAGGACTCATCCCCAAAAGGCAGATTCTCCGCATAGGCTTCAACTAAAGGAAAATCAATCCCGAACTCCTGTTGAAACCTTTTTGCGTTGGCAAGTTGCTCAGGTGTTGGGTCGATTCCTGTCGGCTCGGCACCGAGTTTTGCTAACCAAGCCGAGATATAGCCAGTGCCGCAACCAAGCTCAATCGTCTTCATTCCGGCAAATTGGCTTAGCTCACCGAGAGCATTCAACTCAGACTCAGGGATGTTCCACATCCCCCAAGTCCACGTTTCTTGAGCCCAGGCACGCCGACCGGGCTCCAAAAAGTCCTCGCTCATCTTTCCCCAGGCAGTACGCGTTCGGTCTAAATAGTCTGGTTCAGTCATGAAATGATTGTGACACTTACTTTCTTGCTGGCAACTTGACCTTCGGCCATTGCTCGTTTCGGACCCACTGAAGCGATTCAGCGAATCCATTCTTCGTCACAAATCCAATTTCGTCGAAGTCGGTAAGCAAAGAGTTTTCTATGCCCGATGCCTTCAACGAGACATTCAACGGAAAGCTGCCCCAACTGAACGACATGGCAAAAGCGATATCGCCATCATGAACTGCTACGCCGCAAACACTGCGAGTATTTGCCCACTCGTTCCCCATCATCTTTGTGCGCCAGCCATTGCTCATTGTCTTGTCCTCAATTTGTCGACTCACATAGTTCAAGCCTGATTGATTCGGGTCAGGATAGTTGCCCTTGAAGTAAACGTTATAGCCTCCATTTGGACCCCGGTCTTTTGAGTCATCAAATATGACCTGGCACTGAGAGGAAGCAGCAGCCCCACCCTTCTCACCCTCAACCCATATCGCGTCGAGGAACTTCCATTCTTTGCCTTCCAGTTTGAAATTGTAGATTCGAATCCGATTAGTCTTCTTCTCCTGGTTGACCGTTGCAGCAACCGAGAGACAATTTCGAATGCCGTTCCAGACTCCGCCGACGGCATGATTTGACACAATTTCACCCAACTGGAATAGTGTATCGCCAATAACTCCAGTAACCGAGACCGTCTTTGCCACGGAATTCCAAACCAAAATCAGGGGAGCACTTGGACTATCAACAAGAGTTGGCACCAAGCCAGGTTTACCGAATTGGTTAACTGTGACTTCTTCTAAGCCGTTTAGGCGTGACGCAAAACTTCGGACGATATAGCCCCGCGATGCCGGATAAGCCAACCACAATCTATTCTTTACAAACAACGTCGAGGGATCTCCAGTTACGTCATTGGCTACGATAGTCTGCGGAGCGGATTTTTTGTGATCAGTTATCACCACTGCATGCAGAGCAGAAGGCTTTGCACCTGAAGGCATTGCCAATTCATATTTGTCAAAATCTGCTGGCTGGCCAAATGCCGGATAGACCACTGCAAGCGACTTGCCCATCGAAGCCAACGATGCCGCACCCGCCGCACGAGGCA
>Ga0194055_10001716_pt1 | contig 17716 bp, 17 predicted proteins | sample SepL449m_MetaG_FD_155482 | JGI IMG/M metagenome (GOLD analysis project Ga0194055, IMG submission 155482) | Anoxic zone freshwater microbial communities from boreal shield lake in IISD Experimental Lakes Area, Ontario, Canada - Sep2016-L442-9m | ecosystem: Environmental > Aquatic > Freshwater >...
AGTGGTTTTGGTGCGATCGTTTTCCCAGCAGCAGTTTCGGTCGATATGATGCTGCGTCGTCGTGGCCGACAGTTAATAGAAGCACTTGCTGGAATGCTTGCAACTATTGTCCTCTTGGGCTTCGCCACCTTCACTTTGACAACACTTGGGTCAGTTCGGTTAATTACAGCCTTCGCCGGTTCGAGTCACCTAGTTTCACCAACACCTTTTAACGTACTTCTTGGCGGCTTAGCCACACTTGTAACAGTTTCCCGCATGATGTCGCGGTCTAGATGGCCAATAATCTGCCTGATTGTTTTATTCTCGGTTGGCCTTGGCGACATCATTAGCGGCGGCGCAACCGTCGCAGGATTGAGCGTCTCAGTTTTGACTGGCTGGGCTGTTGGCCTGTTAATTCGCTACTTCCTTGGCACTGATACAACTCGGCCCACCGGAAATGAAATTGCGGCAACATTGGCAGGCATCGGCCACCCACTTACTTTGCTCAGTGCAGCTAAAGTACTGAGTTCGGGTCGTCGATACGACGCAACCACTGTTGATAACGAGCGCCTAGATCTTGTAATTCTTGACCGCGATCTTGAAGGTGGCGGCCTGGCAACGTCGGCCTACCGTTCTATCCGACTTCGTGACGAAACTGGCAGCGCTGGTACTTCAATGCGCCGCCGACTTGAACGAACCGCGTTAAATAGCTGGGCAATCTCAACAGCTGGCATTAATACTCCACACTTGATTTCAGTTGCAGAAGTTGGCCCCGACTCGGCAGTACTCGCTTTTGAACACATCCCAGGGCGCATATTTTCTAATCTGCCAAAACCGATTGGTGATGCTGAATTGGTTGGCGCTTGGGAAATTGTGCGCGACCTGCAAGCAGCTCGAATTGCCCACCGCTCGCTTACTGACGAGCACCTACTGCTCGGTCGCGACGGCAAGGTTTACCTGATTGGTGTTGAAGACGGCGCTATTGCGGCATCGGATGTATTGCTGCGGATTGACTTAGCTGAAATGTTTTGCACATTGTCATTACTAGCCTCTCCGGCGCGAGCAATGGCTGCAGGTCGCATGGTCCTCGGTGATGCTCACCTAGCAAAAGCCCTTCCAGCTCTGCAGCTTGTTGCATTTTCAACCGAGACCCGGAATCAGCTCAAAGAGCATCACGAACTTTTAGTCCAGATCCGTGAACAACTCATCACACTTTTCCCCGAAGCTGAAACCGAGCAAATTGAAATCGAGCGCATCAAACCGCGCACGCTATTAACCATCGCTGGTGGAACTATCGCTGGCTATCTCCTCCTGACCCAACTTGCACAGGTAAATCTAAATAATTTAATTGCGCACGCCAATCCCATCTACCTCTTGATCGCACTCGGATTATCAGCTTTGACTTATGTCGCTGCCACGCTTTCACTTACTGGAGTAACGCCAGAGCGACTACCTTTTTGGAAAACATTTCAAGCGCAGTGGGCTGCATCTTTTGCAACATTGGTTGCTCCACCCACACTTGGCTCAGTCGCCGTCAATATTCGATTCTTGACTAAACAAGGAATCAACAGCGCTCTTGCTGGTGCAAGTGTGGCTGTTGCTCAAGTCTTAGCTTTCTTTAGCCACATAACTTTGCTGCTCATTGCTGCAATTGCCGCAGGCACTGCAAGCGACTTATCGTTTGCCCCGACAAGAACAGCAGTTTTGGTTGTTGGAGTTATAGCTATGGCGATTTCAATTGCTCTGAGTTTCACATCAGTGCGCAAACAGCTTATTGGTCGCGTGCGCCCAATTATTGAGCAAGTGATTCCACGTCTTGCTGCACTTATCAATCAGCCACGCAAACTTAGCCAAGGTATCGGCGGCGTATTGATGCTGAATTTGTGTTACTGCTTATGTTTGTATTTCTGTGTTCTAGCATTCACGCCAAAGGCATCCATTGTTGGAGTCGCATTGGTCTATTTGGGAAGTAGCGTTGTTGCGCAAGCAGCCCCAACACCCGGTGGCCTGGGTGCGGTTGAAGCGGCTTTGGCTGCTGGCCTAACCGCAACTGGAATTCAAGGTGAAATTGCGGTTTCGGCAACACTGCTATTTCGCTTAGGCACTTTCTGGCTTCCAACCATCCCAGGCTGGATTGCGTTTGGTCGCCTGCAAAAATCTGGCGACCTTTAATTAATAAGTCGGCTTTTCTGGCTCAATCTGATTAACCCAAGCAATAACGCCACCGCCAACATGAATTGCATCAGCAAATCCAGCGCCTTTAACTACCGCTAGAACTTCAGCAGATCGGCCGCCAACTTTACAATGCAAAACAACCTGCTTGTCTTGCGGCAAATCAGCTAACGCATTACCCATTAAGAATTCGTTCTTTGGAATTAGAACTGAACCAGGAATGCTTACGATTTCGAATTCGTTTGGTTCGCGCACATCAATTAAAACAAAATCGCGTTCGCCACGGTCGCGCTCGATCAGCATCTGCGAAAGTTGCTTCACGTTAATTGTTGAATCTACAACTGCGGAAGCTGCCTCATCAGAGACAGCGCCACAGAATGCTTCATAGTCAATCAATTCAGTAACGGTTGGATTGGTTCCACAAATTGCACAATCAGGATCTTTACGAATCTTGATTTTGCGGTAAGTCATTTCAAGTGCGTCATAAACCATGAGTGAGCCAACAAGTGGTTCGCCAATTCCAGCTAAAACTTTGATTGCTTCATTTACCTGGATTGAACCGATTGCGGCACACAGCACACCAAGTACTCCACCTTCAGCACAAGAAGGAACCATGCCCGGCGGTGGTGGTTCTGGGTAAAGGCAGCGATAGCAAGGGCCATGTTGGGACCAAAATACACTCGACTGACCATCAAAGCGGTAAATAGAACCCCACACATAAGGCTTGTTCAATAAAACACAGGCGTCGTTGACTAAGTAACGAGTAGCAAAGTTGTCAGTGCCATCAACAATCAAGTCGTACTGACTGAATAGATCCAGCACATTTGTGGAATCAAGTCGCATTTCGTGAATGTTTACCTGAACATACGGATTAATTTCGCGCACACTATCTGCTGCGCTTTGTGCTTTTGATCGACCAATGTCACTGTGACCATGAATGATCTGACGCTGCAAGTTTGATTCGTCCACAACATCGAATTCAACAATGCCAATCGTGCCAACACCTGCTGCAGCGAGGTACATGAGTGCAGGACTACCAAGTCCGCCAGCACCAATACACAAAACTCGAGCATTCTTAAGGCGCTTCTGCCCAATCATGCCAACGTCAGGGATGATGATGTGCCGGCTATAACGGCGAACTTCATCAACACTTAGCTCTACAGCCGGTTGTACCAACGGTGGCAACGACATGTTTGCTCCCTTGTATGTGCGTTACTTTAGGTAACAGTTTCTCGCATATGTATGTTCCCAGCCAAATGAGCCCATATGTTCGCTACTTGTCTGGCGGCAGACGATAATAAGTAAGTAACAGATTCTCAAGAGATCGGCAGAAACCGTGGAAATTCGCATTAATGTTCAGGACGCAAGTCGGGAAATTGTTTTGGAAAGCAATCAAACACCTGACGATGTCGCAAAGCTAATCAACAAAGCGGTTGAGTCCGGCGAAATTTTGACTTTGGTTGACGAAAAAGGTCGTCGCGTAATTGTGCCCGGGGGAAAAATTGCTTTTGTCGAAATCGGTGCTAACAGCGCTGGGCGCGTAGGTTTTGCTACTGACTAATTAGGCAGCTAGGCCTAATGCGTCCATCCGACGCGAATGCCCCACTGTTAGTCGACTAACTAATGTCGACATGTTGTCCAAATCTATTTCAACACCTGCAGGTGGATTTAAAAATAATCCAGCAAGTGCTGGTCGAGTTTTGGCAACAAGTGATGCTTGCGAAATCATTTCACCCATAAGTCTGCGACCCCAAAGCGCTAACTTGCCAGCATTTTTTGGATCTTGCACAATTGCGCGCTTAATGTGATCGATCGCAAATTCAGCAATACCGATATCGCCTAAAACTTCATTCACTAACGTCACGGTTTGTGGGTCTAGGTAAACAGAAATCTCGCGATAGAAATCGGCAGTAATTCCATCTCCGACATAAGCCTTTAGTAACCCTTCGAGCCAGTTACTCGGTTCCATAGTGTTATGAAACTGGGTTAGCGGTTCAATAAAAGGTTCCATCGCCACAATTGGGTCTGCGCCTAATTCGACAATGCGCGCTGAGACTGCTTCATAGTGACGATACTCACTAGCTGCCATTCGGCCAAGAGCAATTTTCTCGCTTACACCAGGGGCAAATTTCGCATCATTTGCGGTGCGCTCAAAGGCAACTAGTTCACCGAAAGCCAGGACGCCAAGTAGGTCAATTACTGCAGGATTGCTCACAGCATTTAAGGTTACGCTAGTTCGGCGGTACGCTGGGCATAGCCCTAGTATTTCTGGGCTATCCATGAAACTGGGAGTTACCATCTCGACTTTTGCTGAACTCGGTGTTCCCGAGCAAATCTGCGCCGCACTGAGCGAACAGGGAATCATTGAGGCATTCCCAATCCAAGAAATGACCTTGCCTATTGCAATGGCTGGCCAGGATCTTATTGGGCAAGCCAAAACTGGAACTGGCAAAACTTTAGGATTCGGCATCCCGCTACTCACTCAGGTGCTTGAAAAGAAAACCTCTGATGTGGGTCGCACTCCCCTTGCTCTTGTAATTGTGCCAACGCGCGAACTCGCAATCCAGGTCGCGAGCGACTTGTCTCAAGCAGCCGCAAAATTAGATGTCGAAATTTTGAGTGTCTACGGTGGCAAAGCTTATGAACCACAAATCGCAGCGCTCGAAAAAGGAGTTGACGTAGCAGTTGGCACTCCGGGTCGACTTATTGACCTGATGAAACAACGTCATTTGAATTTAAAGAATGTGCGAGTTCTTGTACTTGACGAAGCTGATGAAATGTTAGACATGGGCTTTTTGCCAGATGTTGAAAATCTAGTAAGCAACTTACCTACTGCTCGTCACACCATGTTGTTTTCTGCAACTATGCCAGGCCAGATTGTGGCACTTGCTCGACGCTACATGTCACAGCCAACCCACATTCGTGCCAGCGATCCGACAAACGAATCTTCAATTGTCGATGCAATCGAGCAGCACGTTTGGCGTGCGCACCAAATGGATAAGCCAGAATTAGTAGCTCGCGTTTTGCAGGCAACTGGTCGCGGATTAACCATTATTTTTTGTCGCACTAAGCGAGTTGCTAGTTCGCTTAGCGAAAACCTAAGTGAGCGTGGCTTTGCTGTTGCCTCGGTACATGGCGACTTAGGACAAGGCGCTCGTGAACAAGCATTGCGCGCATTCCGAAACGGCAAAGTTGATGTGCTGGTAGCAACTGATGTTGCTGCTCGTGGTATCGATGTTGCTGATGTAACACACGTTATCAACTACGAATGCCCTGAAGACGATAAAACTTATGTACACCGCATTGGTCGTACTGGCCGTGCTGGAAATACTGGCGTGGCCATCACTTTGGTCGACTGGCAAGACACCAATCGTTGGCAGATGATCAACCGCACACTGGGATTGGCGTTCAACGATCCACTAGAAACTTACTCATCAAGTCCGCATGTCTACGCAGGATTAAACATTCCTGCTGGAATCACGGGGCAGCTGCCTACGGCTAATCAAAGTCGCGCTGGCCTTGGCGCAGAAACCATCGAAGAACTTGGCGAAACCGGCAAACGCAAGGGTGGCAACAGCGCACCACGAACTAATAAGCCTGCGCGCGATAACAAATCTGGTGGGCAAAGAACAGATAGAGCTAAACCAGCTCGCACTTCTGAAATAAAAACCGAGGATGCGCCTAAAGAGCGGACCCAACGTGCACCACGTAAACGTACGCGTGGAACTAATACGCCTGAAGCAGCAAGCGACTAGTCAAAGACGACACCAGAGCTTGCTTCTTGCCAGGTCTGATTCAACGCTTTTGAAAGCACTTCATTTACTTCTTTAGAGTTTTTCTGGGCCAATTCAAAGGCAGATACTGGTTTGCCAATTCGCATCCGAATAATTGGGACTCGTAGTGCGCCGGTGAAGCTCCACAAAACACTTTTAGCAACAGAACCCGAACCTAAGGTTCGGCTGTCATGGTGTGCAATTGGCACAACTGTGACAGACGCCGATTTTGCTAAGCCTGCAGCGCCCGGGCGCCAATCGCGAGGAGAACCATCGTCGTGAACTTTGACATCGCCTTCGGGGTAAATAAGCACACACTCACCAGCACGCAGTGCTTCAAGCGCGGCGCGATATGCAGCGCGGCCATCGTGTTGATCCACTGGAATAATGCCGCTCTTGGTGCAGGCTTGCTTGGTAACTGGATAGTCCCATAAATCTGAAGTGCCGATAGGCCGAATGTGTCGGCGATGTGTGCACTCGCCTTCGCACGGCAGATCACAAGTGAAACCCATATTGTGCAGTGTGCCTAAAACTACGATGACATCTACAACTGTCGTATGGTTCACCACAATTAAAGCTGGGCCCGGCTGCTCCAAAACATCTAGATTGGCGCGTCCGTATACCGAGACACGACAGAGCGAACGCACCATCTTGCCTAGTAACGAACCAGCGCTAATCACGCGAACTCCCCTGTGTTTATTAAGGAAAGTCTACCTGACTGATTTTTTGGGGTAATCTTCACGTGTGACTACTACAGCAACGCGCGTTTATCTGGCCCGATTGGCCGGAACAGCGGTTTTTGATACAGCGGGTGACCGTGTGGGCAAAATCCGCGATATTGTCGTGCTTGCCCGCGATACGGACAAGGCGCCAAATGTGCTCGGTCTAGTGGTTGAAGTCGCCCCACGCCGTCGAATTTTTGTGCCCATGTCGCGAATTACCGCAATGGATCCAGGCTCTGTTGTGACCAGCGGAATGGTGAATCTACGTCGATTCGAACGTCGCAATGACGAGAAACTAGTGATTGCTGAGTTACTCGATCAAAGAGTCAATCTATTAGTCACCGGCGAAAAAGGCACTGTTGAAGACATCGCCATGGTATCTGGTCGACTTCATGACTGGTACGTCTCACGTCTGTTCATTCGCAAAGGTGAAAGTCGTTTTGGCCGCCGTGGCCCAACAGTGACTGTTGACTGGAATGAAGTAACTGGTTTGTTCGCTGAATTCGAGCCGCAGGGTGTTGATTCACTGCTTAAGTCAATCCACTCAATGCGCGCGGCAGACATCGCAAACGTATTACAAGGCTTAACACCTAAGCGTCGACTAGAGGTTGTTGCCCAACTTGATCTGAATTTGTTGGCCGACGTAGTTGAGGAACTTCCTGAAGACGATCGAGTTGAAATTATTTCTGAACTCGGACTCGAGCGAGCAACAGATGTTCTCGAAGAGATGGACCCAGACGACGCTGCTGACTTGCTGAGCGAACTCCCACCTGAACGTGCCCAAGCATTCCTAGAAGCTATGGAACCAGAAGATGCTGAAGACTTGCGGCGCCTTTTGGCTTACGACGATTTCAGCGCTGGCGGCATGATGACTACCGAACCAATTTTGGTTTCCTCTGATGCCACGGTTGCCGAAGCGTTAGCCCGAGTGCGAGTGCCCGAACTATCTCCAGCTGTTGCTTCTCAGGTTTATGTTGTACGCCCACCGATTGAAACACCTACTGGTCGTTACATTGGCGTGGCTCATGTGCAGCGCTTATTGCGTGAAGCGCCTGCAACACTTGTTTCAGCCATCTTGGATAGTTCCCTTGAACCAATTGGCCCTGACGCGCCTTTAGGCCAAGTCGCCCGTTATTTCGCGACATACAACTTGGTTGCATTGCCCGTTGTAGACGAGAATGGACACTTGTTAGGCGCTGTCACCATTGACGATGTAATTGACCACATGCTGCCTGACGATTGGCGGGAAAACGAGAACGATGAGGAGGGCTGATTATGGCACGCGAAGAACGACGTGGTCCACGATTGGATCAGCCATTAGAACGCTCACGCTCACTACGCCCAAGCGTTGATTCAGAAACAGCTGGTCGCTTAAGCGAGCGAGTAGCAAGATTCCTCGGATCGTGGCGTTTCCTTGGGTACATGACCCTAGCAATCGTTGGGTGGTTGCTTTGGAATATTTTTGCACCAAAAGATGCGCAAATTGATGCATACCCATTCTTATTTTTGACTTTGGTACTTTCCCTTCAGGCATCATATGCAGCTCCGCTAATTTTGCTTGCCCAGAATCGTCAGGCAGATCGCGACCGCGTTCAATTCCAGGAAGATCGCGATCAAACTGAGCGCTTGTTGGCTGATGCTGACTACTTAACGCGCGAAGTTGCTGCTCTGCGAATGGCAATTGGCGAACTAGCAACTCGCGACTACTTACGTGGCGAGATAAAGTCATTATTAGAAGAACTTGGTGCGCTTTCTAATAATGATGATAAAGATTCACCTGCAACCAACTAATTACTAAGGATCAATTCGTGAGCATTTCACGCGATGCAGTTCAGGCTGCACTTGCCACCGTTATCGACCCAGAAATTCGCCGACCAATAACTGAGATTGGCATGCTCAAGGGTTTTGAAATATCAGGTTCAACAGTCAACGTTGATGTTTACTTAACAATTGCTGCTTGCCCGATGAAAGAAGCCATTACCGGTGGCGTGCAATCTGCTGTTGGCGCTGTTCCCGGTGTCAGCGAAGTTAATGTTTCACTCGAACCTATGAGCGAAGAGCAGCGCGAACAACTACGAAACTTGCTGCAAGGTCCACAGAAAAAGATTGCGTTCACTCAGCCGGATTCGCTGACTCGCATCTATGCGATTGCCTCGGGTAAAGGCGGCGTTGGCAAGTCTTCAATCACGGTGAACTTGGCTGCATCCCTTGCTGCACAAGGAAAATCTGTTGGCATCCTAGATGCGGATATTTATGGTCACTCAATTCCTGACATGCTCGGTCTAACTGGTGGTCCTACGCCAATCGATGGAATGATGTTGCCACAATCGGCACACGGAATCAGTGTGATGTCGATGTTATCTTTCAAGCCAGGCGGTCGGCACGAACCAATTGCAGCTCGTGGACCAATGCTGCACAAATATGTTGAAGCATTCCTAACTGACGTCTACTGGGGAGAGCTTGATGTATTGCTCTTTGATATGCCACCAGGTACTGGTGATGTGCCAATGAGTGTGGCCCGACTTCTGCCACATGCAGAATTAATTGTTGTCACTACCCCACAACTTGCGGCAGCCGATGTGGCAATTCGCGCAGGCATGCTGGCTCCAGCTTTTGACCAAAAAGTATTCGGTGTGCTCGAAAACATGTCAGCACTTACTTGCCCACACTGTGGCGAAGCTATGGAGTTGTTTGGCAGTGGCGGTGGCGAGTCGGTAGCAAAAACACTTTCTGAAAACCTTGGCTACGAGATTCCACTTTTAGCCAAGATAGCTTTTGATTCCCGTTTGCGTGAAGGTGGCGATAGTGGTTCACCACTAGTTGTCGATCATCCAGATTCGCAGGCAGCTGTTCAACTTGGTGAATTAGCAAAGCGCATGGTTGATCGACCAAGGTCATTAAGCGATCTGCGACTTACCGTTCTTTCTTAAGTCGCATCTGGATCGAAGTCAGTTCGCAAATTATTACGGCTAACCCGAACTGGCGGCGTATCGCTATTTTGCCGCGATGAATTATCTGATGCCAGTACTTGATTCATGATGCCCCGTGGCGTCAGACTTTGTAGTTCGGTAGCGAAATTTGTGATGCCTTTAGCTTCTTCATCAAGTGATTCCATAGCATTAGCCAGAAATGCTCGTGCTCGTCGGATACCGCTACCGGCACTGCGCGCAATTTCCGGCAAACGATTTGGGCCAAAAATCACCAGTGCAATAACAGCAATAAAGAAAAGTTCCGGAAAGCCAACACCAAGCATTCGAGTTTTCCCCTCTTAATTAGACGCTTTAGAGGCTAAGACCACTGTGACATCAGAATTATTTCGTCGCGTGAGTACAACTTTATCGCCTGAATTATGGGCCCGAATTTTGACTATCAATTCAGTGCCATCGTTTACGAGATCTCCATCGATAGCGGTAATTACATCGCCTGGCTTAAGGTCTGTATTCTGCGCCGGTCCACCAGGGGTAATTTCGCTAACTTTTGCGCCCACCCCGGTGTAACGCATATCTACTGAGATTCCAATGATCGGATGAGTCGACGAACCAGTTTGCATAAGTTCAGTTGCAACTCGCTTAGCTTCGTTGATTGGGATCGAAAAACCAAGTCCGATGCTGCCAGATTCTGCGCCAAGTGAAGTTGAGCCTAGAGTGGCAATCGCTGAGTTAATGCCGATTACCTGACCCCGTGCATTCACCAGTGGACCACCTGAATTACCTGGATTGATTGCGGCATCAGTTTGAATCGCATTGATAAACGATGAGTCACCGCTGGAACCAGCGGTTACCGGGCGATTGAGCGCCGAGATGATTCCGTAGGTAACTGTTCCACTTAATCCCAGCGGCGAACCTATGGCGATTGCGGTATCCCCGACGACAACATCATCTGAATTTCCTAATGTGGCAACAGGCAAGTTTGCAGCAGCAATCTTTAGTACCGCTAAATCGTAGGACGGATCCCGACCAACAATGCTGGCTCCGATAGATTTTTGATTTTGAAAATGAACCGTAATTCGAGCTGATGATCCTGCGCCCACCACAACGTGGTTGTTCGTCAAAACATAAGACCAAGTGTTCGTGGTCTTGATGACAAAACCAGAGCCTGTGCCTTCGCCAGATGCAGACGAAACATCAATCGAAACTACAACTGGTAAAACATTTTTAGCAATGTTTGCAATCGAGCCATCCGGGCGCGGTGAGGTGTCGCCAGGTGTGGAAATTAGGTTTGTATAAGTGCCGGAATTATTGGCAACCGTAGCTGCCAAATGGTAACCCGCTGCCCCGCCTAAAAAGCCGGCAATTAGTCCTGCGATTACCGCAGCAAGTACCGGGCGATTCCACTTAGATTCTGGCAATGACGGCTTTGGCTGATAAACCCAGGTAGCTCCTAGAACTTGACCAGCGTCTGCATCTGCTGCAGTGGGCGCAGGAACAGCGGTTACGTCCGCTGAATCTGATCCGGGTGCGCCAGCGGCCAAGACATCAACTGAGTCTGCAGTCGCGCTATCAGTTGGACCTGTTGGCGTGAAATCTGCAGAATCTGGCGCCGCTTCAGGCTGGCCCACGTGCTCGTTATGACTCTCTGTCATGGTGACAATTTCCTCACTTCAAACTTTTCACAGCAAGTACTTGCTCTTACCCCTAATTGTTGCCCATATCAACACGATGTGACGCAGTGGTGGGTCAATCTTCACAGAATCCAAACATGGGTCGTACGCTTACTTACATGGCACCAACTGATCCACGCATTTTGGCACTACACAAAGCTTCATGGGACTTCGCGGAAGCTTGGGCCCCTGAAGATGCAGCTCGCACCGGGGCGCGCGCACGGGCCGCTGAGATTGGCTGTGCGGCTGTTAGCCCAGGTGCTGGCAGCATACTTCGCTTACTAGCTGCGGCAATCGATGCTCGCAATGTCGTTGAAATTGGCACCGGCGCCGGCATTTCTGCGCTCTGGCTATTAGAAGGCATGAATCCTTATGGCGTATTAACCAGTGTGGATAGCGAAGCAGAGCATCAGGTAATCGCTAAAGACGCCCTTGCCGAGTCTGGAATTCCAGCAAAGCGCGTACGTCTAATTAATGGGCGAGTAAGTGAAGTTCTTGATCGCTTAACCGAGTATGCATACGACATTGTTTTAATTTCTGGTCGTCCGCTTGAGCTTGAATCAAATATTGAAAGCGCCATGACTTTGCTCCGCCAAGGTGGCCTATTAATTGTTGATCGCGCTCTTTGGTCAGACCGAGTTGCTGACCCAGCGCAGCGAGATGCAGAAACAGTGTCCGTTAGAACCGCCGTTAATGCCCTGTCAAAAAATGATGAGCTAGTCGGATCATTGATACCGATGGGCGATGGTTTGCTAGTCGCAGTGCGACGTTAAAACTATTTCTTCTTAGCCGGAGTCTTTGGCATTCCAGTTACGGTGTCGGCCAAGACAACACTTAAATCTTTTACTTCTTGCGCGTTGAGTTCAACAACTAAACGTCCGCCACCTTCAAGTGGGACTCGCAATACGTAACTACGTCCCTCTTTTGGGCATTCCATCGGACCGTCTCCGGTACGTGGCTTCATTGCAGCCATAAGAGGACCTCTTTCAATTAGAGCATTTAACTAGTTCCCCATTATCCCAAAGAATCGGGTGGTTAAGAAATCCCTAAATTTGGCCAATTTCCACTAAATGTGCGAACTTTGCCAAGGAGCGTCTGATGCCAAACAAAAATGCTGGCTTTATCAATAAAAAGCCCAATTTCCCAATGACTCCAAGGGGAATTTCTAGGTCTTCAGCCCAGATAAAAGTAGCAGCCTGCTCGTGAATCGGTTCAACTACGAATTCCCCAGTACCGCGCACGATGTTGCCAGTATGTACCACTTTGCAAACAGTAGGCGGATTCCACTCGGTGATCGTCATAGTGTCCAGGATGCCGATTGGTCCAAAGCCAGTGAAAGCGCTAATTCGTGCGTCAACATGTCGGCCATCACCATCTTGTGATTCAACTTTAGTTGCCATCATCCATTTGCCTTGATCGGTCCAGGATGTCATTGCATCCCATACCGCCTGTGCTGGAGCCTGGATGTCAACGCGTAATTCCAAATGAGTCATTACTACACGGTACCTGAAGGTGCCTCATTGCCACCACCGCGGATAACACCGCGCTCGTCAACGAGCGCCTTGCGATGCGTTGCAGCTTGCATCAGAATCTCGATCGCCTCATCAACATCATCGGTGATGTGCAGCATATCTACGTCTTCAGGTGAGATTTTGTTCTCGGCAGCGACTGTGGATTTTAACCATTCGACCATCGCGCCCCAGTATTTTGTACCAATTAAGACGATTGGAAATGAAGTCACTTTTTTGGTTTGCACCAAAGTTAATGCTTCAAAAAGTTCATCAAAAGTTCCGTAGCCGCCAGGGAATACAACAAAGCCTTGAGCATATTTAATGAACATTGTTTTGCGAGCAAAGAAGTAGCGGAAATCAATACCAAGTTCAATGTATTCATTCATGCTTTGCTCAAAGGTCAATTCAATTCCAAGCCCAACAGAAATACCGGGGCCAGCCATACATCCTTTATTTGCGGCTTCCATAATCCCTGGACCGCCACCGGTGATGACGCTGTAGCCCAGATTTGAAAGTTTGTTGGCTAATTCCTGCGCCTGTAAATATTCAGGGTGATCGCTCGGAGTGCGAGCGCTACCAAAAATGCTAAATGCTGGCCCAAGATCGGCAAGTGCGCCGAAACCGTTAACAAACTCAGACTGAATCCGCATGACCCGCCATGGGTCTTGATGTAGCCATTCGGCTGGCCCATGGCTATCCAACAGTCGTTGATCTGTTGTTCCCTTGCGTTTTGCGTGGCCACGTCTGATTACGGGACCTTGGCGCTGTGACTCATTATGTGATTGGCGTGAATTCATAGTTCCACGCTAGCGCCTAATGGCAACCCGAACCTGTTATTTAACTAGCCACTGATTAATGAGTTCGGCGGTGCGATAGATCTGACTAACTGGAACGTGTTCACCAGCGCTGTGTGCCAAACCTGGGTTTCCTGGACCAAGATTTACTGCCGGAATACCTAACTCGGCGAATCTAGAAACGTCGGTCCAACCAAATTTCGCAACGACATCACCGCCCACTTGCTCAAGTAAATTCGCTAATGCGGGTTCACTTAAGCCAGGTAATGCACCTGGTGCATTATCCACTATCTCAACATCGAACCCGGAAAAAATTTGGATAATCTTGGCTTCGGCGTCCCCCGCGCTAACACTTGGTGCGTAACGATAATTTACAGTTAGCATGGCTGAATCAGGAATAACATTTCCAGCTATACCGCCACTAATTCCGACTGCGTTTAGTCCTTCGCGATATTCAAGTCCATCAACTAATACCCGGTCCGGTTCAAAGTTAGCCAAGATAACCAACGCCGGTGCCAATTCATGAATTGCATTCTTACCGTGCCAAGATCGCGCACTATGAGCCCGAACACCCGTTGCCGTAATTTGTGCACGTAACGTTCCTTGGCAACCCGCTTCAATTCCAGCATTGGATGGTTCGAGTAGAACTGCGATGTCGGCAGTAAGTAATTCCGGCGCCACTTTGCTAACCAAAGCTAGCCCGTTGCGAGAACTATCTACTTCTTCACATTCATAAAAAATATAAGTTACATCTACATTTGGATCGCTAACTGTCACTGCTGTTTTTAGTGCAACAGCAACTCCAGATTTCATGTCACAACTACCGAGCCCAAAGATAACTTCTTCATCCACTGATTCACCAGTTGGCAGGTTGCCACCGGCTGGCACTCGGATGGCGCTGGTGTTGTTAGCTGGTGGAACTGTGTCGAGATGCCCAGCTAAGACAACCCGCTTTGAGTGGCCCAAATTAGTGCGGGCAATAACAGTGTTTGAGATTCGAGTAACCGACAGCCAATCACAACGTTCTAGTTCGGCTTGAACAGCGTTGGCAAGCGCGGCCTCATCGCCAGAGACACTCGCCACATTGACTAGTTGCATAGTGATATCTGCGACATCAGCACCTAGGTTAAGTAACAAAGACTCCACACGACTACCGTAGTGGTGTAGAGGTTTTATTGGCTAATAGCCAACACATAGAGGAGTCTCATGTCACAGCATGAAAGCGCATCTGCCATAGGTTTAGCGACATATTCTGATGGGTCCTTACTTGATGTTTGGTATCCAGAACCGACGCTATCTGCAAGTGCCAAGCCTGTTAGTGGTCTTGAACGTGGCATCGATACCGATGACATTCGCGCAGTCCGCGTTGAAGTCATCACAACAGTTATTGATGATCTTGGCGCTGCTCCAGTTGATGCAGCCGATGCCTACCTGCGGTTGCACCTACTTTCACACCGGTTGAAGGCTCCGCGCAGTATTAACTTGGATGGAATCTTTGGATTACTCGCCAATGTTGCATGGACATCACTTGGGCCAATTGCCGTAAACAATCTTTCAGCTGCGCAACTGCAAGCTCGTAGCAAGGGCCATCACATCACAATTTTTGGCGTCGACAAATTCCCACGAATGGTTGACTATGTGGTACCAAGTGGTGTGCGGATCGCAGATGCTGATCGCGTCCGACTGGGCGCACACTTGGCCGACGGCACAACAGTGATGCACGAAGGTTTTGTTAATTTCAATGCCGGCACGCTGGGGGTCAGCATGGTCGAAGGTCGGATTTCAGCTGGCGTTGTTGTGGGCGATGGCTCAGACATCGGCGGTGGGGCAAGCATCATGGGTACGCTCTCAGGTGGCGGCAAAGAGATGATCACAATTGCTAAGAATTGCTTAGTCGGCGCTAATGCCGGTGTTGGTATTTCACTTGGCGATAACTGTCTAATTGAATCCGGCTGCTACATAACAGGTGGATCGAAAATTACCTTGCCTGATGGCCAAGTAGTGAAAGGTCGCGAACTTTCTGGGGCAACTGGCTTGTTGTACCGACGCAATTCGCTAACTGGAGCTCTAGAAGCTGTTGCTCGCGAAGGATCTTGGGGCGGCTTAAACGCAGCTCTACACGCTAATTAACGGCTAGTAATTTGCGTGTAATCGCGCGCATCTTGACCAACATAGACCTGACGTGGACGGCCAATCTTTGTTGCTGGATCATTGATCATTTCGTGCCATTGGGCAATCCAACCTGGTAAGCGACCAAGTGCAAACATCACAGTGAACATTGGAGTTGGGAAACCAACGGCACGGTAAATCAAGCCAGTGTAGAAATCGACATTTGGATATAGCTTGCGGCTAATGAAGAAGTCATCAGCCAAAGCTGCTTCTTCAAGTTCGCGAGCAATATCAAATAGTGGGTCCTGAACACCAAGACGAGTCAAGATATCTTCGCAATGACGTTTAACGATAGCTGCGCGTGGATCGTAATTCTTGTAAACACGATGTCCAAAGCCCATTAGGCGGATGCCATCTTCTTTGTTCTTAACTTTGTTGATGAATGCCTGAACGCCCTCGCCAGAATCTTTTATCCCCTGCAACATTTCAAGTACTGCCTGATTCGCTCCACCGTGAAGTGGACCAAATAGTGCATTGATGCCAGCTGATACTGAGGCAAATAGGTTGGCGTGAGATGAACCCACCATACGAACGGTGGAAGTTGAACAATTCTGCTCATGATCGGCATGCAAAATGAAGAGCATGTCTAGCGCTTTCACTACGACATCATCAACGATGTACTCTTCAGCAGGCACCCCGAAAGTCATCTTCATTAAGTTTTGTACATAGCTCAAGTTGTTATCTGGATAAACAAACGGCTGGCCAACTGTTTTCTTATGTGCGTAGGCCGCAAGTGTTGGCATCTTTGCCATCAAGCGAATAGTGGAAACTTCAACCTGATACGGATCAAACGGGTCAAGAGAATCCTGATAGAAAGTTGACAGCGCGCTAACCGCACTTGAAAGAACCGGCATCGGATGCGCATCGCGTGGAAAACCACCAAAGAAGCGGCGCATGTCCTCATGGATCATGGTGTGGCGACTAATTTGAGATTCGAATTCAGTCAGCTGGCTTGCAGTTGGCAATTCACCGTAAATCAATAGGTAAGAAACTTCGGTGAACGAACTCTTATCGGCCAACTGTTCAATTGGATATCCGCGGTAACGAAGAATGCCCTGGTCGCCATCAAGGTAAGTGATACTTGAGGCACATGACGCTGTGTTCATGAATCCGTAGTCGAGGGCAACATCACCTGTTTCCTTGAGCAGATTGTTAACGTTCAATCCATTAGAACCAACGGTGGCTTTGACCTCTGGCAGGTCGATTCGGGAGTCCCCAAAATTTAAAATTGCATCAGGCATAAACCTAAACTTACTAGGACACACCCACCACGCACTAATGGCAGGTCAGAGCGGTAATGAAGCCAGTCTTTGGCCAACCGCAGCGATGCGTTCGTCAGAGGCAGTGAGGGCCATCCGAACATGGTTTGATCCTGCTGGGCCATAAAAATCGCCCGGAGCACACAAAATGCCAACAACTGCAAGCAAAGACACGGTTTCTAAACACGGCTTTGCCGCCGTTACCCAAAGGTAGAGCCCTGCTTGGGAGTGGTGAATCTGCAGACCAGCATCAAGGACCATAGCCTTTAGAACTTTTCGTCGATTGTGATAGACATCACGCTGCTGAACCACATGAGCTGAGTCGCCAAGGGCCGCCACAGTTGCGGCCTGAATTGGGCTCGGCAAAAGCATGCCGGCGTGTTTGCGCAGTGCCAAGATATCTGCGATCAATCGCTTGTCACCTAATACAGCACCTGAGCGATAACCAGCCAAGTTTGAGCGCTTGGAAAGTGAGTGAACTGCCAGTACAGATTCGTTACTGTTGCCAACTACATCAGGGTGCAGGATTGAAACCGGATCTACATCCCAACCCAGTTCGACATAACATTCGTCACTTACAACTACAGCGCCGATTTCTCGAGCTCGAGCGACAACGGCGCTTAGATGCGAAACTGTTTTCACTTCGCCGGTTGGATTACTCGGACTGTTAACCCAGATTAAAGCGGTTTCGGCCGGAATCTCTTCGGCATGGTTGTAGGTGAGAAAATTCGCTCGAG
>Ga0194055_10001718_pt1 | contig 17709 bp, 18 predicted proteins | sample SepL449m_MetaG_FD_155482 | JGI IMG/M metagenome (GOLD analysis project Ga0194055, IMG submission 155482) | Anoxic zone freshwater microbial communities from boreal shield lake in IISD Experimental Lakes Area, Ontario, Canada - Sep2016-L442-9m | ecosystem: Environmental > Aquatic > Freshwater >...
ACTTCGATCCGCCTGCCGACTGGATGGCCGGCCCGTTCCTGCGGGAGGCGGTCGATTCCTTTCTCGCCGGCTTCAAGATCTGGAACTCCGCGACTGTGGGCGGCAACATCTGCACGTCGCTGCCGGCGTCGCCGATGACGACGATGGCTGCTGCGCTGGACGCGACCCTCCACATCTGGGGGCCCGGAGGCGCGCGACGCACCATGCGCGTCGAGGACTTCATCTTGGGCGACCACCTCAACGCACTGCAGCCGGGGGAGTTGCTCCGCTCGATCGACATCCCGATCGAATCGCTCACGCGCCGCTACTCATACCACGGTTCACCCTCACCAAGCACGGCCGGTCCAGTGAATTCCTGGTGGGCACCACCCAACCGGAGACCGGAGATCTCGTCCTGACGATCACGGCGGCGACCACCAAGCCGATCGTCCTCCGGTTCGGAGCAATCCCGACAACTGCGGAATTGCGAGCGGCGATCGACGCCGCGGTCCATGACGAGGACTACTTCGACGATCCCAACGGACGTCCGGCCCACCGCAAACACATGACCTATTACCTTGCCGAACGTATTCGCCGGGATCTCGCCGGATCGGAATCCGACACCGCCGGAGGGCAGGAGCGCAGCGACTCGGGATACAACAACACCGCCGGGGAGGCGTCATGACATTCAACGTCAACGACCATGACTTCACTGCCTCTCCCGCACCCGGCCAGTGCTTGCGCACCTTCCTGCGCGACCTCGGGCACTGCGGGGTCAAGAAAGGCTGCGACAGCGGTGACTGCGGCGCCTGCACGGTGTGGGTCGACGGCCACCCGGTGCACAGTTGCATCACCTCCGCGGAGCAGATGCGCGGACGGCGCGTCACCACCATCGAGGGACTCGCCGACGGCGACTCCTTGCACCCGACGCAGCAGGCCTTCCTCGATGCCCCCGGATTCCAGTGCGGCTTCTGCACGGCCGGCATGATCATGACCTGTGCGGCGCTCACCGACGAGCAGCGCGCCGACCTGCCCTCCTCGTTACGTGGAAGTCTGTGCCGCTGCACCGGTTTCCGTGCCATCCACGACGCGATCGAGGGCGTGGCCCATGTCGAGTCCGATGTCGCGGCCGGCGGGGCGATCGGCGCGAGTGTGGTTGCCCCCGAGGGCCGCGGGGTGGTCACGGGGTCGGTTCGCTACACGATGGACGACGTTCCGGACGGGGCTGCGCACATCAAGGTGGTCCGATCGCCGCACGCCCACGCGCGCGCGCTCATCATCGACACCTCGAAGGCCAAGGCGGTGCCCGGGGTGCTGGCGGTCTACACCTGGCAGGACGTCCCCCGGAAGCGGTTCACGACCGCACTGCATGAAAACCACCTCGTGGAGCCAGACGACACGCTGGTGCTCGACCAGGTGGCCCGCTTCAAGGGGCAGCGCATGGTGGCCGTCGTCGCCACCACTGTCGCGGCCGCCGAGGCGGCCTGCCGCGAGGTCGAGATCGAGTGGGAGGTGCTGCCGGCGGTCCTGAGCCTCGATGAGGCCATGCTCCCCGGCGCCCCCCAGGTGCACGATCGGAGCGATCGGAGCGGGGACGTCTGGATCACCAAGCCGGAGAAGAACCTTCTGATCGACATGCACATCGGACGCGGAGACTTCGACGAGGCACTGGCCTCGGCGGAGATCACGCACCGCGCGACCTACCGGACCCCCCGCCAGTCCCACGCCCAACTGGAAACCCACGGCAGCATCGCCTGGATCGACAGCGACGGCGTCGTCCACGTGCGCACGAGCTCGCAGGCGCCGTTCATCTGCAAGGAGAAGCTCTCCTACCTGTTCAGCATTCGGCGCGACCAGTTGCATGTGTTCACCGGTCGTGTCGGCGGCGGCTTCGGCGGTAAGCAGGAGATGCTCACCGAGGATCTCTGTGTATTGGCCGCCCTTGAACTCCGCATCCCGGTCCAGTGGGAATGGACCCGCGAGGAGGAGTTCATCGGGGGCACATCGAGGCATCCGATGGCTATCGAGGTGACGCTGTGCGCCACCAAGGATGGTCAGCTCACCGCGATGGCGATGGATGTCACCTCCGACACCGGCGCCTACGGCAACCACGGCGGGGAGACGCTGGGATCCAGCTCAGGTGCATTGGCGTGGTACCGCTGCCGCAACAAACGCTTCACCGGCCGGGCGCTCTACACCAACACCCCCCCCGGCAGGCGCGTGCCGCGGCTACGGAGCAGCTCAGCCCACCTTCGCGATGGAATCGGCGATCGACGAACTCGCCGGAAAACTCGGGATGACCCCGCTGGAGTTCCGTCGCCGCAATGTCGTGAAACCCGGTGACAATTTCGCCGTGGGCGGTGCGCCGGTCGACGACTGCCTGGGCAGCTATGGACTCGACCAGTGCCTCGACGCCGTCGGGGGCGCGATCGAGGCGGGGCCTTCGTTGCCGGTGCCGGACGGGCCCGAGTGGTCGGCCGGTGTGGGCTATGCGATGTCCATGTACGACACGGCGCCGCCCACCGAGCACCGGTCGGAGGCCAGCGTCGAACTTCTGCCGGACGGGACCTACCTCGTGCGCGTGGGAACGTGCGAATTCGGCAATGGCACCACCACGAGCCATCTGCAGTTCGCGGCAGCCGCTCTCGGCACCGGGATGGACCGCGTGGCGATCCGGCATGGTGATACCGCAGAATCTGGTTGGGACACTGGGGCATTCGCGCAGACGGGCCTCTTCGTTGCCGGGCGCGCGGTGGCCCGGGCGGCACAGGGCCTGCGTGACCGCATCATCGACTACGCCGAACGGCTGGCTGACGACGGCGAACGGGTCGCGTTGCTCGCCGAATCCGTGACGGTAGGGGACCGGCGTATCACGCTCGAGGAGCTGTGGCGGAGGGCGGATGCCGACGGAGTCGCACTCAGCCAGTCGCGCAAGGCATACGGGTCCCCGGTCAGCGTCGGGTTCAACGTCACCGGTGTGTGCGCCGCGGTCAACAGCATCACCGGGGAGATCCGGCTCCTGCAGGTGGCCCACGCCGTCGATGCCGGCAGAGTGATCAACCCTCAGCAACTCCGTGGCCAGGTGGAGGGCGGAGTGACGATGGGCATCGGCTTCGCCATGACCGAGTGGTGGCAGATGGACGACCGGGGCACGGTCCGTAATCCCGGCATCCGGATGTACCGCATCCCCAACTTCGCCGACGTGCCGCCGATCCAGGTCTTCTTCGCCGGGGACGAGGACACCGTGGGTCCGTTCGGCGCCAAGGGCTGCGCCGAGTCGCCGATCGATCCGGTGGCCCCGGCCATCGCCAATGCCGTGGCGGACGCGACGGGCGTACGGCTGCGCGACCTGCCGCTGGTACCGCCGCTCATTTTCAAGCAGTTGTACGAGGCATATCAACAGAGGACCGGTGTGGTGAGGATGGAGCCATCGTGAGCAACGAATCAGTCACTGGGGTACCGGAATTCATGCGGACGGTGATCGTCGACGAGCCGCCGGCAAGCGAGCGGCTGGTGGCCGAACAGGCCGTCCTCGCGTTGAACGCCTCGATGATGCAGTTCTATGAGATATCCCTGGTGAAGTTCATTGCCAACATGCGCGCCCAGGTACCCATCATTCTGGCCCTGTTCACCGGCGAGGGCGGCCAGATGATGCTGTACCGCCCCGGCCAAGAACCCGAAGTGGCGCCGCCGGTGCCGCTGGTCTACCAGTTGGCCAAGTCGATAGGCCACAGCAGCATGGCCATTTACGAGATCCTCGCGCCGTATCTGAGCAACGGGTTCGGGAATCAGCTGTGGCGTGCGCCGCTGGAGACGTACCGGACCGAGAACCGAACGGCTCTCGACGCGCTTGGCGCGCTTGATGTTTCCGATGATGACCGCGCCGTCATGCGCGCGATCCTGGAGTGCAACCTGGCCTTCATGGACGAGTGCCTGGCCAAGGGCGGCTACAGCTACGACGAGGTGGAGACATTCGTCCGCGCGACCGTGCCCCATTCGTTCAAGGCCATCGGCATCGCTTCGGGCGCCCAGGTCGGCCACTGGATGAGCGTGGTGGAAAATTGGCAACGCGACCTCGGGGCGGCTTGGGACCGCACCTACGGGGTCAGCAACACGCTGTACGTCGCCCGGCAGAACAACATCCTGTTCAGCGTGCTGGTCCAGTTCATGGGAACCGAGACGATGGGCGACCGGCTGCTGCTCATCGAGACACCGGAGTTCGAGACGACGCCGGAGAAGATGCTCAACGTGCTCGGCCGCATCGTCGCGGATCGGTCGCTGGGCAAGATCTTCTTCCGGGATTACTTCCTGATGGACGTCGAACTACTCGGTGGTGGTGCCCGGGCCGCGATCGAACGCGAGATGGCCAAGCGCGGAAGGGAAGCGGCGCTTCCCAGCCTGGCTCCATTCCGGTCCGATGACTGGCCGTGGAAGACCGATCCGACAAAGGGAACCGGCCCTGCGAGGCTGGAGGACGTCGCCTTCGGCTGCCCGGTCCAGCCCGAACCAGCCAGCTGATGCCAAGCTTGGCGTTGCGCTATGAGACCGAGGGGGACGGGCCGCCCGTCGTCTTCATCCATGGCCTCGGCGCGACCTCGAACGTGTGGCACGCCCAGCGCGCCGCGCTGAGCAAGTACTTCCGCGTCATCGTCTACGACCGCAGCGGCTGTGGTCGATCCCCGGCGACGAGCGAGGGCTACTCGATCGACGGTTGGGCCGATGAACTCGCCGGGTTGCTGGACCACCTGGCCATTGCGACGACGGTCGTCGTGGGGCACTCGTTGGGAAGCATGATCGCCCAGCGGTTCGCCGGGAAGTATCCGACCCGCACTCGCGCGCTCGTCCTGGCCGGCGGCGAGGCGGTACTCACCCCCGAGGGCAAGGACATTCTCACCGAACGGGCTCAAATGATCCGGTCTGACGGTCTCACCGCCGCCGTCGATCCGTGGCTTGCCGGCGTGCTGTCCGCCGCGACGCGCGCCGCCAATCCTGCTCTCGCCGGATTACTCCGTGCGATGTTCCTCGCCTATGACGACGCCTCGTACGCTCAACAGTGCCTGGCGCTGCGCGACGGCGACGTGCGCGGAGATCACGCTCGCATCACCTGTCCAACGATGCTGATCATCGGCGACCAAGACCCTGTCACGCCGCTGAGCTGGCAACAGCAGATCGCCGCCGGCATCGTCGGGAGTTCCATTCGGATCGTTGCCGACACCGCGCACATGACGATGCTGGAATCGGCGGCCGTGTTCAATACCGCCCTGCTGGAGTTCCTCGCCGGGCTTAACGGCTAGTAGTAATGCTTATTCGGCCGGGCCTCCGGCGCTTCTGGGATGAGTTCGGCGCAGGTAAGGTAGACCGGTCGAACCTCCGGCGGAACAACGCCGAGGCAGCCCCGCAGCACTGGAATCCGAGGACACCCCACCCCCGTGCAGACCCACGAGATCAGGAAGCGGTTCACCGACCACTTCGTCAACGCCGGACATACCGAGGTGCCCAGCGCCTCGGTTATCCTCGACGACCCGAACCTGCTGTTCGTCAACGCCGGCATGGTCCAGTTCGTGCCGTACTTCCTGGGTCAGCGCACCCCGTCCTACACGACGGCGACCAGCATCCAGAAATGCATCCGGACCCCCGACATCGATGAGGTCGGTATCACCACCCGCCACAACACCTTCTTTCAGATGGCCGGCAACTTCTCCTTCGGCGACTACTTCAAGCGCCGGGCCATCGAACTGGCGTGGACGCTGCTGACCAACCCGGTCGCCGAGGGTGGTTACGGATTCGACCCCGAAAAGCTCTGGGCCACCGTCTATTACGACGACGACGAAGCCGTCGGGCTGTGGCAGGAGGTGGCCGGACTACCGCCTGAGCGCATTCAGCGCCGCGGAATGGCCGACAACTACTGGTCGATGGGCATTCCCGGCCCGTGCGGCCCGTGTTCGGAGATTTACTTCGACCGCGGCCCCGAGTACGGCATCGAAGGCGGTCCGGAGGCCAACGAGGACCGCTACATCGAAATCTGGAACCTCGTCTTCATGCAGAACGAACGCGGCGACGGCACCAGCAAGGACGACTTCGAGATCCTGGGCCCGTTGCCGCGCAAGAACATCGACACCGGCATGGGTGTCGAGCGCATCGCCTGTCTGCTGCAGGACGTGGACAACGTCTACGAAACCGATCTGCTCCGGCCGGTCATCGGCAAGGTGGCCGAATACGCCCCGCGCGGCTACGGCCAGGGTAGTCATGTCGACGACGTCCGCTACCGGGTGATCGCCGACCACAGCCGCACCGCCGCGATCATCATCGCCGACGGCGTCACGCCGTCCAACGAGGGCCGCGGCTACGTTCTGCGCCGACTGCTGCGCCGGATCATCCGCTCGGCCAAGCTCCTCGGTATCGAACGGCCGATCGTCGGCGAACTGATGCACACCGTGCGCGACGCGATGGGGCCGTCGTATCCGGAACTGGTCTCCGATTTCGACCGGATCAACCGGATTGCAGTGGCCGAGGAGACCGCGTTCAACCGCACATTGGCATCGGGGTCGAAGCTCTTCGATGACGCCGCCGATACGACGAAGTCCTCCGGCAAGAGTGTCCTGGCCGGGTCGGACGCGTTCACGCTGCACGACACCTACGGATTCCCCATCGAGCTGACGCTGGAGATGGCCGCCGAGGCCGGGCTGACCGTCGACGAACTGGGCTTCCGCGAGTTGATGGCCGAGCAGCGCCGCCGCGCCAAGGCCGATGCCGCCGCACGCAAGCACGCCCATGCCGACCTCTCGGCGTTCCGCGAACTCGTCGACGCCGGTCCGACGGAGTTCACCGGTTTCGACGAACTTACCTCGCAGGCAAGGATTCTCGGGATCTTCGTCGACGGAAAGCGCGTCCCTGTGGTCAGCCATCACGGCCGCGTCCACTCGCAGGACGTTGCGCCGCAACGGGTGGAGATCGTCCTCGACCGCACCCCGCTCTATGCCGAGTCCGGCGGCCAGATCGCCGATGCCGGATGGATCACCGGTACCGGGGCGAGCGTGTCGGCCAAAGCCGCGGTCGGCGACGTGCAGAAGATCGGCAAGACGCTCTGGGTGCACCGGGTCAATGTCGAGTCCGGCGAATTCGTCGAAGGCGACGCCGTCGCCGCCTCGGTGGACCCGACCTGGCGCCGCGGCGCCACCCAGGGCCATTCCGGCACTCACATGGTGCATGCCGCGTTGCGACAGGTGTTGGGGCCCAACGCCGTTCAGGCCGGCTCGCTGAACCGTCCGGGCTACCTGCGCTTCGACTTCAATGCGCAGAGCGCGCTGACCGAAGATCAGCGCAACCAGGTCGAAGAGGTCGCCAACGAGGCGGTGCAGGCGGATTACCCCGTCAACACGTTCCTCACCGAACTGGACAAGGCCAAGGCGATGGGTGCCATGGCGATGTTCGGCGAGCAGTACCCGGACCGGGTGCGTGTGGTGGACATCGGCGGCCCGTTCTCGCTGGAACTGTGCGGCGGCACCCACGTCCACAACTCCGCCCAGATCGGCCCGATCACCCTGCTCAGCGAATCGTCGGTGGGCTCGGGGGTGCGCCGCGTCGAGGCCTACGTCGGGCTGGACTCGTTCCGTCACCTGGCCAAGGAGCGGGCACTGATGGCGGGCCTGGCGGCATCGCTGAAGGTTCCCTCCGACGAGGTTCCCGGACGGGTGGCGACCCTGGTCGAACGGCTCAAAGCGGCCGAAAAGGAACTCGACCGAATGCGCCTGGCCGGCGCCCGCTCGGCCGCCTCCAGTGCCGCCGCCTCCGCCGAGCAGGTGGGCACGGTCCGGCTGGTGGCGCAGCGGATGGCGGCCGGGATGAGCGCCGGGGACCTGCGGTCCCTGGTCGGCGACATCCGTGCCTCGCTGGGGTCGGACCCCGGTGTGGTCGTGCTGATCTCGGAGAGCGAGGGAACCGTCCCGTTCGTCGTGGCGACCAACCAGGCCGCGCAGGACGCCGGCCTGCGCGCCACCGACCTGGTGGCGCCGGTCGCGGCCGCGGTAGGTGGACGCGGCGGTGGAAAGGCCGACCTCGCCCAGGGATCCGGTAAGGATCCCGCTGGTATCGCCGCCGCGCTGGCCGGAGTCCGCGCGGAGCTGGCGCGCCGCTGAGGCCAGGCCGAAGAAAAGGCGCAGGAAATAGCAATGGTGTCTAACCAGGATCGGATGCCTGATCGACCCGGAGCCGACGACCCCGGTCGTGGTCGGCGCCTCGGCATCGACGTCGGGACGGTACGCATCGGCGTGTCGGTGAGCGATCCCGACGGCATCCTGGCCACTCCGGTGGAAACTGTTCGACGAGAACGCGGTAGCGGACACCTGCGCCGCCTGGCCGCACTGGTGCGCGAACTGGAGGTCGTTGAGGTCGTGATCGGTTTGCCGCGTACCCTGGGCGACCGTGCCGGTTCCTCGGCGGACGATGCGGTCGCGGTCGCCGAGGCGCTGGCCACCCGGATCAGCCCCGTGCCGGTCCGCATGGCCGACGAGCGACTGACGACCGTCAGCGCCGCGCGATCGATGCGCGAGGCGGGCATACGGGCTCGGGAGCAACGGAGCATGATCGACCAGGCTGCCGCCGTGGCAATCCTGCAAGGCTGGCTTGACGAACGCCGCAACGCGGCCACGACGCGAAGAGAGTGACCGGAGAAGTGACCAAGCCCGAAGACACCCAACCCGATCGCGCCGAACCCGAGGCCGTGGGCGAACGACGCACGACGGTGGCCCAGGTGCGTAGCGCCGATCGCCACCGCGGCCGGATCGCGGTGCTCGTCGGGCTGGCGCTCGCTGCTGTGCTGGCCCTGTGGCTGGTCGGACCCAAGCTGTTCGGCAGCGGCCCGAAGGCGCCCGCGGACTTCGCCGGCGAGGGCAAGGAGGACATCGTGGTGGAGGTCCACCCCGGTGACTCCGGCAGCATCATCGCCCAGGATCTGGTCGACAGAAACGTCATCGCCGACGTCGGGATGTTCATCTCCGCGGCATCGGCGAACCCGCAGCTGGCCGCGATCCAGCCCGGCTACTACAAGCTGCGCACCGAAATCCCCGCGGCGACCGCGGTTGCGAAACTCGTCGACCCGGCGTCGCGAGTGGGCAAGCTGGTCATCCCCGAGGGCAAGCAGCTCGACGACATCACGGTGATCGGGACCGGCAAGGTCAACCCGGGCATCTTCTCGCTGATCGCCGATGCCAGCTGCGTGGACCTCAACGGCGCCAAGAAGTGCGTGTCGGCCCAGGACTTGAAGGCTGCCGCCGGGGAGGGCACGCTGCAATCGCTCAACGTGCCGGAGTGGGCGTTGAAGGGTGCCGGCACCCAGGGGCAGAGTCATCGGCGGCTGGAGGGCCTGGTCGCACCCGGGACCTGGAATATCAATCCCTCGTCGTCGGCCAAGGAGATTCTGGCCAAGCTGGTCGGCGACAGCGGTGAGCAGTACGTCAAGGGCGGCATCCTGGAGGCGGCCAAGGGCCTGAACATCTCGCCCTACGAGGTGCTCATCGTCGGCTCGCTGGTGCAGAAGGAGGCCCAACCGGCCGACTTCGCCAAAGTGGCCCGGGTTATCTACAACCGGCTGGCCAGTGACTACGACCGGCTGGAGTTCGACTCCACGGTCAACTACCCGCTGGATCGTCAGGAAGTCGCCACCACTGACGAGGATCGCGCCAAAGAAACATCCTGGAACACCTATGCCAAGGCCGGCCTGCCGGCCACCCCGATCTGCTCGCCCGGCGCTGAGGCGCTCAAGGCGGCCGAGCAGCCCGAGGCGGGGGACTGGCTGTACTTCGTGACCATCGACTCCGACGGCACCACGCTGTTCACCAAGGATTATCAAGAGCATCTGGCCAACCAGCAGAAGGCGCTCGACAGCGGCATCCTCAACTCCGGGCGATGAGCGCCAGCGAAGAGCCCAATCAGGACTCCGGGCGATGAGCGCCAGCGAAGAGCCCAATCAGGACTCCGGGCGATGAGCGCCAGCGAAGAGCCCAATCAGGACTCCGGGCGATGAGCGCCAGCGAAGAGCCCAATCAACACACCGGGCGATGAGGGCGCGCAAGGCCGCTGTCCTCGGTTCGCCAGTCGCGCACTCCCGGTCGCCCCAGTTACATCTGGCGGCCTACCGTGCGCTCGGGCTGGACGACTGGACCTACGACCGCATCGAATGCACCGAAGACCAGTTGCCTTCCCTGGTCGACGGTTTGGGGCCGGAGTGGGTCGGACTGTCGGTCACCATGCCGGGTAAGTTCGCTGCCCTGCGGGTCGCCGACGAACGCACCGACCGGGCCGAGCTGGTCGGTTCGGCCAACACCCTGCTGCGCACCGCCGACGGCTGGCGCGCTGACAACACCGACGTCGACGGGGTCGCCGGCGCCCTGGGGCACCGCGCGGGTCTGCGCCGAGCGATCGTGCTGGGCTCGGGAGGCACCGCGCCGGCGGCCCTGGTCGCACTGGCCGGACTCGATGTCACCGAGATCGCCGTCGCCGCCCGCAACGCCGCGGCGGCGGCCCGGCTGCTCGAGTTGGGGACGCGGTGCGGGGCGGCGACGACGTTCATCGACCTCACCGAGACCGACCGGCTAAGCGAGCTCGCCGACCGGTGCGACGTGGTGGTCAGCACGATCCCGGCGGACGCCGCCGCCCGCTACGCGTCCGCCCTGGCCGGTGTTCCGGTGCTGCTGGACGCGATCTACGACCCCTGGCCCACCCCGCTGGCCCAGGCCGTCGCGGAGCGCGGCGGCGAGGTGATCAGCGGGCTGCAGATGCTCCTGCACCAGGCGTTCAGCCAGGTCGAACAATTCACAGGCCGGCCCGCACCGCGCAAGCAGATGGCGGTCGCACTGGATTAGCGTGCCGCCCGTGAGCGTCATGCGAGCTGCTGCCGTCCTCGCGGTGCTCGGGTGGGCGGCGGCGTTGACGGCATTCGATGTCAGGGTGCGCCGGCTGCCCAACGCGCTGACTCTCGGCGGGGCCGGCGTGATCGTCGTGTGCGCCGTCGGCTGTGGCCGCGGGTTGCCGGCGCTGTTGGGGGCCCTGGCGCTCGGAGGGCTGTATCTCGTTGTGCACCTGGCGAATCCGCGCGGACTGGGTGGTGGCGATGTCAAGCTGGCAGTCGCGCTGGGCGGGCTTACCGGTGCGCTCGGGCTGCCGGTCTGGTCGCTGGCCGCGCTGGGCGCTCCACTGCTGACCGCGCTCTGGGGGACCGTGACACTGACGCTGCGATTGGCCGGACGGCCCGGGGGCCTGACGCTGCCGCACGGCCCGTCGATGTGCGCGGCGAGCCTGGCCGCCGCGGCGCTGGCCGTGCTGTAGCGCGTGCATCAGCGGTCCGGAGTCCATGGGAGGATAGTCGGGTGTTGCGATGGACCACCGCGGGTGAATCCCATGGCCGCGCCCTGATGGCCGTGGTCGAGGGAATGATCGCCGGCGTCGAGGTGACGACCGCCGATATCGCCGGGCAGTTGGCCCGGCGTCGGCTTGGCTACGGGCGAGGCGCTCGGATGAAGTTCGAGCAGGACGAAGTCACCCTGCTCGCCGGCGTGCGTCACGGTGTCACCCTCGGCGGCCCGATCGCCATCGAGATCGGCAACAGCGAGTGGCCGAAGTGGGAGACCGTCATGGCGGCCGACCCGGTGCCGGACGCCGACCTCGACGTCGCCCGCAACGCCCCGCTGACCCGGCCGCGGCCGGGCCACGCGGACTATGCCGGCATGCTCAAATACGGCTTCGACGACGCCCGCCCGGTCCTGGAACGGGCCAGCGCCCGGGAGACCGCGGCCAGGGTGGCCGCGGCGACCGTCGCGCGCGCTTTCCTGCGTCAGGCCCTCGGAGTCGAGGTGGTCTCACACGTCATCTCCATCGGAGCCTCCACTCCCTACGATGGACCGCCGCCGGCCTTCGCCGATCTGGAGCGCATCGACGAGAGCCCGGTGCGCGCGTTCGACGCGCCCGCCGAGCAGTCGATGATCGTCGAGATCGAGGCCGCCAAGAAGGACGGCGACACCCTCGGAGGCGTCGTCGAGGTGGTCGCCCACGGTCTCCCGGTCGGCATCGGCTCGTTCACCAGCGGTGACAATCGGCTGGACAGCCAACTCGCCGGTGCCGTAATGGGAATCCAGGCCATCAAGGGCGTCGAGATCGGCGACGGCTTCGCGACCGCCCGCCGCCGGGGCAGCGGCGCCCACGACGAGATGTATCCCGGTCCCGACGGTGTCATCCGCTCCACCAACCGGGCCGGCGGCCTGGAGGGCGGGATGACCAACGGCCAGGTGCTACGGGTGCGAGCCGCGATGAAGCCGATCTCCACCGTGCCCCGCGCGCTGTCCACCGTTGACCTGAGCACGGGGGAGCAGGCACACGCCATCCACCAGCGCTCCGACGTCTGCGCCGTCCCCGCTGCGGCCGTGGTGGTCGAGGCGATGGTCGCTCTGGTGCTGGCCCGCGCCGCGCTGGAGAAGTTCGGCGGCGATTCACTGGCCGAGACCCGCCGCAATATCGAGGGTTACCTCAGCGAGATCGCCGAGCGCGAGGCGTTCGCCCGGTTGTCGGGGTAATGCCATGGCGCCCAAGGCTGTTCTGATCGGGCTGCCCGGCTCGGGGAAATCCACCATCGGCCGGCGACTCGCCAAAGTGCTCGACTGTCCGCTGCTGGACACCGACGCGGCCATCGAGGAGCGCACCGGGCGCACCATCCCCGAGATCTTCGCCGCCGAAGGCGAATCCGGGTTCCGCAGCATCGAGGAACAGGTGGTCTGCGAAGCGCTGCGCGACCACGACGGCATCCTCTCGCTGGGCGGCGGCGCCATCACCACCCCCGCCGTCCGGGAGGCACTGGCCGGACACACCGTGGTGTACCTGGAAATCAGCGCGGCCGAGGGTGTGCGGCGCACCAGCGGCAGCACGGTCCGTCCGCTGCTGGCCGGACCCGACCGGGTAGAGAAGTACCGTGAACTGACGAGCGAGCGTGCCCCGCTTTACCGGCGGGTCGCGACGATCCGGATCAATACCAACCGGCGCAACCCAGGTGCTGTGGTCCGCTATATCGTTGGCCACCTTGAGGATCCGCAGCCGGTCCGTCGTCGTCGGCCACCATGGCGGCGCCCGGCGGCCTCGCCCGGCGCCGGGCAGAATCCGGGCAACTCCGACGAAGCAGTCGGTGCCGGTCCGGTCACACCGGCCACGCTGGCGCGACGGGCAGGGTTGCGAAAATGAGCCGCACGGACGCGACCGGAACCGCGCCGGTGACCATCGAGGTCGCCGTCGACCCGCCCTACCCGGTGATTGTCGGCACCGGACTGATCGACGGGCTCGCCGACCTGCTCGGCAGCCGTCACAGAGTCGCCGTCCTGCATCAGCCGGTGATGGCTGCGACTGCGGAACTCATCCGAAAAGCGTTAGCAGACAGGGGTGTCGACGCCCATCGCATCGAACTGCCCGACGCCGAAGCCGGCAAGGACCTGCCGGTCGTCGGGTACGTGTGGGAGGTTCTCGGCCGGATCGGCGTCGGCCGTAAAGATGCTGTCGTCAGCCTCGGCGGCGGCGCGGCCACCGATGTCGCCGGATTCATCGCCGCCACCTGGCTTCGCGGCATCGACATCGTCCATGTGCCGACCACGCTGCTCGCCATGGTGGACGCCGCCGTCGGCGGTAAGACCGGCATCAACACCGACGCCGGCAAGAATCTGGTCGGGGCGTTCCATCAACCGGCGGCTGTGGTGGTTGACCTGGAGATGCTGAAAACGTTGCCGCGCAACGAGTTGGTGTCTGGGATGGCCGAGATCGTCAAGGCCGGTTTCATCGCCGATCCGGTGATTCTGGAGCTCATCGAGGCCGATCCGGAGGCGGCGCTGGACCCATCGGGGCCGGTGCTGCCGGAATTGATCCGGCGGGCGATCACGGTCAAGGCCGATGTCGTCGCGGCCGACGAGAAGGAATCCGCGCTGCGTGAAATCCTCAACTACGGGCACACTCTCGCGCACGCGATCGAGCGGCGCGAGCGCTACCGGTGGCGCCATGGAGCGGCGGTGTCGGTGGGTCTGGTCTTCGCAGCCGAACTCGGCCGGCTCGCCGGACGCCTCGACGACGCAAGCGTGCAACGACACCGCGATGTCTTGACCGCCCTCGGGCTGCCGGTGACCTACGACGCCGATGCCCTGCCCGAGCTGCTGCGTTACATGGCCGGCGACAAGAAAAACCGTGCCGGCACACTGCGTTTCGTGGTACTCGACGGCATTGCCAAACCCGGGCGGCTCGAAGGCCCTGATCCAGCCCTGGTGGCGGCGGCCTACGCCGCGGTGACGCCAGAACCGGACCCCTGCGCGGACCAGGAGTAGATCGCGATGACGACCGTGCAGGTGCTGAACGGCCCGAATCTGGGCCGGCTCGGCCGCCGCGAACCCGAGGTGTACGGCAGTACCACCCACGACGATCTGGTGGAATTGATCGCTGCGGAGGCCAAGGAACTGGGTCTTTCCGTCGCGGTTCGGCAGAGCGACAGTGAGGCCGAACTGCTGGAGTGGATCCACGATGCCGCCGACGCCGGGGATCCGGTGATTCTCAACGCCGGGGCGCTGACCCACACCTCGATCGCTCTGCGGGATGCCTGTGCGGAGCTACGCGCACCCCTGATCGAGGTGCATATCTCCAATGTCCATGCCCGCGAGGAGTTTCGGCACCACTCCTACCTGAGCGGGGTGGCCACCGGAGTGATCGTCGGACTGGGTCTGCAGGGTTATCTGCTTGCGCTGCGCTATCTGGCCGGACGGTGAGCGGCGTGATTGCCAGAGACGGTGAACTGGGCCGTCACTTCAGGTGGTCGTGAACGCGCGCTTCGGCTTCCTCGTGTTCGAGCCTGACCGCCTCGCGGGACTCCTGCCGCCAGTCCAGTTCGGTGCGTGACGGGGCGTAACGCAGGCTCGGGTCGTTGTCCTCGTCATAGACCGAATCGAACACGTCCCCGCCGCGATGAAGGTGGTGCTCGACCGGGCGACGACGGTCCACCAAGAACCGGCCGAGGCCGACGGCGAGCATCGCCGGCAGGAAGATCAGCAGCGCGGTGAAGGCCGGGAACACCACCAGTTCAGGCCCGAGGCTGTCGGCGTACACCGCGCCGTAGAACCGGGAGATCACCCAGGTGACCAGACCGCTCACCACGCCGGCCACCAGTCCGACCAGTAGCCAGCGCATCGCCAGGTCGCGCCGACGATCGGGGTCGGCGCTGGCGCGCGCGTCCGCCATCCCGTCGAACAGGCCGCCCAGGAAAGCGGCGACGCCGAAGAGGACCACGAGAGCAAGGCTGATGATTCCGGCTTTTGTCGGGTTGGCATTGATCAGGGTGCCCTGCACCAGTCGCAGCAAGACCATCCCGATCGCGAACACCAGTCCGCGCGGCAACCACGTCGTCATGAGAATGGAGCGTAGTCGAGTACGGTCGAACGCTGTGACATATTCCCTGCGCCGGGAGCGGCTGGCAGCCCGACTGGGGTCTGCGGGAGTGGACGCCCTGCTGGTCAGCGACCTCATCAACGTTCGTTATCTCACCGGATTCACCGGTTCCAATGCCGCGCTGCTGGTGTTCGGTGACGACCGAACGCCGGTCCTGGCCACCGATTCGCGTTACCGGACCCAGGCCGCTCGGCAGTCTCCCGATCTCGACGTGGCGATCGAGCGGGCGTGCGGCCGACACCTGGCCGAACGTGCTGTCGAGGCAGGTGCGCGGCGCGTCGGGTTCGAAAGCCACGTGGTCACCGTGGACGGTTTCGAGGTGCTGCGACGTGCGGTCGCGGGCGAGGGCGGCGCGGGGGCGGCCGAACTGGTCCGTGCCTCCGGCCTGGTCGAGTCGTTGCGGGAGGTCAAGGACGCCGGCGAGCTGGCGCTGCTGCGCGCCGCGTGCGCGGCCGCCGATGCCGCCCTGGCAGACCTGGTGGGCGGTGGCGGGCTGACGCCGGGCCGGACTGAGCGGGAGGTGGCCCGCGAGCTGGAGTCGTTCATGCTTGACCATGGCGCCGACGGGCGGGCTTTTGAAACGATCGTCGCGGCCGGGGCGAATTCGGCGGTGCCGCATCACCGTCCCACCGACGCCGTCCTGCGCACCGGCGACTTGGTCAAGATCGACTTCGGGGCCCTGGTCAGCGGCTACCACTCGGACATGACCCGGACCTTCGTCCTGGGTTCTGCCTCGGACTGGCAGCGGGAGATCTACAAACTGGTCTCCGGCGCGCAGCGCGCCGGAACGGCCGCCCTGGCCGACGGGGCCGACCTGGCCGGCGTCGACGGCGCCGCCCGCCAGATCATCGACGACGCCGGCTACGCCGAGAACTTCGGTCACGGGCTGGGCCACGGCGTGGGTCTGCAGATCCACGAAGCCCCGGGCATCGGTGCCGCCGCCGCGGGAACCGTGCGGGCCGGGTCGGTGGTCACCGTCGAACCCGGGGTGTATCTGCCCGGTCGCGGCGGGGTCCGCATCGAGGACACCGTGCTGGTGGGCGAACACGGCGTCGAGCCGCTGTCGCTATTCCCGAAGGAATTGATGGTCCTGGACGGACGGTAAGCTCCCGCACAGCGAGTCAATCAATTCGAGGGAGAGCAACAACCGTGGCGACCACCGCCGACTTCAAGAACGGCCTCGTACTCAACATCGACGGGCAACTCTGGCAGATCACCGAGTTCCAGCACGTCAAGCCTGGCAAGGGGCCGGCCTTCGTACGCACCAAGCTCAAGAACGTGCTGTCCGGCAAGGTGGTCGACAAGACGTACAACGCCGGCGTGAAGGTCGAGACCGCGACGGTCGACCGCCGTGACGCCACCTTCCTCTACCGCGACGGCAGCGACTTCGTGTTCATGGACAGCCAGGACTACGAGCAGCACCCGCTGCCCGAATCCCTGGTCGGCAACTCGGCCGGCTTTCTGCTGGAGGGCATGCCGGTGCAGATCGCCTTCAATGAGGGCGCCCCGCTCTATCTGGAGCTGCCGACGACCGTCGAACTCGTGGTCGCCCACACCGAGCCCGGTCTGCAGGGGGACCGCTCCAGCGCCGGCACCAAGCCGGCCACCCTGGAGACCGGCGCCGAGATCCAGGTGCCGCTGTTCATCAACATCGGGGACAAGCTGAAGGTCGATTCGCGCGATGGCAACTACCTGGGTCGTGTGAATGCCTGACCGTGGCTGATCGCAAACCGCAGGGGCGCCATCAGGCGCGTAAGCGGGCGGTGGATCTGCTTTTCGAGGCTGAGGCTCGGGGCCTGACCGCGGCCGAGGCGGCAGACGGCCGGATTGCGCTCTCCGAAACCAATCCCGATGTGGCGCAACCGAATTCCTACACGGTGACGGTTGCCCACGGGGTCAGCGAGCAGGCGCAACATATCGACGAGCTGATCAGCTCGCACTTGCAGGGCTGGACTTTGGAGCGGCTGCCGGCCGTGGACCGGGCGATTCTGCGCGTCGCGGTGTGGGAACTGCTGCACGCCGACGATGTGCCGCCCGCGGTCGCCGTCGACGAGGCCGTGGAACTGGCCAAGGAACTCTCCACCGACGAGTCACCCGGCTTCGTCAACGGCGTCCTGGGCCAGGTGATGCTGGTGACGCCGCAGATCCGCGCGGCCGCCGCAGCTGTCCGCGGTCCCAAGCCCGACGAGGGCTAGACGCCCGCCGGGCTACAGCCCCAACGCGGAGTAGGTCCGTTTGACGAACTTCGGCTGCACCGCCTGCAGCTTGGCCAGCGCA
>Ga0194055_10001719_pt1 | contig 17705 bp, 16 predicted proteins | sample SepL449m_MetaG_FD_155482 | JGI IMG/M metagenome (GOLD analysis project Ga0194055, IMG submission 155482) | Anoxic zone freshwater microbial communities from boreal shield lake in IISD Experimental Lakes Area, Ontario, Canada - Sep2016-L442-9m | ecosystem: Environmental > Aquatic > Freshwater >...
TTACGGGCTTGAGCTGTTCCCCGAAGCGACGGTGTGGTTTGCGCCAGTGATGTTGACCTTGGCCACGATCGGTGTGGTCTATGGCGGCATCGTCGCGGCAATGCAGCGCAACCTCAAGCGCCTCATTGCGTATTCATCGGTCGCGCATATGGGCTTTGCGCTTATGGGTCTGTTCGCACTGAACGTCGAAGGCATTGAAGGTTCTGTGCTGCAGATGATCAACCACGGCATCTCAACTGGTGCGCTGTTCATTCTTCTCGGATTCCTCTACACCCGTCGCCACACCTACGAGATCTCTCAACTCAAGGGCATCGGCAAGGTCGCACCGGTCTTTGCTGGCATCTTCACTCTCGTGATGCTTTCCTCAATAGGCGTTCCTGGCCTTAACGGATTCGTTGGCGAGTTCCTGATTCTTCTCGGCACATTTATGGCTCATCGTTGGTGGGCCGTCGTTGCTGCTACTGGCGTCATCATTGCGGCGTTGTATCTGCTCTGGGCCTACCAGCGTGTGTTCCAAGGCGAGCCAGACGAAGCAAACAAGTCATTCCCGGATCTCAAGATCTCCGAGAAACTTGTGATGGTTCCGCTTATTGCTCTCATCATCTTCCTTGGCATTTACCCCAAGCCAGTTCTCGATCGCATCGCCCCCTCGGTGAAGCGAGTCGTCACTCGCCTCGAAGTTGAGGTTGAAGGTTTCCACGAGCCAGTAACGCGTAACGGCGCTGACTTACTCCACATCACCGAGTCATCGCACACGATGAATGGTGAACATGGTCTTGGTGTCGCAACGAACGGACAGGGGGCGAATCAGTGATCGCTTCTCTCTTCGCTCAGGTCAATGTCACATCAGCGACAACTGAAAATGGAATCGTCCACGTCGCTGGACCTTCTATTGATTGGCTCGCTCTACTGCCGCTGCTGATCTTGTTAGTAGGCGCCCTCCTCACGCTCACGTTCTCCTCCTTTTTGAAGAGTCATGCGCCGAAGGGTCTCTTCACATGGACCACTGTTGCGATCGCCGTAGGCGCCGCGATCAGTGCGGTTCCAATGTGGGCGCGAGTTCAGGGTTGGAATTCACTGATGTGGTGGAACCTCGACCAAGCGCACACGGGGCCGTTTAGTACGGCTGGGGGAGCGGTCGGTATCGACGGGTTCTCACTGTTCATCACAGTCGTGCTGTGTATCGGCGTTGTCCTTGCTGCACTGCTTGCCGATGATTTCCTTCGCCGCGAATCGATGAGTGGTCCGGAGTTCTACGTCCTGCTGCTTCTGTCGGCAGTCGGTGGCGTCATCATGGCGATGTCGAACGATCTCATCGTTCTCTTCATCGGTCTCGAAACGTTGTCGATTGCTGTTTATGTGCTTGCGGGCATGAATCTGCGTCGTGTGCAATCTCAGGAATCGGGCCTTAAGTACTTCATCTTGGGTGCGTTCTCTTCTGCCTTCCTGCTCTACGGCATTGCGATGCTTTATGGCGCAACCGGTTCAACGAACTTTGTCGACATTCGCGAGTTCATGGCGACGGTTGTCCCGATCCACAACGGGCTACTGCTTCTCGGACTCGTTCTCGTGCTCGTTGGTTTGGCGTTCAAGATCTCTGCAGTGCCGTTTCACGCATGGAGCCCCGACGTGTATGACGGCGCTCCCACTCCCGCAACGGCATGGATGGCAGCTGGCGTGAAAGCTGCGGCCGTTGCAGGCCTCGTTCGGGTTTTCATGCTGACATTCTCGAACTACGCCTCGACGTGGAAACCCATCATGTACGTCTTGGCCATTCTCTCGATGGTCCTTGGCGCAGCACTCGCCATTGTTCAGAGCAATGTGAAGCGGATGTTGGCCTATTCCTCTATCAGCCACGCCGGTTTCATTCTCATGGCAATTCAGGCGAACAGCGGAAATGGCATCACCGCAGCAGCGTTCTACGTCGCCGTGTACACCTTCATGGTGGCGGGCTCGTTCGGTGTGGCGACCATTGTCGGACGCAAAGGCGACGGCAATCATGAACTGTCCGATTACCAGGGCCTCGTTCGCTCGAACCCTTTGTTGGCGGGCTCTTTCATCCTGTTGCTCCTAGCTCAGGCTGGTGTGCCATTCACCGCTGGCTTCTTTGCCAAGTTCCTGGCGATCACCGCTGCCGCCGATGCTCACGCAGTGCCATTGGCACTGGTGGCCATGGTCTCGGCTGTCATTTCGGCATTCCTCTATCTCCGAATCATTGTGGCCATGTTCATGTCCGGTGGCGACGACGGCGTCGAGGATGTTCCTCACGCCAACCGGCTTCGGGTCCCGTTCGCTGCCGGATTAGCCATCGGAATCTGTGTCGTTGTTACTGTCGTCTACGGTCTGGTTCCAGACCTGCTTCTTCACAACGCTCGCGCTGCTACTCCAGCTGCGGTTCAGTTCGAGCGTCCCTCCGCCACAGGGTCCACCACCGCCGGTGGCTGATCACACAAGATTGCACTGCTCTCTCTATGCGACAAGGATTTCATGCCGTGTTCGGCCCTTCTGTAGTGTCCGGGAACGATGACTGAGTACTCCGATTTCGTCAGGCAGTACCTCACCGTTGTGATTTTCGCGGGCGTTGGTATTGGTCTTGGTGCTGGTCTGCTTGGCATTGGCAAGATCTTCCGCCCGACCCGCCCTCAAGAGCAGAAATATCTGGTCTACGAATCAGGCGTCGATCCGGTCGGTACGGGCTGGTCACAGAGCCAAATTCGCTATTACATCTACGCGCTTCTCTTCGTCATGTTCGATGTTGAAGCAGTCTTCATGTTCCCTTGGGCCACACAACTCGAGGCCTATGGCGTCTTCGGTTTGGTCGAGATGTTGCTTTTTGTGGCGATCTTGGCTCTTGGTCTGCTCTACGCCTGGCGGAAGAAGGTGCTCCGATGGGCTTAGTTGAAAGTGGCAAGCTGCCAAAGCCGCTGGCCAAACTCCTCAACATTTCCCGTAAGTATTCGATTTGGGCCTACCAATGGGGCCTTGCCTGTTGCGCGATCGAAATGGGTGCGGCATTTGCATCGCCGCGTTATGACGTCATGCGCCTTGGCGTGATCCCGTTTCCCGCGAGCCCTCGTCAAGCCGACCTTGTCGTGATCGCTGGCACAGTGACCGACAAACTTGCTCCCGCCGTTGTGCGTCTTTACGAGCAGATGCCCGACCCGAAGTACGTCATCTCAATGGGTTCATGTGCCAACTGCGGTGGTCCCTACTGGGATAGTTACTCGGTCACCAAGGGTGTCGATCAGTTGATCCCGGTTGACGTTTACGTTCCTGGCTGCCCGCCACGTCCAGAAGCACTGCTTGAAGGAATCATCCTTCTTCAAGAACGCATTGCTCACGAGGACATGGCTGCGCGTTGGAAGGGTGAGCCAATTGTCATCAGCTGATACTGAAACGCCCGAAGAGGCAGCGCCCGCAACCGACGACGCGCGAGAAGCCGTTCTGGCTGAATTCACATCGCGCCTTGGTGGCGGTGTTGTTGGCTCGCATATTCGCGTCGGCGACGATCTTTGGATCCGTGTCGATCGCGCTCATTGGCTCGAAGCGGCCGAGGTCGCAAAGTCGATGGGTTACCGATTCTTCGATTTTCTTTCCGCCATCGATTGGCTTCCTTCGCCATTCGGTCGCGACATGGATGCACAGGAAGACCTCGTTGTTGCGGGTACTCCGGCCAAAGAACCTGAAGCAATGGTGCAGGGCTATGCCGGTGGCGACACTCGTTTCCAACTTCTTGCTCGTCTGTACTCAATCAGCGCGGGAATGGGTATCACCTTCAAGTGCGATCTTCCCGACGACGATCTCACTGCGCCGACTTGGTCAAACGTCTTTGCCGGTGCGAACTGGCACGAGCGTGAAGCGCGCGAAATGTTTGGCTTCTCGTTCGATGGTCATCCGAACATGATCAACATGTACCTACCCGTCGATTTTGTGGGCAATCCACTGCGTAAGGACTTTCCGTTGCTGGCTCGTCGGGTGCGTCCGTGGCCCGGCATCGTCGATGTTGAACCGATGCCCGGTGTTGCCGATGAGGAAGGAGAGGGCGAATGACCGCTGTTAGTGATCCGCAATCTGTTGCGGCGCTCGTTGCTGAAGCGAACGACAATCGCGTGAACCTTGATTTCGAAACCGAGGGCATGACCCTCAACATGGGTCCGCAGCACCCTGCTACGCATGGAACCCTTCGCATCATCGCTCGCCTCGATGGTGAGCAGGTGATTTCTGCCGAACCGATGTGTGGCTACATGCATCGCGGCTACGAAAAACTCACCGAGGTTCGTACCTATCCGCAGATCAACGCGCTTATCAATCGCATCGACTGGCTTGGCAGTTTTGCCAACGAGGTTCCGTTCATCCTCGCAGCGGAGAAGTTGATGGATGTTGAAGCACCGCCTCGTGCGCAGTGGATCCGCACAATTCTTTTTGAAATGTCGCGTGTTGCAAACATCTCACTTTTCCTCGGCGACTTTGGCCTGCAGCTTGGCGGCATGACCGCTGGTTTCTATGCATTCCGCGATCGAGAATGGGTTCTCAACCAGATCGAATCTGCAACCGGTGGTCGTTTCCATCCGAACTTCGATCGCATCGGTGGCCTGAAAGACGATCTGCCCAAGGGCTGGATCGAAGAGTCACATACGGCGATGGACAAACTCCTCGCATTCTGCGACGAGATGGAAGACCTTCTCGTCGGCAACGAAATTTTCCAAGGCCGAACCCGCGGTATCGGTGTTATTCCCGCCGAGATCGCGCTTTCCTACGGCCTCTCCGGCGCCAACCTTCGCGCCTCCGGAGTCGATTGGGATCTTCGCCGCGACAATTGCCCGCCAGGACTTGTCTACGACAAGGCCGACTGGAAAGTCTGGACACATCCCGACGGCGATTGTTTCGCTCGTACCTGGGTCCGCCTTCAGGAAACGCGTGAAGCGGCAAAGATCGTGAAGCAGTTGCTCGACACCATCCCGAGCGGTCCGGTCATGGCCAAGGTTCCGCGCATCATCAAGGTGCCTGCTGGCGAGGCCTACGTCGCTACCGAGAATCCTCTTGGCGAAATGGGGTACTACGTCGTCTCGAAGGGCGACCTCGTTCCCTTCCGCGTCAAGATCCGTTCAGCGTCGTTCAATAACATTTCTGTACTGCCGTGGGTGGCCCGGGGCGCGTATGTTCCTGACCTCATCTCAATCCTCGGCAGTCTTTATTTCATTTTGGGCGACATCGACCGATGACGCTTCTTCTTGCTTCGTTCGCGCCGCCGTATTGGCTTTCGACCCTTATCAAGGTTCTGGTCATCAGCGCGGTCGTTCCGACCACAGCACTGATCCTCGGCATGGTCTTCTTGTTCAAGATCATGTCGTGGATGCAGAGTCGTCTTGGTCCCCAGGAAGCGGGCCCGCGCGGAACCTTGCAGCTTCTCGCTGATGGTGTGAAGTTCCTTCAGAAGGAAGACATTGCGCCCAATGGTGCCGATCTTTGGGTTTTCAAGGTCGCCCCACTCGTCGTTCTGATGTCAACACTCGTTCTCTACGTGGCATTGCCGGCTTCACTGCACCTTGTTGTCGCTGACCTCGACGTTGGTGTGTTCTTTGTGCTCGCCGTCGCGTCGTTGTCGGTCATCGGCGTGCTCATGGCCGGTTGGTCATCGGCGAGCAAGTACTCACTCATGGGCGCGCTGCGTGCCGCTGGTCAGCTCATCGCCTATGAACTTCCAATGGTGCTTGCCGTCATCGGCGTGGTCATCCAGGCGGGCACGATGAGCCTCAATGGGATTGTCCTCGCTCAGAACAACAGTTCAATCTTTGGTTGGGGCGGCATCGGATTCCCCTACATCCTCACGCAGTTCCTCGGCTTCTTCATCTTCATCGCCGCTGTGCAAGCAGAACTCACACAACCTCCATTCGACATGCCTGTCGCCGAATCGGAGATTGTTTCCGGTTATCAGGTTGAGTACACAGGTTTCCGATTCCTCATCTTCTTCTTAGCCGAGTTCGCCACTGCGTTTGTATTCGCCGGGATAGCTGCGGTGCTCTTCCTTGGCGGCTGGGCCGTCCCGTGGCTTCCCACTTCAAGCGATTGGTATTACGTACTCGGCCCGATGGTTCTGTTCGCGAAGGTGATGATCGTTTCCTTCATCATCTTCTGGGTGCGTTTCACCTACCCGCGTTTCCGTGAGGATCAACTCCAGAGCCTCGCCTGGAAAGTCCTTATCCCGTTGGCCCTCGTAAACATTGTGGTCACTGCTGTGCTGAAGGTGGTGTTCTGATGCCTCCCAAGCCCAAGGTTCCAGGCCTCATTAAGGGTCTTGGCGTCACGTTCGGCGAGATGGTGAAAACCCTCAAAGACGGTCCGCAGACAACTCGCTATCCGCGCGAGCGTGAAGAAGTCGCGCCGCGTGCCCGTGGTGTCATTGCGCTGCACGAAGAGAACTGCACATCGTGCATGTTGTGCGCGCGCGAGTGTCCCGATTGGTGCATCTTCATCGAGGCGCATAAGTACTTGGCTCCGCCTCGCCGCGAAGGTGGCAAGCCGCGCCAGAAGAACGAACTCGACCGTTTCGACATCGACTTTTCACTCTGCATGTACTGCGGAATTTGTGTCGACGTCTGCCCGTTCGATGCACTGTTCTGGAGCCCGGAACACGAATACGCCGAAATCCGTATTGCCGATCTCCTTCACGACAAGACTCGTCTTGATCAGTGGATGCAGACCGTTCCGGAATTTGAGCCCTACGAAGCTGGCGCCGAAACCAAGGTCAAGAAGGTGCCGCGCTGATGCTCGCCCTGCTTGTCGCTCAGAACATCGCGTTCTACATCATCGCCGCGTTGATGGTGGTCGGTGCTCTGCGCGTTGTTACCTGCAAGAATCTGATGCATGCCGCGTTGTGGCTTGTGCTGGTTCTCGCCGGTGCTGCTGCGCAGTACATCCTTCTGGCATCGGAATTCGTTGCCATCACACAGGTGCTTGTGTACTTGGGCGCGATCATCGTGTTGTTCCTGTTCGGCATCATGCTCACGCGAGCCAAGACCGGCACCGATGACGATCTCGACAACAAGAACTCAGCAAAGTTTATTGGAGGCGGCATCGCGGTTCTGCTGCTTGGTCTGATGGGCTACTCGCTCATCGATGGTTTCAAAGACACCGAGTTTGGCAACCTGATGGTGCAGCGCACCGCCCAGGTGAGCGATTCGATCTTCTCTACGTATTTGCTTCCGTTCGAGGTGCTGTCGATTCTGCTGCTTGCTGCGCTAATCGGCGCCATCGTGCTTGCGAGGCGTGACTGATGTTTCTGAACCAGTTCCTCCTCCTGGCTGCCATTCTTTTCTGCATCGGCGTGTACGGCGTGCTTGCCCGCAAGAACGCCGTGCTCGTTCTCATGTCGATTGAACTCATTCTCAACGCTGTGAACATCAACCTGGTTGCGTTCGGCGCCTATTGGAATGCCAACGACAACACCAATGTCTCGGGCCAGGTATTCGCACTCTTCGTGATTGCCGTCGCAGCGGCCGAGGTCGGAGTCGGCCTCGCACTCGTACTACTCATCTACCGGAACCGACAGAGCATCGACATCGATGATGTCGACATGCTGAAGGGCTGATCGGCGTGTTCAACATGATCGACAAGGTTTGGATCATCCCCGCCCTCATGGCGTCGTCGTTCCTCGTGATCCTTTTCTTCGGAAAGCGCTGGGGCACCCGCGCCACCGCCGGTATCGGTATCGCTGCTGTTTCAATCTGCCTGCTGCTTTCGGTAATCGTTGCCGGCAACTGGATCAGTCGCGTGAATCACCCACCGACGGGCGTTGCCTTGGCTGCGGAAGTTGTTCAAGCCAACGGCCTCACTCCGCAAACCGGCGAGAACATCGCCGGTGAAGTCAACGCCGTAACGCACGATTCTGGCGAGACCGTCGCTGCCGGTTCACACGCAACGATGAGCGAAACTGCCACTACCGGCGCGTCGGCTTCAGAACATGGCGCTGAACACGAATCGGTTCCGCCGGTTGTTCGGGCGGTCACCTGGTTCCAAATCGGCGGCATCGAATTCGAGATGGGCACACTGGTCGATGGCCTCGCCGCCATGATGCTCATCACGGTCTGCATCATCTCGTTGCTCGTTCATATCTACTCAACTGAGTATCTGCACGGTGACGTGCGCTTCACTCATTACTACGCGTTCCTGTCGCTGTTTACGGCATCGATGCTCTTCTACGTCCTCAGCTCGAACACATTGCAAATGCTTGTGGGCTGGGAACTCGTTGGCGTGTGTTCATTTGGGCTGATTGGTCATTGGTGGGAAGAGAAGAAAAACACCGATGCTGCCCTCAAGGCGTTCCTCACGAACCGTGTCGGCGATATCGGCCTCATCCTTGGCGTCATCATCACGTTCTTTGCTGCAGGCGGAACAAGCTTCAATGTTCTTCACATCAACGAGTACGCGCTTTCGCAGAGCGCGAACACCACACTTCTTCTTGTAGGGGCGTTGTGTCTCTTTGGTGGTGTCACCTCGAAGTCGGGCCAGTTCCCATTGCACACGTGGTTGCCCGACGCCATGGCCGGCCCTACGCCAGTGTCGGCGCTCATTCACGCTGCCACCATGGTTGTAGCTGGTGTGTATCTGATCGCCCGTCTCTATGGCGTGTTCTTCTCCGGTCTGGCCATCGGCAGCAGCACGTTCCATTACGTGGCGTTCATTGGCGGCTTCACCACGATCATCGGTGGATTGTTGGCCTTTGTTCAGACCGACCTCAAGAAGGTGCTGGCGTACTCAACGATCTCGCAGTTGGGTTACATGGTCATGGCGCTCGGTGTTGGTGCATGGACTGCTGGTGTGTTCCATCTCTTTACGCACGCATTTTTCAAGGCGTGCTTGTTCCTTGGCGCTGGTTCGGTGAGTCACGCGTGTCACCACACCTTCGATATGCGCGAGATGGGCGGACTTCGCAAGAAGATGCCGATCACTCACGCCACGTTCCTGATCGCCACGCTTGCGCTTGCTGGCATCTTCCCGCTCGCTGGTTTCTGGTCGAAGGACGAAATCCTCGCCGGGGCATCGAGCGGACAGCAGAGTTCCTACACGATCATGCTGATCTTCGGCTTGATCACGGCGTTTCTTACTGCCGCTTACATGGGACGCGCCTACTGGCTCACCTTCTGGGGCGACTATCGCGGCCATGCCAAGCCGCACGAATCACCGAAGGTCATCACCGTTCCGCTCATGATTCTTGCGGGCTGCGCAATCCTGTTCGGTTTCACGAACTTCCCGGCCAACTTCTTTGGGATTCATCTTCCGGGCGGAGTCACGACAAGGTTCGAACATTTTGTTGAGCCCACGTTTGCCTTTCCGCCATTGCAACACGCCGAGTTCACTCCGTGGCTCGCAGTCGTGTCGACAATCCTTGCGGCATCGGGCCTGTTTCTTGCCTACCAGTACTACGAAAAGAACCGTGGTCCGCATGGCCTGACCTCACGTAACAAGGTCGCCTTGGCTGGCTACACGTTCCTCGAGAACAAGTACTACCTCGATGATCTCTACACCGGCGTTGTTGCCGGCAGCACCAAGGGCCCGCTCGCTCGTGCTGCAAATTGGTTTAATCAAAACATTCTCGATGGCATTATCAATGGCATCGGTCTTGGCGCTCGGAAGATCGCCGCAGTGGTGTACGTATTTGCCGATCAGCTCATCATCGATGGTGCAGTAAACGGATCTGGTCAGGGTTCTGAAGGAGCAGGTCAACTGCTTCGGAAGATCCAGACCGGCAAGGTCCAGCAGTACGCCTCGATTCTCTTTGCCGGTGCGGTAGTCCTCGCCGGTGTACTCGTGTTCGTCGTCTAGGAGCCCAGGACAATTCGATGAAAGATTTCCTGAACAGTTGGGGTATCAGCCTGATGGTGTTCCTCCCCCTTGTGGGAGCGCTCGCCATGTTGGTCGTGCCTAAGGCCAAAGAGCAGTTCCATAAGGTCGTCGCACTCGCGGCAAGCCTCGTGGTCGGATTCATTGGAATCCTGCTCATGACCAACTTCGACTACGACGCGAGCGGTCGCTTGCAGTTCGTCATCGATAAGGCATGGATCCCGATCATTAACAGTCGGTACATCGTGGGCATCGACGGCATTTCGCTGCCGATGATCGCCCTCACGTTGCTGATCGTGCCGCTGTGCATCATCTATTCGTGGAATCACTTCCCGGAGCCGAAGAACCCGAAAGCGTTCCTCATCCTGATCCTCATTCTGGAAACCGGGATGCTGGGTACCTTCGTATCGCAGGACCTCATCCTGTTTTTCGTCTTCTTCGAGGTTGTCCTTCTGCCGATGTACTTCATGATCGGCGTCTGGGGTGGCGAGAAGCGTCAGTACGCCTCGCTCAAGTTCTTCCTCTACACGTTGTTTGGTTCGGCGCTCATGATCGTCGCCTTCCTTGCGCTGTATTTCCTGTCTGATCCGATCGAGGTCGGCGGACAACTCATGCATTCGTTCGACATGCGCATCCTGCCGGAATTGGCAACAGGTATCTCGACGGGCGCAGCGCTGTTCATCTTCGGTGGCATGTTTATGGGCTTCGGCATCAAGGTGCCGATGTTCCCCTTCCACACGTGGTTGCCTGACGCGCACACTCAAGCGCCAACGGTTGGCTCAGTCATCCTTGCTGCAGTGCTCCTGAAGCTCGGAACCTACGGCTTCATCCGCATTGCCATCCCGATCCTTCCGGGGGCTGCTGAAAAGTGGGCGCCGTTTATCGGTCTGCTCGCAGTTATCGGCATCATCTACGGAGCGTTGTGTTGTTTGGCGCAGACCGACATGAAACGACTGATTGCGTTTTCATCGGTTTCGCATATGGGTTTTGTGATGCTTGGTATCGCCACGCTGACCACCTTTGGTTTCCAAGCCGCCATCTTTGGCATGGTTGCCCATGGTCTCATCACCGGCATGCTCTTCTTTGTCGCTGGTTCCACGAAGGACCGCTATCACACCCTCGATATTTCTCGCCTCGGCGGAATGCTCAAGTCCATGCCGCATATGGGCTGGATCCTCGGCTTCTCAGTGATGGCCTCGCTCGGTCTTCCTGGTTTGGCGGGCTTCTGGGGAGAGTTCCCAGCGATCTTGTCTGCCTATAACCCCGGCCTCGGTCTCAACGTTGCGTTCTTCCGTGTGCTCATGGTGATCGCTGCGGTCGGCACTGTGCTGGCTGCTTCGTACTTGCTGTGGATGTATCAGCGAGTGGGCTTCGGCGTGCCCACGAAGGAATACGAAGACGATCCGCACCTGCATGACGTCACGTTCACCGAGTGGTTGGCCTGGACTCCCATTCTCGTACTCATCGTTGTGCTCGGTTTCATGCCCAACATCATTTTCAAGGTCACCGATGGTGCGGTTGAGCGCACAATTGCGATCGTGAACGGGCTCGGAGGCTGATCCGTTGCTCGCCCAGTTGCTGACTTTCGCCTGGAACGCACCCAGCGTCGACTATCACGCTCTCGCGCCCGAAATCATCGTGGCCGCGACCATCGTGGTGTTGATTGTGCTTGACGCGTTCACTGGTGAGCGCTCACGATGGGCGTCGTCATCGGTAGCCGGTATCGGTTTACTGGTCGCACTCATTCCGATCGCAACGCTTGCCTATGACGGAGTAGATCGCGTGATGTTCGGCGGCGGATTTGTCGTCGACAATTACGCGCTCATCCTGCAGGCACTGTTCCTCGTTGCCGGTTATGTCGTGATTCTGCTGTCGACCAACTACATCGCCGAAGGCGACTATCACGAGGGCGAGTACTACACCCTCCTACTTTCTTCGATCCTCGGCATGATGGTCATGGCCTCGGCTCGTGATCTCATCAGCATCTTCATTGCGCTCGAACTCGTATCTATCCCGGCTTACATGCTTGCGGCCTGGCGGAAGCGTGATCAGAAGAGCAACGAAGCGGGTTTGAAGTACTACCTGATGGGTGTTTTCGCTTCGGCAATTTTGCTTTACGGCATGTCCCTGATTTTTGGAATCACCGGATCGACTTTGCTCGTGAACATCGGTGCCGATCTCGGCTCGTACATCTCTTCCCAGCCGATCATCACGCTGGGCATCGTGTTCGTGCTGATTGGGTTTGCCTTCAAAGTTTCGGCCGTGCCGTTTCACCAGTGGGCACCCGACACCTACGAAGGTTCACCTACTCCGGTTACCTCGTTCCTCGCCGTTGCATCAAAAGCAGCCGGGTTCGTCGCCATCTTGAATGTGCTCTTCATTGGGTTCTACGGGCGTCACGATGTTTGGGAACCGCTCATGTGGGCGCTTGCCGCGCTTTCCATGACCGTGGGAAATCTCATCGCTCTCCGTCAGACCAACGTCGTGCGCATGCTGGCCTACTCCGGTATTGCCCAGGCCGGTTACATCCTTGCTCCGCTTGCGGTCGCGGGCGCCACGCTGGGCACTGGCGGCGAAGCGCTTCGTTCGATCGTTGTTTACTTGCTCATCTACGCCGGCATGAACCTTGGCGCCTTCGCGGTCGTCCTTGCGGTTTCTCGCAAGACTCGCTCGGGTGACATCAAGAGCTTCGGCGGCCTGTTCTCGTATGCCCCCACGCTCACGGTGTGCATGACGATTTTCCTCTTCTCTCTTGCGGGCATTCCACCGGCAGCAGGTTGGTTTGCCAAGCTCTCGATCTTCAGTTCGTTAGCTTCGGCCGGAACCGCATCGGGCTACATCCTCGCTGTCATCGTTGGTCTGAACTCGGTGATTGCATTCGGCTATTACGGCCGTCTGATTCGTGTCATGTGGATGGACGAAGCCCCCGATGGCGATCGCACACCGATCAAGGTGCCAGCCTCGCTTTCGTTCGCACTCATCATCACGGTCGCCGTCACCCTCGTATGGGGTGTGTTCCCGGGTGCGCTTACCCACTTCACCGACCAGGTCAACCTTTTCTCGTTGCTGCGCTGAACCACTGAGGTTCGCGTTGCGCTGAATGCCCATGACCGACGAGTTCCGATCTCGGTTTCCGGTCGGAGCAACGATGTCCTTTGCGCAGTACATGGATATTGCGCTCTATGACGAGTCAGTTGGTTTCTACGCAACCGACGGTCGTGCTGGTCGTCGTGGTGACTTTCTGACCAGTCCCGAAGTCGGCCCCTTGTTTGGCGCGTTGATTGCTCGACGACTCGACGAGGAATGGTTGGCACTCGGTTCTCCCGACATCATGGTGGTTGCTGAGTTCGGTGCGGGACCCGGAACGCTCGCTCGCTCGATTGCCTTCGCAATACCCGAGTGCGGCTCGGCGCTTCGCTACCTGATGGTGGAACGCTCAGCGGAGCAACGCGCACTGCATGATGAACACCTTGAAGGTTGGGTGGGCGATCTCGATGCTGCAGGTGTTGAAACGTTCGTGCGCAGCGTCGGTCCCGGCCCGCAGTTCGCGTCGAGTCCATTCGCGCCATATGGATTTACTGGCGTCGTGCTGGCCAATGAACTGCTCGACAACCTGGCCTTCGACATCGTTCGACACGATGGTGCAGGGAACTTCGAACGACTCGACGTGCATCACGTCGAAGATGGTCTTGAGTTTGTGGTTGCTCCAACCGAAGTTTCCGCGTCACTCGCCCCTGTGCTGTCATCGGCGGCGGCGGGGGAGTGGATACCGCTGCAGGAACATGCGGTGCAATGGATTATGGAAGCGGTCGATCGACTCGATCGAGGAACGGTGATCGCCATCGATTACGGCGCCGTAACAGATGAGATCGCCCGACGACCTGACATGGGTTGGCTCCGCACGTTTGTGGGTCAAGAACAAGGTGGCCATCCGCTTGATGCGCCGGGAACTTGCGATATCACTGCCGATGTCGCAATTGATCAACTTGCCACTGCGCGTGTGCCCAGTTTGGTGACAACCCAACGAGAGTTTCTTCAACGATTGGGAATTGGCGACCTTGTTGACGAAGGCCGTCGCCGCTGGACCGAAAAAGCTTCGGCACCAGATGTGGAAGCTCTGCGTGCACGAAGCAGGGTTGGGGAAGCGGAAGCGCTTCTTGAATCGGGCGGTTTGGGCGATTTTGTCGTTCTCGAATGGACCGTTGAGATGCGAGATGAGGCAGCCGACCGCTCGAGGAACGGCCGGTAGGATCAGCGGAGCAAAGGGCGAGCATTCGCCCACCGTTTACGGGGAGTGTCATGACTGAACCGACGATTGAGGACTATCTCCACGAGAACCGGTTGTTTCCGCCGTCACCGCAGTTCAAGGCAAACGCGCTGACTTCTGACGATTCGCTTTATCGTGAGGCCGACGCTGACTACGAAGCGTTCTGGGCACGTCAGGCACGCGAACTGCTCACTTGGAACTCCGATTTCACGACCACCCTTGAATGGGAACTCCCTTTTGCGAAGTGGTTCGTTGGTGGAACCCTGAACGTTTCTGAAAATTGTCTCGACCGTCATGTCGCCAATGGCATTGGCGATCGCGTCGCCTACCACTGGGAAGGCGAACCGGGCGACACCCGCACGATTACCTATGCCGACCTTCTTGAAGAAGTGAAGAAGTTCGCCAATGTGCTCAAAAGTCTTGGTCTTTCGAAGGGCGATCGAGTCGCTATCTACATGCCGATGATCCCGGAACTTCCGGTGGCGATGCTCGCGTGCACCCGGATTGGTGTTGCTCATTCGGTGATTTTTGGTGGTTTCTCGCCCGATTCGATTATTGATCGCGTTCAAGATGGCGAATGCAAAGTCATCATCACTGCCGACGGTGGCTATCGACGCGGCGCCGCTTCACTACTGAAGCCCAATGTCGACGATGCCGTGGGCTCGTGTCCGTCGGTGACCGATGTTGTCGTTGTGCAACGCACCAACTCCGACGTGACGATGGTGGATGGCCGCGATCACTGGTACCACGACCTCATGGAATCAGCATCGGCTGATTGCCCGGCAGAGCCGATGGATTCCGAGCAGTTGTTGTATTTGCTTTACACCTCAGGCACCACTGCCAAGCCAAAGGGCATCATGCACACGACTGGCGGTTATCTCACGCAGGTCGCGTTCACCTACAAGTACGTCTTTGATCTCAAACCCGAAACCGATATCTATTGGTGCTCCGCTGACATTGGTTGGGTGACTGGTCACAGCTACATCGTCTACGGACCGCTCGTGAACGGTGCGACATCGGTTCTGTATGAAGGAACTCCCGATACGCCGGGCAAAGATCGCATGTGGGACATCATCGAGCGCTACGGCGTCACACAGCTCTACACCGCGCCCACTGCTATTCGTACCTTCATGAAGTGGGGAGAAGAAGAGCCACAAAAGCACGATCTCTCGTCGCTTCGTTTGCTGGGTTCGGTCGGTGAATCGATCAATCCAGAAGCTTGGATGTGGTATCACGAACACATCGGTTCAAGCCGTTGTCCGATCGTCGATACGTGGTGGCAGACTGAAACTGGCGGCCAAATGATTACGCCGCTTCCTGGTGTCACCACCCTCAAACCTGGGTCTGCATGTATGGCATTGCCAGGAATTAGCGTTGAAGTTGTCGATGAAGAAGGCCACACCATTGAACATGGCGGCGGTTATCTGACCCTGACGCGTCCGTGGCCATCAATGTTGCGCGGTATTTGGGGCGACCCTGAGCGCTACATGGACACCTATTGGAGCCGTTATCCCGGTCGCTATTTCGCCGGCGATGGCGCCAAGATCGATGAAGATGGCTACCTCTGGTTGTTGGGTCGCGTCGATGACGTCATGAACGTTTCGGGTCACCGAATTTCCACCACTGAAGTTGAAAGCGCTCTCGTCGATCACACCTCTGTGGCGGAAGCTGCAGTCGTTGGAGCGACCGACGACCTCACTGGTCAGGCCATTGTGGGTTACGTCATTGTGCGCGGGGGAGTGGTTGCCGACGATGCGTTGGTCGAGGAATTGCGCTCCCACGTAGCGACAAAGATCGGGCCCACAGCGCGTCCTAAGCGCGTCATCATCGTCCCCGACCTCCCAAAAACCCGAAGCGGAAAAATCATGCGTCGGCTTCTTCGTGACATCGCCGACGGCAACACACTTGGCGATACCACGACACTTGCCGACCCGTCTGTTGTCGACGCCATTCGCGAAAGCGCGTTGTACGGCCCCGGCAGTGGAGCGTGAACGCGCCGCACACCAATTGGCATTGGCGTAACGGACCAGTTGAAGCTGGCCCCACCGTTGTCTTCGACATGGATGGCGTGCTGTCGAACGCCAGCGATCGTCAACACCACATTGCCAATCGCGATTGGAACGCGTTTTTCGAAGCCTGTGGCGAGGACGAAGTCATTCATGAAGTATCACGATTACTCAGTCTTTTAGCGTCTGATCTTCATGTGGTCTTACTGACGGCGCGCCCGTTACACGTGCAACCGCAAACGCTTGAATGGCTGGCCCGTCATGAATTGCGCTGGGATCTACTGTGCATGCGTCCCGATCGATCAGGTCAGGAAGCATGGCAATTCAAACAGCAGACCGTTAGCGAATTACGCGAGTTTGGATTCGATTTGAGACTCGCGTTTGAAGATGATCGCCGTAATGCCGACATGTTTCACGGCGAAGGAATCCCGTGCGTGTACATCCACTCGGGGTACTACGAGTAAGACGCGCTAGTCGCGGAAATTTTCGAACTGCAATGGGATCTCGAGATCAACCTCTTTGAGCCCTGCGATAACGGCTTGTAGGTCGTCACGCTTTTTCCCGGTGACGCGAACTTGTTCGCCTTGGGTCTGCGAAGAAACACCCTTAAGGCCGAGTTCTTTGATCGCCTTGTTGACGGCCTTGGCTTTCTCGCTGGAAATTCCCGCAACGATTTTGATGGTCTGACGAACCGTGCTGCTCGCGGCGTCTTCGACTTTGCCGTAGTCAAGGGACTTGAGCGACACCTTCCGCTTGACCAACTTCTCTTCAAGAACCTGACGAACGGCATTGAGTCGATCGGGACTTGCCGACTTCATCTCAATGGAGAGTTCTTTGTATTCGACCGATGAGTTGGTGTTCTTGAAATCAAAGCGAGTGGTGAGTTCGCGCGACGCCTGATCGACGGCATTGCGAACTTCCTGCTCATCGACCTCGGACACAACATCGAAGCTCGGCATGGATTTCCTCGTTTCGACCGATCGCCCCGGGGCGAAGGTGAGTGGGTTCCAGCCGGCAGCCCCGCCCGACGGGCGGGGAGCCGGATGGTGGGCCGGGATGGATTCGAACCATCGAAGGCAGAACCGACGGGTTTACAGCCCGTTCCCTTTGGCCACTCGGGCACCGACCCTGAAGGGGGGAACCTTAGCGGAGCAGTGTGGGGGCTCCGAATGGGCATCTCGGGGAGGAGATGCAGCGCCGATGCTGGGCTCAGAGCATCCGTTGCATGAGGACGACGTCGAGCCACTTGCCAAATTTTCGGCCGACTTCCCGTTCGGTTCCTACCGCGGCGAAGCCCAGCGACTGATGAAGTCCGATCGAGGCATCGTGGCCGCCAACGATCCGAGCCATAACGGAGTGGAAGCCGCGGGCTGCGCCAATCTCGAGAATTTCGGCCAAGAGAGCCCGGGCCACCCCTTGACCGCGGAAGTCGGTATGGACGTAGACCGAGTCCTCGACCGTGGTGGCATAGGCCGGCCGGTCTCGGTAGGGCGAAAGTGAGGCAAAGCCCACAACCCGGCCGTCGATTTCCGCCACCACCACTGCCATTGCCCCAGAACGCTGGTCGAGCCAGGCCAGTTGGTCCTCAAGAG
>Ga0194055_10001721_pt1 | contig 17695 bp, 15 predicted proteins | sample SepL449m_MetaG_FD_155482 | JGI IMG/M metagenome (GOLD analysis project Ga0194055, IMG submission 155482) | Anoxic zone freshwater microbial communities from boreal shield lake in IISD Experimental Lakes Area, Ontario, Canada - Sep2016-L442-9m | ecosystem: Environmental > Aquatic > Freshwater >...
GTAGTGTTAATCCTTTTACCGTTTTTTTGGTTAGTCCTCTTTTCAGAATGACTAGAGATATTATGGCCATCCAGAAGAGCCCCACTGCAATATGAAGCCCATGCGTTCCAACTAGTGTAAAGTATGAAGATAGAAAGCCGCTGCGCCTCCATGAGTCCCCTGTAATTACTAGATGCTGGAATTCATGAATCTCTAAAAACAAGAATGCGGCACCTAATAAAAATGTAATTACCAGCCAGTATATTACTTTTACCTTGTGGTTGTTGCGAGCAGCTATCATTGACAGCCCACTGGTAAAGCTACTTGTTAGTAGGATTAGAGTTTCAGCTAGAGCGTTTGGCATCGAGAATAAGCTACTGCTGCCTGGGCCGCCATTTGTATTGTGGTGAAGTACCGCATAGACTGCGAACAAGCTAGCAAATAATACGCAGTCTGTCATGATGTAGATCCAAAAACCTAGGTATGTTTTTGTTACTTCGGTTGATTCAACAAGGTTATGCTTAGAATCCATACTATTTAGTACCCCTAAGCATTAATTTGTCCATTTTAGTAAGGTCATCATAGTCAATTATTTTATCTGTACTTTCATCTAAGCTTCGGATGCGGATGATTATTATAGTAATGATTCCTATTAACCCCAGAATAAACATCCATAAAATGTGCCATATTGCACCAAAACCTAAGATGAATGAGAAGAACGCAACAAAGATACCCAAGTAACTATTTTTTGGCATAGTAAATTTAACGAATTCAGATTGTTTGACTGAATCACTTTGTTTATTTTCCCAAAATTCATCTTTATTTTTAACAACAGGTAAGACAGCAAAATTGTACTCCGCTGCTGGAGATGGGATTGACCATTCTAAGGTTCGTCCATCCCATGGATCCCCATTTTTATCTGTTAGTTGCTTTCGGTTTTTTATGCTTAAGAAGAATTGAATAGCTTGAACAAATAGTCCCGAACCTATTATTGCCACACCTACAGCAGCTACTATGAATAATTGCTGGTAGCCTAGACTGGCTGAATAGTGGTTCATTCTTCTAGTTGCTCCCATTATTCCTAGTATATACAGAGGGACAAACGCGAAAATAAATCCAGCAATCCATAAATAAGCTGCATATTTACCAATCTGATCTTTTAAGCTAAAACCGAAAATTTTAGGGAACCAATAGGTTAACCCTGCAAAATACCCAAAAAGAACTCCACTAACTATCATTGAGTGGAAGTGAGCTACTAAAAATAGGCTGTTGTTAAGCTGAAAGTCAGCGGGTGGAACTGCCAATAAAACTCCAGCTACACCACCGATCGAAAATAGAACTATGAAGCCAATAAACCAAATCATAGGACTCGCAAAATTAATCCTACCCCTAAACATTGTAAATAACCAGTTAAATATCTTAACTCCAGTAGGTATCGCTATAATCATAGTCATAATTCCGAAGAAGCCATTGACATCTCCACCAGCACCCATAGTGAAAAAGTGGTGTAACCAGACGGTGAATGAAAGCAAGACTATTGCCCAAATAGCCCAAACCATAGATGTATAGCCAAAGAGTCTCTTTTTAGAGAAGGTGGCAACTATTTCAGAGAATATTCCAAATGCTGGGAGTATTAATATATAGACTTCTGGGTGGCCCCATGCCCAAATCAAATTGACATACATCATAGGGTTACCACCGCCGTCACCAGTGAAGAAATGCATTCCCATGAGTCTATCTAGATATAATAAAGTGATTGTTACGGTTAGGATTGGAAATGCAAAGATTACTAAAGTCATAGAACCAAAGACACTCCAAACAAACATTGGCATCTTCATTAGATTCATGCCTTTGGCGCGGTTCTTAATAATTGTAACTATGAAGTTTATCCCCGAAAGAAGACTGCCAACTCCTGCAATTTGTAGGCTCCATATCCAATAGTCTACTCCAACCGAAGGACTGTATCTCAGCTCAGATAACGGCGGGTACGCTAACCATCCAGCTCCAGAAAAATCACCAATAGCTAAAGACGTATTAAGTAGTAGCATTCCAGCAACGAAAAGCCAAAAACTCACTGAATTTAGAAATGGGAAAGCGACGTCACGAGATCCTATCAGCAAAGGAACCCCAATATTAATTAATCCAAACATAAATCCCATGGCTGCAAAAAATATCATCGTTGTGCCATGAGCTGAAAATATTTGTTGATAATGCTTAGCTGCTAGGAATCCTTGACTATCCCCAACTGATAAAGTTTGTTGGACTCTCATCATACCCGCATCGGTACCAGCCTTTAAAACCATTAGTAGAGCAACTACTATATACATTACACCGATTCTTTTTGGATCAAGCGATGTTAACCACTCAGAAAAAAGCCATTTCCACTTCTTGAAATATGTAAGAGCTATAACTGCAAAAATAGCAGACAGGCTCATTACAGCTACACCTATGTTAGCAACAAAATCGTGCTTAATAGCCGATATATTTAGTAGTCCTAGCATTCCTGCGAATAAATACAATTTAATTCCCCATTCCTGTGTACATATTATCATTATTAGAACTCATATACTTGTTGTAAATATCACCAAACACATCATGTGATGCATATGAGTAATAAGATACCGGTACATACTCACTGGGAATATTCAGCTCTTTGTAGCTAATATTATTTAATACTTTTGTCGATTTTCGAGCATTGTTAATCCACGCAGAATAATCCCGACTATTAACTACATTAGTGTTAAAAGTCATTCCAGCAAAACCTACACCAGAAATATTTGATGATCTTCCTAGGTAGGATCCCGTATTATCGCTAATTAGGTTTAAGTGAGTTACCATTCCTGGCATTAACATAATCTGACCGGCAAGCTGAGGAATCCATATTTGATTCATCGGCCCATCAGAAGTCATCTCTAAATCTATTGGTGTGTCCACAGGAATTGTTAGATCATTAACTGATGCAATTTGTGATTTTGGGTAAATGAATAACCATTTCCAATTCATGGATACCACCTGAATTTTCAACGTTGGTTTACTAGAGCTAATTGACTTATATGGATCTAAGCTGTGACTACTATTCCAAGTAACTACTGATAAGATTGCAATAAGTATAGTTGGTATCCCCCACCAAATTGCTTCAAAAATTCTACTGTGATCAAAGTTGGGAGAATATTTAGATTTGGTATTTTTTTCATTATATCTAATGGCGAATACGATTAACATTAAAAAGACCGGGACTAAAACAAAAAGACTTAGAGCTAAAGCAAAAACGATTAAATTTTTTTCCTGAAGAGCTATTTGCCCTTTTGGGTTTAATACCTGGAAGTTAGTGTTTTTGACGTGGTAAATTAAAGCTGCTAGCGGCACAATAATTAACAATATAAGACCAATTACCTTTAATCTTTTCATATTATTAACCCAATAAATTCACCAATTAGCATAGGCATATTATACCACTAAATATTCTATTCTATTTTATTTTAGATGTAGCGAGTTTCTTGTAAACTACAAAAGATAAACCAAAGAATACTGAATAGGCTAAACCGGCGTAACAACTACTGAGTAGGTTAGCATGAAAAAATACAACCAATGAGGTACCGGTTAAGAGTAATCCAATTAATGAGTATGATGATATCCTAGCAAAATTTTCAGATCCTGCTTTGCCAAAAAACTTAACAACTGATGCCATAAGAATTAGTGGAAGGCAGACTACTGCAAAGATTACATGAATTATTAGAAGCATTACCATATAACTATTGTAGCATAAAACGTCAAGATCTAAATAGTTTTTCTTATTTTTTCTTCTCTTTCCTTGGCAGTCAGTCCTCCCCAAATACCTTCACTCTCTGAGTTCTTAAGTGCCATATTCAGGCAGGTTTCTTTTATGGGGCATCCACTACAAATAGCTTTAGCTTCATTTTTGATAATTCTGTTTTCACTATAGAAAATTGCAGTTACTACACCTTTGCAGGCAGCTTCTCCAATTTTTTTAGCTGGGCGTTGATGATGCGGTTGATTTATCTCTATGATTTCGTTAAGGTTCAATTTATTTCTGAGTAGACCATGCATAATTGCATATCTAACTAGGATAGTCTCTTCTGAAATGAGGCTGGTTAAGGCAATTTCTTCTAAAGAGCTACTCAATTCTTCACAATTTGCATTTCTTGGAGGCAACCCACCATCCGTTAGATATTTACTAACTGGTTGTTCTGCGCGACGACCATTGCCGTAGTTTGATGAGATTATTGATTGATGACTATTTCTGTACTCTTCCATATTGATAATTTGAGCTTGATTCCCCATAAGTATTAATTATTATAATCGTCTTTTGTCGCATTTGATCGTTGTCTCTTTTCAATCATTCTTTCATTAAGATTCATTCCACCCCAAACGCCAAACTTTTCGTTATTTTCTATAGCATAATCTAGGCATTCATTTTTGATTGGGCAAGACTCACAACATTCTTTGGCTAGGTCATCGGGCTCACCTTTTCTTGGAAAGAAAATATTTGGCTCAGTACCCAAGCAGGCAGCACTACCCACAACTTTAAAAAATTTAAGTTGAGTTTTAGATATTTTAGAGGCCTGTTTTTTGATGCTTAATGGTTCACGATTAGCGTAACTTCCAAGCGAAATAGCGCCTATATTACTTCTGTTTCCATTTGAATCTTTATGGGGCATAGTAATATAAGTGGAATGTGAATCAATAGTCATATACTGACCAAGGGTTAAGGTTGATTCTTCTGAGCTATCAGCGGTAAATAGGTTGCTATTTGCCTGTTCCTGCTCCCCATCTATTTTTCTGGTAGACGACCTATTATTCTCCATAAGAGTTAATTCTAGCATAATATTAAGGATCAATAATATTAGATTTTGAAATTTATGGATTGAAGCATCATAGCATTTATGCTTTAATTTGATTAACGTTGAATATATTCAAGTATTCAATGACTGTTCAATAATATAAGGAGAAAACGTTATGGATGTTATATCAACAATGAACGACTGGCTATGGGTTGGTTTTTTCGGCATGCTTGCTGGAACTGCTCTAATCTATCTAATCGGTTCAACATTAAAGTCATCAGAAAAGTATCATGTCTATCTTGCAATGATAATCACGTCAATCGCAGCGATAGCCTATTATGCCATGGCTAATAATCAGGGTATTTTCATGGTAAATGGTCAGGAAGTATTCGTAGCAAGATATATTGACTGGGTCTTAACTACTCCGCTGCTACTACTTAGTTTAATTTTCTTAGCTATTCCTGCTGCTAAGGACAGCGGAAAATTAAGAGAACGCATTGGAATGTATTCAACGATAATATTTGCCGATATTGTTATGGTAGCAACTGGTTTGTTTGCTAACTTATCATCCGACGCTAGTACTAAAAGATTCTGGTTCATCTTAAGCTGTATAGCACTTCTAGTAGTTATTTGGCAGATGTATGGTCCTATCAAGAAGAATGCAATGGCCCTAGGGAAAAGCGCTGGCAGTCTTTACTCAAAACTACTCACCTACTTGATGATCCTATTTTTCATATATCCAATTGTTTGGTTATTAGGAGCTAGTGGATACAACTCAATCAATATTGGTGCTGAGGTATCGATTTACGCAGTCTTAGATCTATGCGCTAAAGCTGTATTTGGTGTCGTACTTGTCCTTATGATTAAAGGGGTAAAGAACGTAGAATAATAAATTATCAAATTATTAATCTCTAAGAGGTGGCTCTGCCACCTCTTTTTAACTAACTTAACTTTAGTTTTTAACATTACTTATATATAATGTTGACTAAATGAGTCATGAAGAAAATAAGAAAATATCCATCGTAGTACCTGTATTCAATGAACTTGAGTCAATAGAGCATTTTCATAAGGAGTTAATTGAGGTGCTAAGTGGTATCAAAGTTGATTATGAAGTTTTGTACGTAAATGATGGCAGCACAGATGGCTCTCTCAGCATCCTTAGTGGCCTTGCTGGTGGAAGGATAAAATTGATCTCCTTGTCTAGAAACTTCGGAAAAGAGATTGCCCTATCGGCTGGAATTTCTAATTCTAATTCAGATGCAGTTATAACTATAGACTCAGATGGTCAGCATCCTCCTAAGTTAATCGCTCAATTTATTGAGAACTGGGAAAAAGGTTCTAAGGTAGTTGTAGGAGTTCGTAGTGGAAAAAGTTCAAAATCGCTTATCGGTAATTTAAACTCATTCTTATTTTACAAACTATTCAATTTCCTCTCATCAACCAAAACAGTTCCTGGTTCTACTGACTATAGACTTATTGACCGATTAGTTGTTGATGAGTTTGTTGATTTAGGAGAGCAAGACAGAATGACTCGTCAACTTATCGACTGGTTAGGCTTCGATCATCATTATATTTATTTTAATGCTAAAGAACGGGAATTTGGTACACCAGCATATTCAACTAAGAAATTAATCGATTTGGCATTTTCCGCAATGATTTCATCGTCACCAAAACCACTATACTTATTCGCAAACATAGGAATCGGCATAACAGGACTATCATTCATTCTAGGGCTATCTATCTTGATAGAGCAACTTATTTTCGGAGATCCTCTGAATTGGAATTTTACAGGAACAGCTATGCTAGGAATTATGATAATATTTTTAGTTGGTATAGTGCTTATGTCGCAGGGTATAATATCTATGTATATTTCAAGAATTTACAATCAATCTAAAGGTAGACCGTTATATGTTATTGATCGCTCAAAATCTATTGGAATTAGTCCTAAAAAAATATCTTAACACTAATCTTAGAAGATACATTGTAGTTGGTGGTTTCGCATACGTTAGTGAAATGTTCGTTATTTTTATTTGTGTGCATATATTTAATTTTTCTAACGTGGTAGCGGTGGCGATTAGCTATTGGTTTGGTTTAGTTATCGCGTTTTTGCTTCAGAAACTAATAACATTTGGAAATCGAGACGCTCGGCTGCATATACTCGGAAAACAAGTATTTATCTACTGCGTCTTAGTAGCATTTAACTATTCTTTAACTATTCTTGCAGTCAATCAGTTCACTCAGTACGCTAGCGTCTATGAAGTGAGGACATTAGTAATACTATTTGTAACGGTTGTTAACTATAATGTCTATAAGGTAATATTTCGTAACCTAAAATCTAATAATAGCTAGCTTTATTCTGATTTTATACCCATTGCTTCTAACATAAATCTTGAAAGAGTTTTTAGCATAGCTAGTTGACCTAGATTATGAGCTTTTGAAATTGCTACGTCTATAGAATCGAATTCGTTTCCTTGTTCCACGATTACAGCATTTTCAGCTTCTAAAATAACTATTTGTTCATTTATGAAGTCTTTAATAACTCTACTGTTTATTGGTGAGTTATTATTGTTCTCCATAATATTTAGTCTAACACCTAATATATTATTTTGAATAGTACTATAATTTATGATTTCTAATTTGGGAGGGTTGTTTGAACCATACTGCGGATTGAATCAATTTTCTAAATTCACTTATATCTGATATGCTTAGAACCTCATCATCCAGTTCTGATTTCTCGAACAGCTGACCATTCATCAAATAAAAACACTCCTGATCGACGTTAAATACAATTATTTCGCCAGATTCATTATCGTAATAATTTACAAGATCCAAACTAAACTGATCGCTTGGATCTTCACCATTAGGTATTGCACCGTTCAGTATCGCTAGCGTTGGAGAGGTCATGTCATTTTCATCTGTTATTATATCAACGTAAGAATTATATTTAGTAAATATATAGCTAACTTCATTTTTAAATAAAGTTGCTTCTATCTCGTAATAATTTCCAAAGGATTCACTCATGTGGCTCAATTCTACCACTAATTATATATTAAGCTTTAGATAATTCGATATAATGCTTAAGGTTTTTGCTATAATAGCTTCAGATGCAAGACAGTTCAAAAAAATATCTCAGCTGGGAGCTTATTGAGCCCTTGTTAGTTAATTTGAAACCAGTTAAGGGTGGTTTTACGAATTCGATTAGTGGGACTATAGAATTAGATGATGGCTCAGGACTATTTGTTAAACAAGCCCAGGATTCTGATACTACTATTTGGACAAAAAAAGAAATTGAGATATATAAAATACTTAATCATCATAATTTTGAGTATGCTCCTAAATTGATTTCATACAATAAACAAGGTAGCGCATTTGCTATCGAGTCCATGACTCACGATAATGGATGGGATTGGTCGGATAAATGGACAGATAATCGGATAGAGGCTATTTTTAGAGTGCAATTATCTTTAGCATCAGTGCCACTTTCCCTTGATGAGATAAAAATATTTGCAGAAAAGAATCGCCCCTACTTTCATAATGGATGGATTGAACTATTTAAGTCGAAATCAAAACAAAAAATAGTTAGCAATAAACTACCAAATAATTTTAATATAGATTTCATAAAAGAACTTTATTTAAGCCAGCAGTTTAAGCCAGTTAGAACAGCGATAGTTCACAATGATCTTCGGAGTAGCAATAGTGTATATTCTAAAAAATTAGATAAGGTTATGCTTGTAGACTGGCCCTGGAGTGAAATTGGAGACTCTAGGATTGACACCAACGCTCTGCTTGTTAACATTAGCCTCTCGGGCTTTGATATAACTAAAAAGTACCTAAAAAAGCTAGACTTTTTGGCCCTACATTATTTAGCTGGTTTTTGGTTTGAATCATCAACAAAAGAATATAAAAACATTCATAGTAAACCAGCTCACGAACTTCAATTCAATTCTGCTATTAAGGCACTTGAGCTTGCTAATCTAATGTATAAGATTAATTAGCAATATCAAATTGCTTAAGTTTCTTCTTAGAGTCTTCGGTGTGACCTTTTTGCAGTTTTAGGAGCTGATCATAGATTCCACCAGAATTCGCTAGCTCCTTAGGCGATCCAATTTCGTTCACAGTCCCGTTCTTAAGAGTAATAATTTTATCTACATTTTCTATAGTGGATAATCTATGAGCAATTATAAGTGTTGTGCGGTCATCCATAAGTTTAGCCAATGCTTTTTGAACACTTATTTCACTTCTACTGTCTAGGCTAGACGTTGCTTCATCCAATATTAGGATAGGAGCATTTTTTAGAAACGCCCTCGCAATCGCAATTCTCTGTTTTTGACCACCGCTTAGTTTGAGTCCTTTTTCGCCAATTTGAGAATCGTAGCTTTTTTCAAACTTAGATATGAATTCGTGAGCGTTAGCTGATTTAGCAGCAGATACAATGTCGTCTTCCGTTGCGTCTGGTCTGGCATAAGCGATATTCTCGCTTATTGTTCCTGAGAATAGTGCTGGCTCTTGAAAAACCACACCTATATTGTCTCTTAGGCTGTGCTGGGTTACATCTGCTATATCTGTGTCATCTATAAGAATAGTGCCTTTAGACGGCTCATATAGACGCATGAGGAGACTTGTGATGGTTGTCTTACCCTCACCGCTCTCTCCAACTAGCGCGGTTTTGGAATTGAATTCCAATTTGAAGCTAAGCCCTGATAAAACTTTTTCTTTGTCATAGGAGAAATCTACACCATTGAACTGAATTATTCCTTTACTTACTTCTAATTCTTTGGCATTCTGAAGATCTTCAATTTGTGGTTCTACATCCATGACTTCAAAGTAATCCTTGGTATTAGATATGGCTCGTTGACTTGAATCGATGATAAAGCTAATAGAAAAGATTGGAATTCTAATTAGCATGGCATATTGAATCAATAGAACCATTGTTCCTAAGCTATATTTGCCATGAGCCGTTTCTATAAATATATAGGCAAATATAAATAAGAATATTACGTTTAAGATCAGTCTTCTATAGGCATCCCTTTTATGCCAATAAATACTTTGAGGTTTGGTGGTTTTTATTACTTTATCGAACTGATTGTTAAAGAATGTCATTTCTCTTTTTTCTTGAATAAAGCTCTTGACTACCTTTATCTGAGATACGGTTTCTGCGAATCTCCCACTAGCAATGTCTAAGTTGTTGTTAATCTTCTTCTGATATTCCATCCAAACAGCACTAGTTCGGGTGGTTAAAAAAATAAATATCGGGTAAATAGATAAAAGCATTAAAGCAACTTGCCAGGAGAAATAAGCTACTATCACTAGTGAGAAAACCGAAGAGAAGATAAACTGCATAGTGTTATTGGTAAACATCTGAACAAAGTTAGAGATCTGATTAATACCCCTACTCATACGGTTTATTATTTTTCCGGTAAGTTCAGAGTCAAAGTAAGATTGAGGGAGAGTTAATAAATGATCATAGTATCTCTGACTCATAAGTTTATCCAGTTTAATACTCATCATGTCGCCTAGATATCCGCTATAGTCACTTATTATTGTTGACAGTGCATCAGATACAAAGATTGAAATTGCAAATATAGCAACTAGAGTTACATTGGCATGACCACCACCGATTATTTTAGTTATCTGATCAATTGCACCTTTAGTAAAAAGAGGATATAGCTGATTCAATATAGCAATTAAGACTGTAAAAAGACTTATCGCAATAAAATATCTAGATAAGCTTTTTGAAAATTTAAATAGCCTTATAATATTTTGCATAAGGACTTATTATACCTTGAAAATTCATCTAGTGTCATCTTTCTTGCCTCAGAATGATTAATTATTGGCGATGGGTAATCTCGGCCTATTATACAGCCAGATTCTTCTTGGACATCATTCGGCATCAGTGATGGATCTCCAAGATATGAAATAGGTACATTTTTAAGTTCTGGCACATATTTTTTAATGTAAACTCCGTCCGGATCAAATTTTTCTTGTTGAAGAGTTGGATTAAAGATTCTCCTAAATACCGGAGCAGGATCGACCCCAACACTAGCTATCCATTGCCAGTTACCATTATTATTAGCTATATCTCCATCAATTAGCATTTTACTAAAGTATGCTTCACCTTCTCGCCAATCAATAAACAAATCTTTTGTTAAAAATGAGCCAACTATTAACCTTCCGCGGTTATGCATCCAGCCCTCTTGTTTTAGTTGTCTCATAGCAGCGTCAACTATTGGATAGCCCGTTTTACCACTCTGCCAGGCTTTAACTTTTTCCTTATCGCTATTCCAATTTAGGTTTTTATATTTTTCTTGGAATTCAGTCTTTTGGTTTCTTGGAAAATTAAAAAGTATATAATTGTAAAAATCTCGCCAACAAAGCTGACGACGAAATTCTGATTCTCCTTCACTACTACCGAGCTTTGATTCAATATATCTTGGACTAATGCAGCCAAAATGTAGATATGCACTTAGTCTTGAGGTTCTATCGTCCGCCAACATGTTATGCTCGTCTTTATAGTACTTGACATCATTTTTTAAGAATTCTTCTAATCTATTCAGAGCACTAGTCTCACCACCTTTTTGAGTATTTGGTGAAAGTGCTTCTTTATTAGTTATATCCTCAATATTTGGCAATGATTCTGAATCAATCTTATCAGGAAGTTTTATATTATCAGGGGCTTTTAAAACATCTCTTCTAGAAATAGTTGTCCAGTTGTTACAAAATGGTGTGAATACCTTATATGTATTTCCAGTTTGAGTTTTTATATCAGTAAGTTCATCAACTGCAAGTCTCCCGGGTAGTCTATGGGTTTCGATATTTTTATTTATTAAATATTCATCTAGTCTGCTATCTCTATTTATTGAATACGGTGTGTAATCTTCACTATAATATATGTCTCGGACATTAAACTCATTACTTATACTTTCTAGAATTTCTGATGGATTTCCGTTCCTTAAAATTAGCTTGCCGCCAATTTTTGTAAGAGAATCATCCAGGTCCTCTAGCGATTCAAGTAAAAATCTATTACGATTTGAGCTAGCGTTTTTAGCCTTTAATATTTTACTGTCTAGAATAAATAGCGGGATTATACTATCACTATTCTTAATTGCATCAATTAAAGCGGGATTATCTAAAACCCGAAGATCATTTCTAAACCAAACAATGCTTGTTTTCACTTGTCTATTATACGATAAAAGGCGGGTTATTTATAAGTCCTATATTTTCGAGCAACTAGGCATAGTGTTACTACTAATCCAATAATTACTACATCTTCAGTTATCGATAGTTTATTGCTTACTTCCTTAGCAAATCCTGTATTAGGTGTATTTATAGGCAGCAATGTGCTTGTAAGGTCATAAGTTACCATGAATCCATTGCCCTGATTAAATGCTGCCTTTGTTGAGCTATCTCCAGGGTTAAACTGAACTGCACCAGAGAATCCTCCGACAACACTAACCTCATTATTATATAGAGCAATACCAGATATGCCAGAATTAGTTCCTGCTGGATCTGAGCTATCAAAGACACTTGAAGTTAGGTATTTACCATTCGGATCTAATTTTACTAAGTATGCATTGAAGGTTCCTAGGGAAGAATTAGGTGTGGCTATGTTGCCTCCAGGTCCATCGAAATAAATAGTACCGGTGTAGCTACCACCGAGATAAATATCATTATTTGAATCAATTGTAATACTATTATTACTACTATTTGAGCCAGTTTCTCCTAGGCCAAATGTTTTTACCCATGAATAAGACCCATCTTTATTATATTTAACTAAAAAGCTAGCATAATTATTACTTGTCACCGAACTCCCAGGATCTCCAGGGTTAAACACTGCCGTACCCGTAAAATATCCAGCAACGAATACATTACCGCTAGAGTCCACTGCCACACTATCTATCCCCATTTCCCCATTGCCATTACTTTGCATGGTTTTTACTGACTGGTACCCCCCACTTGAGTCATATTTAACTAAAAAGCTAGCATAATTATTACTTGTCACCGAACTCCCAGAATCACCTGGGTTAAATACCACTGTTCCGCTAAACTGCCCTGCAACATAAACATTACCGCTAGCGTCCACTGCCACACTATTTATATATGCATTTCCTCCATTAGTATCAGCATCAAAAGTTTTGACCGACTGATATACTCCACTGGAATTATATTTAACTAAGAAGCCTTTATTGTAGCCACTACTACTATTTACCGAACTCAGTGGATCTCCCGGATTAAATACCACAGTACCATTAAAAAATCCTGCAACGTATACATTACTATTTGAGTCTATTGAAACACTATTCGTAGCTGCATATCCTCCATCGCTACAATCAAAAATCTTAACTGATTGATATGTGCCATCTTTATTATATTTAACTAGGAAGCTATTATTATTACCACTTGTCACCGAACTCCCAGAATCTCCTGGGTTAAATACCACTGTTCCGCTAAACTGCCCTGCAAGATAAACATTACCCATAGAGTCCACTGCCACACCATTTGTATTTGTATATCCGCCACTACTATCAAAAGTCTTTACCGACTGATATACCCCACTGGAGTTATATTTAACCAAGAAGCCATTATTACTACCACTTGTCACCGAACTCCCAGAATCTCCTGGGTTAAATACCACTGTTCCGCTAAACTGTCCAGCAACATATTTATTTCCACTGGAGTCTGTAGCTATAGAATTAGAGTATGCTTGTCCCGCATTATTGCCATTACTTTGCATGGTTTTTACTGACTGATACACTCCGCTCGAGTCATATTTAACCAAGAAGCCATTATCGTTATTGCTTGTCACTGAACTTCCAGGATTTCCCGGATTGAATACCGTCGTACCTGAAAACCGTCCAGCAGCATATACATTACCGTTTCCGTCTAGTGCCAAACTATAAGTATTTGAATTACCGCTAATAATATCAAAAGTCTTAACCGACTGATATACCCCGCTGGAATTATATTTAACCAAGAAGCTATTCCAATTACTATTCACCGAACTCCCAGGATCTCCAGGGTTAAACACTACAGTACCCGTAAACTGTCCAGCAACATAGACATTGTCGCTAGAGTCCACTGAAATACTATTCGAACTTGCATATCCACCGCTAGTATCAAAAGTCTCAATTGACTGATACGTTCCACCTGAGTCATACTTCACCAAGAATCCAGTATAGCCAGGACTATTCACCGAACTCCCAGGATCTCCAGGGTTAAAGACTACCGTACCGACAATGTATCCTGTGATATAGACATTGTCGGTAGAGTCTACTGCCATACTAGTTATACCTGCATATCCTCCATTGCTACTATCAAAAGCCCTAACCGACTGATACACCCCACTAGAGTTATATTTCACCATGAAGCCATCGCCATTATTGCTCGTAACTGAACTCCCAGGATCTCCAGGGTTAAACACTACAGTACCCGTAAACTGTCCAGCAACATAGACATTATCACTTGAGTCTACTGCCATACTAGTAGTGTTTGCATTTCCACCGCTAGTATCAAATGTCTTAACCGACTGGTATACCCCGCTGGAATTATAACTAACCAAGAATCCACTCTGATTATTACTAGTCACTGAACTCCCAGGATCTCCAGGGTTAAACACCACCGTCCCATCAAACTGTCCAGCAACATATACATTACCGCTACTGTCTGTAGCAATACCGGTTGTATATGCATATCCACCGATATTATCAAAAGCCCTAACCGACTGATACACCCCACTAGAGTTATATTTAACCAAGAATCCATCAGCATTATTCGTACTCGTGACTGAACTTCCAGGATCTCCCGGATTAAACACCACTGTACCGTAAAAATAACCTGCAACGAATACATTACCGTTACTGTCTGTAGCAACACTATTTCCCGCAGAACCATTATTCGATGAAGCTACCTTAGACCATAAAATGTTATTATTCGTATCTAGTTTAGCTATAAACATTGTTCCACTTAAGCTATCTGCATTTGGTTTCATTTGATTCTTTGGGCCGAAGGATGAATTTGGCCCAAAAGGTGTTGGTTGATGCATTGACATAGGACTTGGCATTGAATTGGGGGTTGTATTCTTAATTGGCAGATTTACTGAGAAGCCATTAGCACCTGGAAGAGTCACTTGTCCGTTAATATATCCAGTAATATAGACATTTCCAGATGAATCTGTAATTACAGAATTTACCCTAGAATATCCACTGGGATTACCTACGTTAAATAATTTGTCGTATTTATAGGTTAGTTTTTTATCTGTAGTGCTGGTTGATGCTGATACTGGGCTATAGGTTAGTATTGGAAGTAATGTAGAGCCAATTAAAAAAATAGCTATTAGTATTGTTCTTGAAAATCTATATATGTATCTACTACCCAAAATATTCCTTTTTTTCCCTCTTGTGCTTTAAATATACAACAACCATGAGTAAATTTCTATAATTTTATCTATTAAATTAGTAGATTTATAAGTTTGTCTTTAATATTACTATTATGAATCAAAAACAAGCATTAGATATTTTAAAACTTGGCTTCAACGTATTTTTAACCGGTGCAGCTGGAAGTGGTAAGACCTATGTTCTTAATGAATATATAAAGTATTTAAAAAAGAATGGTGTGAATATAGCAATTACTGCATCAACTGGTATTGCAGCTACTCATATGAACGGTAAAACAATTCATTCCTGGGCTCATATCGGAATTAAAGATAGTCTAACTGAAGCCGATTTGAATAAAATATACAGTCGAACTGATTTTCGTATGCAAATGCTAGCTGCCCAAGTCTTAATTATTGATGAAATATCTATGCTTCATGACTACAGACTAGATATAGTTGATCAGGTAATGAAGAAGATTCATCAGAATGATCTCCCGTTTGGTGGCATTCAAGTTGTCCTATGTGGTGACTTATTCCAGCTTCCTCCAGTCACTCGTTACGGGCAAGAAGTCAAATATGTAAATGAGTCGATAGTATGGGATCAGATGGATATTAATATATGCTACTTAAACGAACAATATCGACAGAGTGATGAGAATTTTTTAAATATTCTCAATGAAATAAGGGATGATAGTATTAGCAATAAATCATTAGAGTTATTAAATTCTAGGATGAATCAAGAAAGTACATCCAAGGATACAACTAAATTATTTACTCATAATGTTGATGTTGATGCTATAAATCAGAAGGAACTCGAAAAATTATCAGGTAAAACTCACAAGTTTTTGATGCAAAGTAAGGGTGATTCTTATGTAGCTAAGTCTCTAGCAGATAATTGTCTTGCTCCGGGTGAACTCAAACTAAAGGTCGGCGCGACAGTGATGTTTGTCCAGAATAATTATAAAAAGGGTTACGTAAATGGAACTATAGGCACTATTTTAAAGTTTGAAAAAGAATCTGGAAATCCTATAGTGAAGCTTAAATCTGGTAAAAAGATTTTAGTTGAACTTGGTTCATGGCGGCTAGAAGAGGGCGATTACGTGGTTGCAGAAATTACTCAGCTGCCTCTCCGTTTAGCTTGGGCGATTACTGTTCATAAGTCTCAAGGGATGACGCTAGACTCAGCTGAGATTGATTTGAGCAAAGCTTTCACAGGCGGAATGGGCTATGTAGCCTTGTCCAGAGTAAAGTCGCTAGATAGCTTGAATATAAATGGACTTAACGGCAATGCATTGAAAATAAACCCTAAAATAATTGAATTTGATAAGCAATTTCAGAAACAAACTATTCATTCCTTGAATAAAATCAATAAATATAATGAACACGAATTAAAGAAACTACATAAAGAATTTATATACAATATAGCTTAGTGTATAATCATAACCATTATGAGAATTCAAAGAAGGTTAATGACTTTATTAATTTTAGTTTTTGTTACATTTGCTGGATTCATTTATTTCCAAAGAATTATTAACCTAGACAAAAATTCTAAATTATTAAAAAGTGAGTTAAATGCACAATCTCAGCAAATTGATTCTATTATAAAAATTGAAGGTAGATTATTCCAGTCACTTTCTGTCGATTATTCAGCCTGGGATAATATGGTTTCATTAGCCAGTGATAAGCCAGGACATCTTAGCGCCACAAACCTACAATTTGCTCAACAAAATATTGATACTGGATTAAATAATTTCAACGCTAATTCTGCATGGGTATACAATACTAATGGTCAGATTGTGTACTCTAGTTATTTGAACCCGCAACCAAATTTCTTATCGGTACCCACCTCTTCCAGTTATTTTAAGGCCCTAGACCAGAAAAAATACTTAGATTATTTTATTGATACGCCTTATGGATTCATGGAAGTTAGATCGTCAACCATAGTTCCTTCAAACGACCCAGATAAAAAAACTAAAGCCAAAGGCTATTTAGTAATTGCTAGAATCATAGATAATTCATATACAAAGGAAATTAGTAGTTTATCTCAGTCTGACGTTACAATTGTAAAATCTGAAAATAAAGCATTAATTAATAAAATTATAGGAAGTAATGTTGAAATTAATCATGATCTATTAAATTGGGATGGCAAAGATTCCTTATATCTTAAATCTAAATTTACAGTTGCAGCAGTAAATAACATAACCAACTTATTTAAAAATGAAATTATATTAATTATAGCTTTGGCTTTATTCCTAACATTGATAATTTCCACATCAATATGGTTCATGGTCTTGAGGCCTCTTAAGGCTATTATTAACGCAATAAATATTGATAATCCGAATTATTTGACAAAATTTTCTAAGTCAAAGACTGAATTTGGTGAACTTTCCAGCACAATGATAGAGTTCTTTAAACAAAAGGCCAAAATTGCCGAAGCCACAGCCCAACTCACTCAAGCTAACGAAACTCTAAAGAAACAAGACTCCGTAAAAGACGACTTCATTTCCATGATCTCTCATCAGCTAGGTACTCCCCTTGCTGTTAT
>Ga0194055_10001723_pt1 | contig 17690 bp, 13 predicted proteins | sample SepL449m_MetaG_FD_155482 | JGI IMG/M metagenome (GOLD analysis project Ga0194055, IMG submission 155482) | Anoxic zone freshwater microbial communities from boreal shield lake in IISD Experimental Lakes Area, Ontario, Canada - Sep2016-L442-9m | ecosystem: Environmental > Aquatic > Freshwater >...
CCCATCATGCCTTGAGCAACAACGGGTACGGCCCCGAATGTTTCGGGCAATACGATGTCGAGGGATTCGTTTCCTCGATTGCGAAAGATAAGGTTGGCTTGTGTGGCGTCCTTACCGATGTAGTCGACCGTAATCAATCCTTCATCCATGGCAGCGAACATATCGACCTTCTTGGCCGGCTGAGACTCTTTTTTGGCTCCAGCCAGTTTGCTCTTCTTACTAGCTTTTTCAGTCATCGCTCCACTGGGTGCTCTGCCCTTGGCATCGACCCCCTCACGATCATCCGCCACTCCGCGACCAGACGCGACGCCAATCAATGCCACGGTTAACACGAGATGGAAAAGTGTTCGTTTCATCGCAATGAACCCTATGTTTGTTTCGAATCGATGGTGATGACGAGATTGTTTGAGCTTGCCTGGGTACGGTGACGCTCACCGAAAGGACGGTACCCGCTGCGGAAGCCATCGATCCAATCGCTTCCGGGGTCGAGGTACTTGGCGTAGCAACTACCATGCCGATCGGCAAAAAGGGATCCCGCAATTCCCTTAGGCTAATTGATCCGAGCCTAAAATCCAATGCAATTGATTCCAATTTCCGTCGAGCCGCCCCACAAGGCCCGCAAAATCCGACTTTCTCCCCAAATTTCGGGTTCCGGGGTGCGTTGCAAGAATGTAGCGGTTTGATACCCTCTGGTGTTCAAGAACGCGGTTCGAACGCGCATGGTCTCTATTCGCTCTATCCACACACCCTGTAGCAGGAAGATTCTCTATGTCTATGTATGTTGGCGAAGCATTGTTCGGCGAAGGTAACGAAATCTCGCACATCGATTTGTTGATCGGCAGCAAAGATGGCCCGGTAGGAATCGCATTTGCGAACGCACTGGCCACCCAAAGCAGCGGCCACTCGAATTTGCTCGCAGTTCTTGAACCCAACGTCGCCGTCAAGCCTGCAACCGTCATGATCACCAAGGTGACCATCAAGGGCATGAAGCAAGCCGTTCAAATGTTTGGACCTGCCCAAGCTGCCGTGGCTCGCGCCGTCGCCGACAGCGTTGCCAGCGGTGTGATTCCAAAGGATCAAGCTGAGAATTTGGTAATCGTCTGCGGCGTCTTCATCCATCCTGCCGCTGCCGATGATCGCAAGATCTACGAATACAATCACAAAGCGACCGTCGAAGCGATCTCGAATGCCATGAAGGGATTGCCGACTGCCGACCAAATGGTTGCCAAGAAAGATACCGCTTCGCACCCGTTCAAGGGCTTCTAGAGACCTGAAGGGCACCGGTCCCCGAACGTCTTTCTATGGAACGTCCGATCGATGACCACGGCCATTCAGGGGCCGTGGTCTTCATGGGTAGTGGTTTTCAGGGGTAGTGGTCTTCTCGTCCGATTAAACCGAAGTCCGGAAGTATCGAATGATCGAGGTCCGGTTTTTCGTTGGAAACGGTTACTGCTATACGTATCGATCCGTATTGCAATTGGAACAATCGAGTCTAGGGGCGGCCCTAGTGTCATGATCTGATCTTACCCAGCGATCATTGTCACACGCCCAATACCCGACCTGCAACGAGTCTGGGAACATGCGCATCCGATCCTGCTTTCGATCGACATGGTTCCAAGCTTCGATCTTTGGGATGACTTTGAGCTTCTTCGATCTTCTTCGCGAACGCTTGCATCCCCCCCTGGATTCTCGATACTTGGATTCGGGATGCCGACGTCGGTTTGTGGTTTTTGAAGTTTCGCTATTTTGGCTTCTATCGTACTCATACTCAATGAAATGGTACTCGTACTCGTACTCGTACTCCAAGATATGACATCGAGTACGAGTACCGCTAACGCTGAGCACGAGTACGAAAAAACCAAGGAAAACATGGATTGGGGCTCCGAGAGGCTCAGATAGCGCAACTTCGAAACTTGTAGTTTTGTGCCGGTCTATTTCCTTCCCAGCTATCGATCGCTGGAGCATGGATCGGCTTTCGCCCTACGTTGTCTGTATCCTTTGGACGTTGCGGATGCTCGGCTGGCAGCTGGGGAGAAGGTCCGAACCTATTCCAAACAACGTGAGTTATACTCCGTACACTTCTGTCCCAACTCCTCCTGGTTCCGCCGATTCTTTCCACAGTGACCCTTGAGCAATTATGTCCTTTTTGAGCGATCTTAAAGTCCTGTATCATTTGGTCCTGCGGCCCGTGCGTGGCAAGGATCACGCGCAGCGGATGGAGAATTTTTACGCTGGCCAAGCCTCGCACTACGATGATTTTCGCAAGCGTCTGCTTCAAGGGCGCGAGCACGTGTACGAACAGCTTGGTCGAGCCAGATCTGGAACATGGGTTGATTTCGGGGGGGGCACAGGCGCCAATCTCGAATTCATCGGGGAACCGATCCGCAACTTGGAGCAGATCTACGTTGTCGACCTAGCCACTTCATTGCTCGATGTCGTCGAAAAGCGCGTCGAAAAGAACGGATGGAGCAACGTGAGTGCGGTTGCCGCAGATGCAACAACCTGGACTCCTCCCAGTGGCAGTGCCGACATCGTCACTTTTTCCTACTCGCTGACCATGATTCCCGATTGGTTTGCTGCGATCGATAATGCCCTCCGCATTCTCAAACCGGGCGGACTCATCGGTGTGATCGATTTTTATGTCTCTCGCAAGTATCCGGCAACCGGCCTCAAACAGCATGGTTGGTCCACCCGTTCCTTTTGGCCCGTGTGGTTTTCCAGTGACAATGTCTTTCCCAACCCGGATCATGTTCCATACTTGCAACGGCACTTCGAAACCGTTCTGCTGGAGGAGAAGCGAGCGAAAGTCCCCTACTTGCCGCTCATAAGAACACCTTACTACCAATTCATCGGTCGCAAGCCTTTGGCATAGTTGGCTTCGAGAGTTCGTCCCATGCCTTTTGATTTTGTTTGCCCATTCTGCTACGAACGAACGCGAGTCTCCGAAGACTATCTTGGACAGAGTGGCCCGTGCGCGCATTGTGGCAAGCATGTCATGATGCCAACTCGCAATGCCCAGGGGGTGTTGATTCCAACAATTCAGACAGGCAAGGCTCCAGTAGCTCCCAAGCGGGAGCCACTCTCTCCGAACGCGCGGCGTTGGCGTCTCGCCGTCATCGCATCCTTGGCAACCAGTTTGCTGTTGCTCGGTTCGGCCGCAGTCTTTTATGGCTATCCCGTCCTTATCAAAAGGATCCAAATCGCGGCCCAGAGCAATGATCTGGATCATCTCAAGCAAATTGCCGAAGCTCTGAATGAATACGAAGCCCGTTATGGATCGTATCCTACGCCGGTCGTCACCGATGCATCGGGCAGAAAGCTCTATTCTTGGCGTGTGTTGATCCTCCCCTTCCTGGGATACGAGGATGATTATAAAAAATTTCAGCTCGATCAGGCCTGGGATAGTCCCGCCAATTTAGCGGTGGTCGGACGCATGCCGGAACTTTTTGCCAGCAGCAATTCGAATGATGCACTTGCAAACCATGAAACAAACTACGTTTTGTTGACCGGAGCGGGTACCGTCTTTCCATCGACCGGCCCCCTTTCGCGGGGCGCAGTCACGGACAAGCCGACCATTCTGGTGGTGGAAACTCAGAATTCTGGCCTCGTTTGGTCTCAGCCTGGCGACATCGACATCAGCGCGGTCGGCTTGAAAATCGGAACCAAAGGAGCACAAGAAATCGGCGGGCTCCACGAAGGTGTCGTCTTGGCCATCGACACCGAAGAAAACGAATTGAAGATCCCAACGGATGTGCCTCAAATCGTTCTCGATGCGATCGCGACTCCAAAGGGTGGTGAAAAAATCCCGCCCAACTCTTTCCAGCGATGATCTTCGCGCGTAGGCTTCTCAAGAGTCAATAAATGGACGGCTTAAGGGCATTCGAAGAGACTTAAGCGGGCGATATTGGGGAGTCTGCATCAATGACAGCGAATCCGCAACTTCAGGGTTTCGCGCAAAATGGGGAAACTGATGTTGACGTTCGGCAGGTCATTCTCGCATACTTTTTGCCCGAGCTATGGATGGCTCGAAGCTGGATCAAGGGAGGACCCATTTCTGCCGTGTTGCCCAGTTGTTCGATGTGTTTGGCCTATATCTCTGGATTGCACTCGGTGCGATACCAACGGATGGTATGGCTCCAACAAATTTTAGTTCCGATCTGTTTTTAGATCCGTTCTGTCGGCCTCGGAGATTCCCTCACAGGGATGCGGCGCATCCCTCTTTTTTCGGCTTGGAAGATTCACAAGAACTACGGAGTGGCGGCACAGTGCCCATCGCTTTTGACAACGAAATCAGAGATCGCGTCCGCAGTGCGATCAACATCGTCGACTTGATCGGCAGCTATCTGGAATTGCGCCGGCAAGGACGTAGTTTCGTCGCTCGCTGCCCATTCCACGACGATCGACACCCCAGCATGCAGATCAATCCGGATCGGCAGAGTTGGAAGTGCTGGGTCTGCGATGTGGGTGGCGATGTTTTCAGTTGGATGATGCAAAAAGAAGGGGTAACGTTTCCTGAAGCACTGCAGATGCTCGCCGATCGGGCAGGCATTGAACTGGAACCTCAAAAGGCCCAAGCGAGCAGAGACAAGGCGCTGGAGAAACGGGATCTCTACCAGGTCATGCAATGGGCGACGGCTCAATACCACGAGTGTTTCCTCGAATCCCCGGAAGCATCAGGAGCACGAGAATACGTTTCCGACCGGGGACTCTCGATGGCAAACGCTCTCCAATTCCAAATGGGCTATGCTCCCGATTCATGGACATGGCTGCTCGATCGCGGCGCCAAAGCATCGATCTCCCTCGATCTGCTCGAGTCGGTCGGATTGTTGGCTCGCAGTGAACGGGGAACCCGATTCGATCGATTTCGGGGCCGAGTCCTTTTTCCTATCAATGACCCAAGCGGCCGCCCGATCGCCGTTGGGGGGCGGGTCTTGCCAGGTGCTCCTTCCGACACGGCCAAATACATCAATTGCACCGAAACGCGACTGTACGAAAAGAATCGTACGCTCTACGCATTGGATCAAGCTCGACAAGCGATGAGCCGATCTCGTCAAGCCATCGTCATGGAGGGCTACACGGATGTCATGATGGCCTTTCAGCATGGCATCCAAAACGCCGTCGCATGTTGCGGTACGGCTTTGGGCGAAAACCACATCTCCCTGTTGAGAAGGTATTGCGATTCGGTCGTTCTCGTACTCGATGGGGATGAAGCGGGACAGCGCCGCACGGCTGAGATTCTGGAGCTGTTTCTGACGGCGCAATTGGATCTTCGGATATTGACCCTTCCAGACGGTCTCGACCCGTGCGACTATTTGCTTCGATACGGCGGCGAAGCCCTTCGCGCTTTGATCGATCAATCGATCGATGCCCTTGAGCACAAGATTCGAACCGTATGCCAAGGCTTTGATCCGCTTCTGGATACCCATCGGGCTGTGGCCGCACTCGAGGATATTCTCGGATCGTTGGCTCGCGTTCCTCAGAAGTCATTTGCTGCCAAGAATTCGAATTCGCTTCGTCAAGAACAAATCATCGTCCGGCTTAGCCGTCAATTCGGTCTCGATCCGCTTGATATTCGTCGACGATTGGACTCCGTACGTAGCCAATCCCAAAAAATGGAACAGATGCGGCGCGCTCCGGCATCTCCATCCTCGATGGAACGGACCAGCGAGCACGACCTGCCATCAATCCCTTGGACGGTTGACCACGAAGTCAACAGCCATGCGTCTGATGGAAATTCAGGGAGTGACTCAGACGTCTCCGAATGGGCGGATTTCAATTACCGCGAGATGCAACCGACCGAATGCGAACTGCTCGAAATTCTTGTCGCCCAACCCGAACTTGTATCCGTCGCTATCGAGCGGTTTCCAGTCTCGCAATTGGAATCGAGGACCGCCCGTGCGGTCTACCAACTCTACATCGATTTGGAACAGGAAGGACACACACTGGATTTTTCGAGTGTCCTGTCAGCGACCGACGATCCCATTCTAAAAAGTGTTCTGGTCAGTTTGGATAGCCACTCCTCGCGCAAGGCTGGCAAGGCCATCATGACTCCTGAACAACGATTCCATTCGCTGTGCGCTCGAGAGAGCACTCATGAAGAGGACGCTCTGAAATCGCAGCAAATCAGAAGACTTGAGAACAAGGAACTCGACGAGCAATCGCAATTGGATCTGCTCGCGAGCCTCTTGCAACAAGCCAAGACACGCCACGGGATTATCCCGACGTCGGATTAGTTTTTTGAGTTGTTGACCCAGCGGCAAAGCAATGGATGCTCTTGCCGTCAACAACGCCGCACCATGTCAAAAGGAGTTGAACACGTGGAAATGCAATCTCTCAATCTGCAGCAATTGCTCGCCCTCGGTCGCAATCAAGGCTATTTGACCTATGAACAGGTCAGCGTCTACTTGCCCGACGAGGCCAACACTGCGGAAAAGCTCGATGAAATGCTGCTGGCCATGGAGCAAGCAGGGATTCAAATCGTCGATGAAGCAGACGTGGCCAAACCCCCAAAACTGAGGCTCTATCAAGGGGACGATACCCAGGGAGCGGAGGCGGAATCGGCCATGACGATCACGCCGCCGACCGGAGACACGAGCCGGATCACAAACGATCCGATCCGTTTGTATTTGAGTCAGATGTGCGAGATCCCATTGCTGAGTCGGGAGCAGGAAATCTCCCTTGCAAAGAAGATTGAAATCACCCGTCGCAAATTCCGTCGGGCTGTTCTCGGAAACGATTTCGCTCTGCGACACACAGTCGAGATTCTGCGAAAAGTCGCTGCGGGAATCCTCCCCTTCGATCGCACCATCAAAGTTTCTTTGACGGAGCGACTCACGAAGGAACAAGTCAGCGCTCGCATGCCCTACAACTTGAAAACTCTGGATAACCTGATCGAAGAAAACCGACGCGACTTTCAAACGATCGTGCGTAAGAGCACCAGCGAGGCCGATCGCAACGTGGCTCGTCGTACTTACCAACGACGGCGGATGAAGTCCCTCGTGTTGGTCGAGGAATTGTCGCTCCGATCGCGCCGCGTCATTCCCCTCATGCGTCAAATGGAGCAATATTCGCAGCGCATGGATTACTTGCAATCGCGAATCGCGGATCTGAAGCAATCGGAACGAAGCACCATCGATTTGGCTCGATGCCAATCGGAACTCCGGCACTTGATCATGACCACGCAAGAGAGCCCACGATCCTTGCGAACACGGGTCGAAGTATTTCGACGTAGCTTCAAAGAATACGAAGCGGTCAAGCGACAGCTGTCGAGCGGCAATCTCAGACTGGTGGTATCGATCGCAAAGAAGTACCGGAATCGCGGAATGAGCTTCTTGGATCTGATCCAAGAGGGAAATACAGGACTGATGCGGGCGGTGGACAAGTACGAGTATCGACGCGGATTTAAGTTCTCTACGTACGCAACTTGGTGGATTCGCCAAGCCATCACACGAGCGATTGCGGATCAAGCGCGGACGATTCGTATCCCTGTCCACATGATCGATGTGCTGAGCAAACTGCGGAACGTCCAAAAGAAGTTGACGCAGCAATTACGACGAGAACCTAGCGTGTATGAAATCGCTGAAGTGGCCGAGTTGGCTGTCGAAGAAGTACAACGTGTGCTCGATATCGGTCGACATCCGATCAGCTTGGATCGCCCCGTCGGCGAAGGGGAAGACAATGCGTTTGGTGAGTTCATCGAGGATCCCTCGAGCGACAATCCTGTACGCAACGCCGGAAACGGTGTGCTGCGCGATAGCATCGACTCCTTACTCAAAACCCTGACGTACCGCGAACGTGAAATCATCCGCCTTCGTTATGGACTGACGGACGGTTATTCGTACACACTAGAAGAGGTTGGGCGAATTTTCAAAGTCACTCGGGAGCGTGTACGTCAGATCGAGGCCAAAGCGGTTGGCAAGCTTCAAAATCCGGTCCGAGCGAAGATGCTCGAAGGATTCCTCAAACAGGTGGCTTAAAGAAGTCAAGGACATGGTCGGCACGACCTGGGAGTGAACCTTGGGTCGTGCCGTTTGTCTGACCCGAGCAAATCGTTCATGGATTGCTCGCCTCAGCATCTTTCGCCCCGCTGCGGAGTGGCGTATCCTTAGTGCATGATACGTCTAGCGGACAGGCTCCATGCGATGGAGCTTGCCCGTTTTTCAGCCCAAAGTTTTCTCGTTTCGGTTTTTTGAACGCTATGTCAGAAACTCCGTTCCGCGTCGAATATGCTCCGCGCGTGCATCGATTGCCACCTTATTTGTTTGGTCGTATCAATGCACTCCTTTATCAAAAGCGCCGCGCGGGCCAAGACATGATCGATCTGGGGATGGGGAACCCGTCGGACCCACCGGATCCGCTCGTGATTCAAAAACTGGCGGAGGCCGCCTCAGACGTGCAGAACCATGGCTATTCCAAGAGCAATGGGATCTTGGCGTTGCGCCGAGAACTGACCAGCAAGTACCTTCGCAAGTACGGAGTGCGGCTCGATCCAGAAACGGAAACGATCGTTTGTCTGGGATCAAAGGAAGGCTTTTCGCACATGCTCCTGTCTCTGATCGGGGCAGGGGATACAGCCATTATTCCCGCTCCGTTTTTCCCCGTTCACATGTACGGAGTTGTACTTGCATCCGGCAACGTAGTTTCGTTGGATGTGTCCGACACCGAACGGTACCTTTCGAACATCGCGTACACCTGCGAGCACTTCTACCCACGTCCGAAACTGTTGATCATCAACTATCCCCACAATCCTTCGACCGTTACCGTCGAACCCGAGTTCTTTGTGGAGGTGGTCAAATTGGCTAAGAAATACGGCTTGATGGTCATCAGCGATTTCGCTTACGCCGATGTGGCCTACGATGGCTATGTTCCACCATCGTTCCTCTCTGCTCCAGGCGCCAAAGATGTCGGAGTGGAGTTTACAACAATGAGCAAAGGCTACAACATGGCCGGTTGGCGGGTCGGATTCTGCTCGGGCAACGCCGATATGATTCGCGGACTAGCGACCATCAAAGGGTATTACGATTACGGCATGTTCCAAGCGATCCAGATCGCGGCCTGTGTTGCACTTCGCGACACCGAAGCTACCGTCGAAAAACAATCCCTCATCTATCAAGGTCGACGCAACGTCCTCATCGAAGGCTTGCATCGACTGGGCTGGGAGGCATCGGTACCCAAGGCGGGTATGTTCGTCTGGGCGAAAATTCCTGAGCCCTGGGCAACGCAGATGAATTCGATCGACTTCGCCATGCATTTGCTCGAAAATGCCAATGTAGCCGTCAGTCCGGGCGGTGGCTTTGGACCTTCGGGAGAAGGCTATCTGCGGATGAGTCTTGTCGAAAACGAAGCTCGGTTGCGTCAAGCAGTGCGGTGCATCGGCAACTGCCTCGATCGCAAATCCTCTCCCCAACTCCTGACCGTCTAGATCGAAATCACCTCGTATGAAACCCACGGTTCAGATTTCTCTCGACCTGACTAACTTGGAAGAAGCACTCGCCACGGCTGAGCGAGCCATGAAGACGGGGGTGGATTGGCTCGAAGCCGGCACGCCCCTTATCTTGGCCGAAGGACTGAGGTCCATCCGAGGGTTGCGAGAACGCTTTCCAAACACGCCCATCGTCGCCGATTTGAAAACGATGGATGGAGGATATTTGGAAGCCGAAATGATGGCCAAGGCCGGAGCGACGCATGTCGTCGTCATGGCCAGAGCACACGAAGAAACGATCAAGTGCGTCGTAAAGGCCGGACGAGATTACGGCATCGGCGTTATGGGTGACAATCTCGGTTATGAATCGATGGTCGATGGTGCCAAGCGTCTCGAAGATCTCGGCTGCGGCTATGTCATTCACCACATAGGCTATGACGAACGTCGCGGCATTGCGGCGGCAGGACGCCGACCACCCAATCCGCTCGATCAGTTACGAGAGATCGTAGAAGCGGTTTCGGTTCCCGTACAAGCCGTCGGAGGATTGTCCCTCGAACAAGCCATCAGCTGTCCGAGTTATGGGGCACCATTGGTAGTGATTGGGGCTCCCCTGGTTATCGATAGCGATCGTTTTGCACAAGCCGCGAACGACCCAATGGCGGTACTCAAACGTATCTGCGACGAAGTCCACGCGTACGGAGATGTCCCAGTAAAGAACGAAAAGCGGACCTAGCGCAACTCGGGTGCAGTCTCTTGTTCAAGGCATTCGCTAGACCCTATCCCCATGATCCATCCGATTTTGGAAGTGTGTGTTGAGGATCCTGAAGGAGCCCGAATCGCCCAATTCGCTGGAGCCGATCGCATCGAATTGTGCCAGGAGCTTCGCTTCGATGGGATCACTCCTTCCCCTGAACTGACAGAACGAATTCGTTCCCTCGTACCCATCCCTTTGATCGTGCTGATTCGTTTTCGTATCGGGGACTTTGTCTATTCAAAAATCGAATCAGCCACGATGCTGGATCAAGCCAAACTGGCTGTGGATTTAGGGGCTGAGGGAGTTGCCGTTGGGGCGTGCAATCGAGATGGATCGCTCGATTGGACATTCCTGGAAGGTCTCTCGCATCGGGTGCGGTCCGCAAGCAAAAATTCGCAACTCGTTCTGCATCGCGTTTTTGATTCTGTACCCAATAAACATGATGCGATTGCAAAATTGATCGAGTTGGGATTCGATCGGGTGTTGACCAGTGGCGGCGCTCCGCGCGCCATCGATTCATTGCCTGAACTAGCGGAATTGCAATCGCTCCATGGAGACAGAATCGAAGTACTGCCCGCAGGTGGGATTAACTCCAGCAATGCGCAGCATATTCTGGCCATCACTCGCTGCTGGCAACTTCATGGATCCATGCGGGAGCCCCACGATCCAAATATCCATCGCGGTCCATGCCCTCATCAAATTTCCGACGTCAAGAGAATCCTGCGAGGATCTCAAATTTGAATTGTGAGATTTGAGATTTCAGAACGGCCACCCTCTTCGATGCTAGAATAGCGTTTCTTCAACCTCCGAACTCCGAACGATTCTTCCTTTCATCGTGACACGTTAGCTACATGAGAAACGTTTTCGTCCGATCGTGGACTCGCATGGCCTGTTTGTTTTTGGGCATTTTTTCCAGTGCCCATGCTCAGCCTCCTGCTTCATCCTCCAATCCAGCGGGAGAATGGAACTCCATGCGATCGATCGCGCCTCGGGGCTATCTCTGCAATCGAACGAGCAGCCCAATCTTGATCGATGGCGCACTGACCGATGACGCTTGGTCTCAAGCCCCTTGGACTGAAAACTTTGTCGATATCCAGGGGCCAACGCACGCCACTCCCAAGCACCGGACCCGCGCCAAGTTCTTGTGGGATGACACCCACCTCTACATCGCTGCCGAGCTGACCGAACCCCATCTGCAGGGATCTTTATCAAATCACGACGCGGTCATTTTTCATGACAATGACTTTGAGGTCTTCATCGATCCCGATGGGGACAATCATCGTTACGCGGAATTGGAAATCAACGCAGTCAATACAACCTGGGATCTATTTCTTGATCGCCCCTACAAAGACGGAGGAAAGGCCGACAACAGCTTTGAAATCGAGGGCTTGAAATCGGCCGTTCATCTCGACGGAACGCTGAACGATCCGTCCGACACCGATCGCGGTTGGACCATCGAAATCGCAATACCTTTCGCAAGCCTAAAGAATATCACCCAAACCTCATTGCCTCCGCGTCCATCGGATCGCTGGCGATTGAATTTTTCGCGCGTCGAATGGGATTGGGAGATCGCGGATGGCAAATACGTGAAGCGGCCGGGATTGGCCGAAGACAACTGGGTCTGGTCGCCTCAAGGGATTATCGACATGCACCGCCCGGAGCGTTGGGGGTTCATGGAATTCCGAGATTCGCCCACAAGCGATGCCTTGCAATCCACTGTCTTTCAACATGATGCAACGCTCACGTTACGCGATGCTTTGATGGAGGTTTACCATCGTCAACGAGAACGAAAACATGTCGATTCTCAATTCGCTGAATCGTGGGAAGCCTTGGGATGGACGCCGCTAGCAACGGACTCTTTGAAGGCCCTTTCGATTCGCCCCAACGCATCGGGTTACCGGGCCAGCATCGCAATCCCTCGCAGCGATGGAGGGTGGGATGTTGGGACTGTTGGCCAGGATTCGCAATTATCACTTCGAAACTGGAGTCGTGAGATTGTCGCCGCCATCGAACGCGCGGGAAGCAACCAAAGCGAAATCGTTTCACTGCTTTGCGATGCTCCCGAGGAACATTGGGAATCCGCCCGATTTCTCGCGGCCAATATGCCGGATCGCGATTTGAAATCCCTCAAGGCGAGCTTCTTGCTCCATGATATTGCCGCAGCCCATGAATCGCTTGCGAAGGCACCTTGGGGCGCGCAAATTCCACAGGACATCTTCCTCAATAACATCCTCCCCTATGCCAATATCAACGAACGCCGGGATGCATGGCGAGAGGACTTCCGAGACCGTTTTGGTCCATTGATTGCGGAAGCGAAAACGCCCGCGCAGGCTGCCGCTCTCTTGAATCAAAAACTCTTTCCTCTCGTGAAGGTCAAGTACTCGACTAAACGCGCCAAAGCCGACCAAAACCCCTACGAGTCGATCCAGTCGGGATTGGCCTCATGCACCGGTTTGTCAATCTTGCTAATCGATGCATGCCGTTCGCTCGGTATTCCTGCTCGCTTCGTAGGTACTCCTCTTTGGTCCGACAACAGTGGCAATCATTCCTGGGTCGAGGTTTGGGATGACGGTTGGCACTTTACGGGTGCTGCCGAACCGTCGGGGGACAAATTGGATGAAGCATGGTTTATTGGAAGGGCATCGACCGCGCAGCGTGATGATTTACGACACGCGATTTATGCGGTGAGTTTTCAAAAAACGCCGCTCCCGTTCCCGCTCGTTTGGGATCGATCCATCGATTACGTTTCGGCTGTGAATGTCACCGACCGTTACATTCTGAAAGAAGCGAAGCCACCTGCCGGAACGGTGATGGTTTCTTTCCGTGTCTTGGATGCTACCACTCAAACGCGGGTGCAAGCCCATGTCCGCGTCTCTGATCCCGAGGGATCCGTTGTTCTCGATGGATTGACGAAGGATGAACGGTTCGATGGCAACGACCATCTCCACCAATACTTGAAATCCGGCACAACCTACTCGGTCGAAGTCACAGCCGGCAAGAAGAAGTGGCTGGAGCAAATTGTTGTCGAGTCCAAACCTCGGCTGATATCCTGGACGTTGGACAATGCAAATCCAGTACCCTCCGAAGAATCTCCATCCCCATTGGGCGCACCTACCGAGTCTGCTTCTGGCAAAACCCTTTCCTCATTAAGGGACTATCTCAAGATCGAGCCAGAACTCCGCGAACCGATATCTATTCAGCCGTTTGCGAAAGAGTCTCTCTCGAAAGAGGAAGCCTTGTTAGCAGAAAAACTCTTGTCTTCAGATTATCGATCGACTCAACAACAGGCCCGTCGGGCTGAAATGGATTCGCGAGTCATTCAAATTGGCGAAATGAAGATGCCGTTTAGCGTTACCGTCTTTGGTGAGAAGCCAGAGGGAGGTCGCAGCCTCTTTCTATCGATGCATGGAGGTGGTGGCGCGCCGAGCCGTGTGAACGACAGCCAGTGGGAGAACCAAAAGAAACTATACCAATTGGAAGAAGGGGTCTACGTGGCTCCGCGCGCTCCAACGGATACTTGGGATTTGTGGCATCAATCCCACATCGATGGCTTCTTCGATCGACTGATCGAGGACATGGTGTTGTTCGAAGAGGTGAACCCCGATCGTGTTTATTTGATGGGTTACTCAGCAGGTGGTGACGGAGTTTATCAAGTCGCGCCACGCATGGCCGATCGGTTCGCTGCCGCATCGATGATGGCCGGACATCCCAACGAAACATCCCCATTGGGGTTGCGCAATTTGCCTTTTGCCATTCACATGGGGGAAAAAGACAGCGCTTACAATCGCAATCAAACCGCACAGCAGTGGAAAGAGAAGCTCGACCTGTTGCAGTCGGCAGATCCTGAAGGCTATGTGCACATCGTCAAGTTGCACGAAGGCAAAGGGCATTGGATGGACCGGAAGGATGCCGAAGCCTTGCCATGGATGTCCCAGTTTACCCGCAATCGATATCCCAAGAAGATTGTGTGGAAGCAGGACGACGTGATCGAGCCACGCTTTTATTGGCTTGGTGTTGATCGCGAGGGGCTTCCCGATCGAGCTCTGGTCGTGGCGGAGGTCGACGGACAAACGATTTCTATTCGCGATTGCGATCCCGACAAACTCGATCTCTTTCTCCGCGATGATTGGATCGACATGTCCCAAGAGATCAAAGTCGTGATTGGGGATACACCCATTGCCCAGGTCCAGGTACCGCGCACGATCGCCACGATCGACGAAACGATTCGAGAGAGAGGAGATCCCAAAGGTGCGTTTTGGGGCAAGCTATCGATTAAAAAACCGCACTCCCGTCCTTGAGCCGGACCGCTTGGTTTAAGAAATGCGTCCCAATCCATCGCATCCCAACGTGACACTATCTAACACCCACCATCCTGCGGCCTTGGGCCACTCGAAGTATCGATCCTATCACTGAGGCTTTTGATGTTTTCTGAATTTGGAATCATAAGCAACCGCATGCGGCGTCGTTCGTTTCTACGTAACCTATCGATGGTTTCAGGAACTGCGTGGATTGCGCCCCTTGCATCGGCGATGGCTGCGACGCAGGATGGTCCTTTGCTCGCGTATGTTGGGACATTTAGTTCCCCCCTCCAGGATGTATTGCCAACGCAGGTTGATCTTCCCCCGGGAAATGGGAGAGGAATTCATCTTTTCGAAGTCAATCGCGCCGATGGATCTTTGAAATTTCGGGAAGAAGTCCGTATGGGATCGAGCCCCAGCAGCCTGGTCATCAATGCGCAGGGGACGCGTCTTTATTCCGCCAACGAGACCGATCAGGTGGGTTCTCGAAAAGAAGGTAGCGTGAGCGCTTTTGGAGTCGATCCCAAGACAGGTTCTCTAGCGCTCCTCAACACGGTCCCGTCCGGTGGTGCAGGACCGACCTACGTTAGCCTGACTCCTTCGGGCGAGCATCTGTTGGTTGCCAATTACTTCGGTGGGACGGTAGCGGTCTTACCCGTCTTAGCGAATGGACGCTTGGGGCCAGCCACGGACGTGAAAATCGATGAAGGACCGATTGGTCCAACGCGAGCCACAAACTCGCCCCCAGGAAGTTTTGCCATGAGCGGTCACGATCGGACGCATGCGCACATGATTGCGACCGATGATCGCGGGCGGTATGTACTGCATGCGGATCTTGGACTAGATCGTATTTATGTTTGGAAATTCGATCCATCCAGCGGCAAGCTTTTACCGAACGATCCACCGTTTGTCACGCTTCCGCCTGGAGATGGACCGAGGCATTTTCACTTCCATCCCAATGGGCGATGGTTGTATTCGGTTCAAGAAGAGGGATCCAATGTCGTTGGTTTTCGATTCGATCGAGAGACTGGACGGCTCGAAGCGTTTCAGACGATTTCGACCCTACCCCGGGATTTTTCTGGGAGCAATTTTTGTTCGGAGATATTGGTTTCGCCGGACGGTCACTATCTGTATGCCGGGAACCGACTACATGACAGCATTGCTATTTTCAAGATCCTCGAAGATGGCACGCTGGAGTATGTTCGGGAAGTGTGGACGCAAGGCAACTATCCGAGGAGTTTCAGCTTCGATCCGAGCGGGCAGTTTCTTTACGTGTGCAATCAGAGAAGTGACAACGTCGCAGTGTTTCGTGTCGATTCGCAGAACGGTTCGCTCCAATTCACCGGGCACTATGCTCCCGTGGGGAATCCATCCTGCGTTGTTTTCCGCGATTTCGCAGATCGCTAAAATGGATCGGCGACGCGAATGCGTTGCGTAACAAAATAGACATCGAGAAATTGGCTGGCGTTTTTTGAAGGTGCGCGTTTTGGCTTTTTCTCCTGCTCTTGCTCAATACGCAGAGGCGGATAGTGCTCGTAATCGAATGGGCTTCTTCGAGCACGATTACGAGCAGGAGCACGAGCACGAAAAGGCCAGGGGATAGCGCGGGTTGAGGCTCCGAGACACTCCAGCAGCGTGACTTAAACGGGGCCTAGCGCTTACGCGGCTCGGGCAGAAGACATCGAATTCGATATCGGGCTCGACATTGAATTCGACATCGGGCTCGTCCTTGGGACTGCATCGGCGAGCGCGTCATAGCCGGGAGAGAAGACCCGAATCATCGTGGCGATGATTTCTCGCGAATGTTCATGGTTGACCCAGAGAGCCATGTTCAGCTTTTGAATCCGAGTCAATTGCTTTTCGAGCGATTGGATCCGAAGGGTCCAAAGGGCAGGCCATTGCGTATCCAGCTGGCAGGACAGTTCTCGCAAATTGGTTGCTTTGTACCCAAGGGATTCTGCTCGATGGAGGATTTCCTGACGATCCCTGTTGCATTGAAGGACCGCTTCTTGGATCGCGTGGCCATCGCGGCGAAGCGATTGAACGCTCGCCTCGTCCATTCGTGAGTAGGCTACACGCAGTTCGCAAAGAAGCCCTTCCCAGCGATCCAGGCTTTCGGAGAATTGGTCCAACCACTCGCCGATATCGTGAACGATGAAAGGAACCATGATCAACGGCTAACCATGAAGAGAAATCGGTCGTGAGATGAGAAAAGGTTCTGCGGTGACTTCCGCAGAACCTTGATAGCGATCATTGAGTACTTGGGTTGCAGTCGCAACTAGAAGTTAAACGTCACACCCAGATCGATGCCTTGCAGCACGTAGGCCTCGGTATTGAACTTGGGGGTCGGTGCCACGATGGGTGGTACAATGATCCCCAGAGCATCGATATTCGTATTGACTTGGCTAGCACCCATAGCCACTTCGGGCAGGACGATAATCGAGTATCCGACACCCAACTGTGCACGACCGATTTGATATTTCAAGCGTGCGTTCACTTCTGGAATAAACGTGAACTGGTTGCGAGACAGGGTACCGATGTTGCTCGATTGTGCGAACAGGCCGCGATTCTGAACGTCTGGCGCCGACGGTGGTGGTGGGACTTGGTTGTAGTTACCCGAGATAATACTGGTCGAGCTCATGTTGCCCAGAGCCACCTTTCCCAGGAAACTGAATCCTACGCGTCCACGCGAAGTATTGGTTAACAGACCGATGTGACCGCCGTTGAATTCGTTTTTGGTAGCGAACGTATCGGTGATCGACGTGACGGTGCCAACCGGAGGTGGAGCGTCCGTCCATCCATCGAGGATCGACGACTTCAGTTGGTACGTGGAGTCTAATCGGAGGAACGTATAACCCCCAATCAAGTCGGTACGATTGTTTCGATCTCCGATCAAGCGTGCTCGACCATAGATATCGGTGGAAACCACATCCAGATCGCTGAGGACACTGATCGTACCGGTGTTCGCCCCAAAAATCCCTCGGTCCAAATTGACGAGGTAGACATCCGGTTGGTTGAGGGACGTATTGAAAAACGCGATCCCCGTTGAATTGCCCCCGGCTGGGAAGACTTGTTCAGTACCGTTGGATAACAGTCCCCAAACGCGGCCACCGAGCCCATAGTTCTGGCAATCATCCAACCAGAATCCAAGATTGGCTCTCAGCCCGACGGTCATTTCATTTCCGACGGGGTTGTCGGCACCACCCAGCAACGGCAC
>Ga0194055_10001724_pt1 | contig 17676 bp, 15 predicted proteins | sample SepL449m_MetaG_FD_155482 | JGI IMG/M metagenome (GOLD analysis project Ga0194055, IMG submission 155482) | Anoxic zone freshwater microbial communities from boreal shield lake in IISD Experimental Lakes Area, Ontario, Canada - Sep2016-L442-9m | ecosystem: Environmental > Aquatic > Freshwater >...
GCGGGTCGGCTCTCGTTCGCATGTCCTTGAAGTCACCTACGGCGGACGGTCCTGCGACGGTGCGCCTGGCGGCGATGGATGGTCGCGCTGTGGTGAGTACCTCGCACGCGGAGGTTGGGGAAACTGGCTGGTCGGAGATGGGAACAACTATGTGCGGATCCCAAATCGCAATGTTCTTATCTACGACAACCTGATCGCAAACCCCGACGCTCAAGCCAGTCGGTGGCAGGTCTTTGAAGTGCCAGGGCCACCAGAGGCAAAATACGAGGCGAGTATTCCATTTGCTGCGCACGCCGATACCGGCCTTCACATCGTTGGGAATGTCGTCTGGGACGGTGGTCCGGGCCACGAACTGGGTCTCGGCGGTGCCTCATGCCTACCAGCATCAACCTGCTCCGCGGCGAGCGTAATTGCCAACAACACTATAAACCGGCGTCGCCCCGCAGTCAGGCTGCTCCCAGATGGGAGACTTATCCGAACCGGCTGGGCTTCCGCACTCTCAAATCACAGCCCACCAGCACCTGATTCACTGGCAAGGATCGGTTCTGAGCCGACTGTTTGGAGCAGTTGGCCGAACTGATCGTCGCGTTAGCCGGCCTTTGCCGACGAGTTGGCGGCCGGCTTCGGTTTGCAGTTGCGTAGCCGGTAGATCGACAGGACAGGTCCAGGGCGCTTGTAGGCAAATGGGTAGTTGTCGTAGCTCCACTCATAACTAAACCGTTCCCCGCCAAGGTCATTAGATCCGCCGGCCGATGAACCGAGCGGGCTGTCTCGATGGACGAGCGTTGCTTGGCGGTGCAACTTGCGGTAGTAGGCGATCGCGTTCGGGAACGAAGTTGGATCGTTCGCGACTCTGCCAGCCTGATAACTCGAGACAACAAACCAGCACCATCCCTTTGCTCGGGCAGTATCGATTAGCGCTGGGCCTGCGCTTGCCGCCCAAAGGCCGCGGTCAAGGAACCCGAATGGTTCCGGCTTGACCGTGTACTTAGGCTGGCCGCCTTGCTGTGGCCACCATGGCGGCAGGTACTGATCAACGACTATCTGGGATCCGGTTGGAATGTTCGCCTTAACCCAGTCGCCGCTCGACGCTGCCGTCGTTTTCTGCGACCAGACGATGTCGAGGTGGAGTGAGTGCGCGAGCGGCTGGCCACAGAGCGCGACCGCCGCGAGAACTGTGGCGCTGCCCTTAGCGGCGCTGGGGTAGTGACGGTTGGCAAGCCTGACGAGTTCGGCTGCCGCAAATGCGGCGAGCAGGCACAGCGCTGGATAGGCAGGCAGCAGATATCGCGCAAAGAAGAGCGGCTTCCCAACTAGCAACAGCAGGAGAAGCAATGGCGGGAATATCAGCAGCGTGGCAATTCTCGGCCGTCGGACCGCGAGCAGAATTGCGCCACCGAGCGCTGAAAAGGAAGCAACCCAGCCAAGCCCCCAGCTGAGACTCCACGCGTAGTAGGCCGATGGGCTGCGCTCGATCTCGCCGGCGTAGCGAGTGCTCTGCAGGCCATCGAGCGTCGCCAGGTCATTGCGGAAACGGCCGAAATCGATCGCTGCGTAAGGGTTCGAAACAAGGAATGCGCCAAGCGCAGCTATTACGAGCAGGGCGAGATCTACAAGCGTTCGTCGCGCTCCGTCTTCGCGAATCCGAATCAGGCTTGCGATTAGGGCGCTCGCAATCACGAAGCCACCCGTGTACTTCGTGCCTGCTGCCAGGCCAGAGCTAGCTCCTGCGATCAGGTACCAGTGTCGACCGCCGGACTTGTAGATGCCGATCGCAGCTAGCAGCCCAACCGCCGCTGGCAGCATCGCAGCGGAGTCGTTGACGGAAATATGCGAGTAGAAGACAGGCAGGAATGCGCAGGCAGCGAGCAGGCCAGCGAGCACAGCGGCGCTGCGGTCAAAGGCAATTCGCGCGGCGGCGTAGACTACCGGCGCCACTGCCGCACCTGCGATGGCACTGATCAAACGGGCATCAAGGATCAATGCACCCGGGTCGCTCGCAAATGTCCGTGTTACACCCGCGCCAAAGCCATGCAGCAATCCAAACAGCAGGTAGCAAGCGTAGGTGTAGCCGACCGGGTTGAACATTGAGCTCGGCGCCAGGCCCGCTGTTGGAATCTGAGCGGCATGCAGGACGTAGTTGTTGACCTCGTCGATGTTTGCTGGGAAAGGAAGACCGCCGCCAATTCCCCATAGCCGCAGAAAGAGGGCGAAGAGGAAGATGCCAGCAGGTATCTGGAATGCCCAACGGTTGGTTACGAGCCTTCTAAAGCTGTTCACCGGCGTGGCTGCTCAATCGGTCGGTACTCGCGCAGGACCGTCGAAAGTAGTCCCGGCCAGCTCTTTGCCCACACCGGACGGTAGGCGGCCTCGAAGCTCGGTGGTGGTGTGTCAAACAGGATCTGATTACTGCCGTGCACTCGGTAACCAATTATGAAGACGCGTGAGCGGCTCCGTAACGCTCGCATATAAGCCTCGGCGCCATCGACAGTGACTAGTGAAAGGCTCCTAGCTGGAGCCGGGTCAAGGTTGATTCGCAGCTCGCTCCCGAGCGGTCCATCAGCACCGTTCAGGCAGCAGAGATCAATTACCCGGTCGCCAGCCCGCCAAGCTGAATTGACTGCCGCAGCGGCTTCGGCGGTAGCGGGGCGATTCACTGAGCGCAACTCCTCAACGCTGCCGGCGGCGAGTCCCACGACTGTCAGCAGGGTTGATGCAATTGCTAGTGGCCGAGGACAGCGTTGAATCAGGATCCCAACGAGCAGCATTACGGCGGGGAGTGAAACAAAAAGATTGCGAGGTAACAGCATGCTCTGTCCCGGCTGGAGGCTAAGCAGAACCGCCAATAGTGGCGCGGAAGCGGCAACGGCGAAGAGCAACAGGGTTAAGTCGGTCGGGCGACCGAGCTCGCCACGCTGGCGCCTCCGGATCGCCGATATCGCCGAATAGCAAGCGGCGCTAAGCACGCCGACAGCGATTGCGACCGTTGCCAGTTGTCCTGGGATACGGGCTAGGTCTGTAAGCGGATGGCCGATCAGCGACCGCTCGCTGATTCGAAGCAGCGTCTCCAAGCTGAGCGGCGCACCGGCGGCGATCCGATGCAGTTCGTCGCTTGAGTTACCTATTTGAGTGCCGAGCCAAGGCAGCCAGGCGAGCAGGGCAATAAGCGGTCCGAGTTGGGCGGCAACTACCTGGCGCCATCTCTTTCGTCTTGCAATCAGCGCCCAGATCGCCGCTGCTGCGAGCACGGCAATTGCCGTGTAGTGGGACATCAGCGCTGCTGCGGAGGCGAGTGAGTAAAGGACCCACCATCTCGCCCGATGCGCATCGAGTGCTTTGAGTAGCAGCAGCACTGCGATCACTCCGAATAGTGCTGCCAGCGAGTACGACCGAGCCTCAGCTGCGTAGAACAGCGCAAAGGGACTCGCTGCCAAGAGCAAGGCACCAATCAGGCCGGCGGCACTATTCGCGGCGCGTCGGCCGAGCATTGCCGTTGCCGGTAGCAATCCGATCGCAGCCAGCAGTGATGGGATCCTGATCAGCTGCGGTGACCCACCGCTTTGATCAGCAAGCCAAGCAAGGATGAAGCCGAGTGGTGGTGTCTTCTCATTCTCGCCAACGACTTCGAGCATTCCTGTAAATGAACGCCCGTGAACCCAGCTGTAGAGGTAGAGCTCGTCAAAGGCGAGGCTTTCCCGGGAGGCAATTACCCGGAGCAGTGCGCCACTAATCGTGATCGCTAGCACCGCCGCCCAGAAGCCGCTCCGACCGCGCAGCCACCGCAGTCGTTGGTCACTCATTCGACGAACGCTACCTCAATGGCAAGAGGTGACGCGGCGGATCTCAGCTGTCGCCAAGCCCGCCGAGAATTGCAAATGGGTGGCTCGTCTGCCAGGCGCCAGCCCAAGGCGTCCCCTCCGGAGTAATTACCGCTCCAGCTGGAGTTGTTGATTCAAGTTGAGCAGCGAGATCGCGGGCATCGTCCTCAGTTGCGCAGTAAAGGAAAAGGTGTTTGAAGCGGCGCAGTGAGCGTAGGCCCTGATCGGTCAGCTGTCGCTCAAGGGTGATTGCCTCGCTGCGATGCTCAAGATCGATTCGCACCTGCCATTGGAGACCTTGCTGGGCGCTCTCCTCGGCCTCACGCTTCTCGCGGGCTTGGTGTTCGGCCTCAAGCTGCTCGGCGCTCTCGGGAAGTGGTTCGGTCGGCGCACGCCACTCCTCCGCCTCAGGATGCCAGCGGGTAACTTCGATCTTCGCTTCGATCGACTGACCTTCGGCAGCTTCCTTCAAAGCGGTGGCAGCCGCTTCGGCCTGATCGCCAGTTGAGGCGTAAACGAAGATGTTGTTGCCGTCGTTTGAAACGGGCAGCTTGTCGCCGAGTCGCTTGTGGAGGTCGCGCTCAACATCTACCTCGTGCTCATGCAGGGCACGCATCATCGGCCCGGAATGCTCGGGCTCGGTCAGGATCGCGTGGACTCGCCAATCGTCGCTCATCGGAATAGAACAGTAACCGTGTAAGCCCAATCTCGCGACGAGGCTCGCATTGAAGCCAATCGTTGACTAGGTCAGCCCGCTGCAATCAGCCTGTTTACTGCCTCCACAAGTTGGTCAGGAACTTCCTCCTGGATGTAGTGACCGCGTCCCTCGTAGACCTCATGGTGCTGGCCCTTTGCGCCGGGGACAAACTCGATGAATACTTCGTCGAAGTTGCCAAGAACTGGGTCTCCATTGCCATACAGGCAGAGGAACGGCTTCTCCCAATGTTCAAGCACATCCCAGGCTGCCATCCAAGTACCAAAGACATCGTCATCGTCATTCTGCGGGGTAACCAGTGCCGGGAAGATCAACGCTCCAGCTTGGTAGCTGCTGTCTGGGTAGGGAACGCCGTAGGCGGCTGCTTCCTCGTCGGTGAGTGGCGGCGGGTTGAAGTCAGCGATTCCATCCTCAACGCCACTGGCTGTAGCTGCCTGCATGATCTGCGGAATGTTCAAATCCGTGCTGGCAGCGATGAACTTCTGCCACTGGCCGAAGGCATCCGGGTTTGGCGACTTGGCAAGTGCTGCACTAATCCTCACGAGCTTGCGTGGGTCTGGCAGCCCGCCGTTGGCGATCACGATTCGATCGAATCGCTCCGGGTGGCGAGTTACAGCCGCTAGGCCGGCAATTGATCCCCAGTCCTGGGCAAAGAGTGTCGCGTGCTTGATGTCAGCCGCGAGGAAGAATCGCTCGATCCAATCAACATGGCGCGTGTAGGTGTAGTCCGACTTCTCGGTTGGCTTGTCGGAACGGCCAAAGCCGATCAGGTCCGGCGCGATCACCCTGTGGCCGGCAGCTACTAGGCCAGGGATCATCTTTCGGTAGAGGTACGACCAGGTTGGTTGGCCGTGCAGAAGGACGACTGGGTTGGCATCGCTCGGGCCCTCATCGACATAGTGCATGCGCAGAGTCCCACCCTCGCCATCGTCGATCTCCACATAGTGGGGTGCGAATGGGTATCCGGAGAGGTTTTCGAACTGTGAGTCAGGTGTGCGGAGGGTTTTCATTCGCGGGAATCTACAGATCGGATTTGGGAGGAGAAGCTCGCCGCCCGCCGAAATCACTCGAATGACTATTTACAGGATGCCCGGCAAGGGCGAACTAATTACCCGCGGACTAATTGCATTGGCGGTCGGAATCGCGCTGCTGGTCTGGCCAGATGTTTCCAAGGGCGTGGTCGTCGCGCTGTTCGCGGTACTCGTCTTTGCTGATGCTCTGATCAAGCTGATTCGCGTCTTCGACAAGAATCGTGAAGGGTCCGCTTTCTTCCTTGTCTTCGGAATTCTGATTGACGTTGCAGTCGGGGTGCTCGTGCTCGCTTACCCTGATTTTGCACTCAAAACGCTGATGATTGTGCTTGGCGTTTGGGCAATTGTCAGCGGCATCATTGAACTGCTTGGTGCCTACGAACTGCGGGGAACGATTGGCGGGCCCGTGCTGGCAATCCTTGGAATCATCTCGACAATCATCGGCATCGTTCTGGTCACGAATCCCGGAATTGCACTCAGTGCGATTGTCATCGTTATCGGCCTCTACGCGCTCCTGACAGGTGGAACGCTCCTGATCCTCGCCTTCTTCGGCCCGAGTGAGGAACCGGCGACTAGCTGAGTAACTCGAAGCCGGCATAGAGCGCTAGAGCAGCGCCGCCGACAACCATCAGTACGGCTATCACCCGGTCTGACCATCTTGCGAAGGCCGCGGTGATCGCTTCGAGTTTGGCCTCGGCGCGCTTGCCGGCGATCAGCCGCAGTGCAAGTACAAGCAGCACTGGCAGCAGGTAGATCAGGTTGTAGGTCAGCATCAGCGACAGCTCCTGGGCTGAGTTGAGGCCAGCACTTGTTATTAGCCCGATCGCTGCGAAGTAGGGAAGCGCAGTTGGCAGGTCCGTAACGGTGGCGATGATCCCAACGCTGAATGCGGTGCGCTGATTGCCCGTAACGAGCAGCCCACCAAGTGACTGGCTATGGCGCCTTTGCCAGGTAATCACGCCGCCTACCGCTACGCCGATGCCGAGGACTAGCATTACGACGAGCAGCCAATCGGGTGGATGTTTGGCAAGGTCGCTGATCAGACGGCTGAGGCCGGCTAGGACGAGCAACCCGGTGACGAGGTAGGTCATCATCGCGCCGAGCCAGAAGCCGATTACAGCTCTGCTCGGGTGTTTTGTGCCGGCGAAGACAGCCGCCTGCGCGATCGTCGCTGGGTTGAGCGAGTCAAGCAACGCGATCAATGCGATGGCGATAAAAGTTCTGAGCACAGGCTTGGCTTAGGCCCTAAGCAAGAATGTCGTGCAGACTCTTGCCGATCAGGCTGATGCCCCAAACGGCTGCAAGCAGGGCGATGATCCGCATCCCGTTTCTGTTCAGCCATGCAGAGAGTGCGCTGACCATCTTGTCGGTCCTAGCTGGGTCAAACAGGTATCCAATAATCGGCGCCTCAACAAGAATCAACATGATCAGGTTGAACAGCAGGATCGCGGCAATCTCTCCGGCCTGCGAGTAGTGATCGGCAGCCATGTGGCCTAGTGCCAAGAGATAAAAGGGGCCGGGCAGGTTGAGGATTGCTCCAGCGAGCGCTGCCACGCCAATCGAGGACCGGTCGAGAACGCGCTCCGCCCACGGTTCGCGGTCGGGCTGTTCCTTGTGGTTCTTGCGCCTTGGCCTGCGGACACGCCAGCTCTCGATCAGCTCGTGACCGCGATTCGTGCCAAGCAGCCAAGCCAGCAGGAGGGCGAGAACACCAGCCAGAAGCGTCACGGTCGGTGACAGCTTCTTGCCCTCTGAGCCGAGCGAGGCAGCGGCTTCGCCGAACGTATTGATGATCACGATTCCAAGCACGAAGCTGGTCGTAAAACCGCCGAGCCAGAAGGCCATCATTAACTTGGCCGGCTTGCTTCTAGAGAGCAGCACCGCGACTCCAGCGAGCAGCATCGGGAAGACTGCCGAGCCGATCGCGAGAAGAATTATCACACCCATTGGTCCCAATCATGACGCTCTGCCCGAAAGAGGGCTTCGTCCTTGATTCGGTGAATAAAGAAAAAGTAGATCAGGTCGGCGTGTCGGCTCGAACACCGCGCAGCAGCAGCATGCAGGCGAGAGCTCCGAGCAGCGAGACCGCAGCGCCAACCCACATGGCATTTGCGAGTGAGTAGTCGAACACGGTTGTGAGCAGTGGAGCAATCTTTACTTCGGCAAAGTGGCCGAGTGTTGCCTGTCCGTTAAGCAGGTTCTGACCTGTCTCCTCCGTTACTGAGCCGGTCAGCACATTAAGCAGCTTCGCAATCAGCGCCGCGCCGGGCTTCAGCGAATCGAGCGTCTCACTGAACTTTGAGTCCGCGGAGTTCTGGAAGACAGCTGTCAGCGTTGCAACGCCAAGCGACCCACCGATCATGCTTGATGCTTTGTAGACACCAGAGGCGACACCTTCGCCAGCTTCGCCTGCGTCATCAACAGCGACCTTCGCGGTCATTGTGATCTGCAGTCCAACGCCAACTCCGAGCAGGATGAAGGACGGCAACAGGTCGCTGTAGTTGCCGGTCAGTGTTGTGAACAGGAAGGCTGAGGCGGCAATCATCACCATGCTGATTGTGACTGGCAGGCCAGGGCCGTAGCGGCGACCGAGGCGGGCACCGAAAGGTGTCATCAGCAGAATCGGAACCGTTGCCGGTAGCAACATTGCTCCGGCCTTAAGTGGGCTGTAGCCGAGGACAACCTGTAGGTAGAGCGACATGAAGTAGATCGCTGCGCCAAAGACAAAGTTGGCAAGCAGGTTGGCCAGCACTGCACCGTCAAATCCGCGATGTTTGAAGATCGTCAGCTTGACGAGCGGAACCTTCGACCTCATTTCAATGATCACAAACAGGATCAGCAGCACAACTGCCGCGGCGAAGGTCGCGATCAATTGGCTCGAGCCGGCCGTATCGCAGATCACCAGTCCATACGAGAGGGCGGTAATACCGCCGGTCAGCGCTACTGCCCCGGGTATATCGACATGACGACCCCCAACTGCGTCGGAGCTCTCAGTTGTCGCTTTCAGTGTCAGGACGATTGCAATCAGGCCAATCGGAAGGTTGATCCAGAAAATTGACGCCCAGCCAACGCTGGCAATTAGTGCTCCACCGACAAGTGGTCCGACAGCTTGGGCTCCCCAGCAGGTTGCGACCCATGCGCCAATCGCCGTGTCCCGTTCGCGACCGGCAAAGCCAACCGCGATCATTGCCAAGGCGTTTGGCAAAATCGCAGCTGCGCCAACGCCTTCAATCACTCGTCCGATGACCAGCTGTGGTGGTGCGCCAGCAAGACCTGCCACAACCGAGCCAACAATAAGCAGCGCTGTACCAATTGTGAAAAGGCGCAGACGGCCAAATACATCGCCAAGCCGACCGGTAACGATGATCAGCGAGCCAGCCAGGAAGTAACCGTTTACAGCCCACTGGAGTGCGTCGGCACTTCCGCCAATGTCACGCCCAATCGTCGGGAGAGCGATCGATATGTCACTCGCTGTTACCCAGACAAGCGCAGTCACGGCGCAGATGCCGACCAGTGAAAGCCAACGCTTTGGGTCTGAGGTGTCGACTGTTGGAACTGCAGCGGTTGATGTCATGCGCGGGCAGGCTACTCGCCAAAGCAGACAGGGGGTTATCGCGGTTGAGTGGTTAGGAAGTCTCCGGGGCGCCAAGGCCGAGCGACGCCAGTAATTTGGCCTCAAGTGAGCTAAATCTAGGGTCGCTTAGTGTCGCGATTGACCGTGGGCGCTCAAGGTTGACTTCAAGTTCCAGCTTGACGCTTGCGGGCCGTGAACTGAGCACGTAGATGCGATCAGAGAGCAGGATCGCCTCGCGGACATCATGAGTAATCAGCAGGACTGTCCAGCGCTCGCGCTCCCAGATCTGCTCCGTCCAGAGCTGAAGTTCAGTACGGGTCAGGGCATCAAGTGCGCCGAATGGCTCGTCGAGCAGCAGGATGTCCCGCTGCTGGGCGACGGTCCTCGCCAGCGCGACGCGCTGGCGCATTCCACCCGAGAGCTGATGCGGGTGCATGTCCGCGAACTGCTCCAAGCCGAAATCTTCAAGCAGTCTGGTTGCTCTTCGCCTAGCTGCCGCGCGCCCAATTCTACCTGCCACCTCAAAGCCAAGCGCAACATTTGCGGCAACGGTCCGCCACGGAAACAGCGAATCCAGTTGGGGCATCCACGACGCTCTCCTCACAGCTTCGGCCGGTGGGAGGCCATCGACTTTGACTGTGCCACTGTCGGGCAATTCGATGCCAGACAGGACTGAGAGCAGCGTTGACTTGCCGCAGCCGCTCGGACCAAGAATCGATACGAATTCGCCGTCCCTGACAATTAGGTCAGTCGAATCGAGAACTTCAAGCCTTCCTGCCTTCGTAGCGAAGCCTTTGCAGAGGTCGCGAGTCTCGATTCGGATATTGCTGCTCATCGCTCTCTTCCAGTCCTGCGCCATGGCATCACAAGCCTTTCGACTGCAAACGTCGCGGCATAGAGCAGCATCGTCAGGGCGGCGCAGACCAGCACGGCAGCTAGGACAAGGTCGGTGCGGAAGGAATTTCGCGCCGTCTGCATGTAGACGCCAAGCCCGAGTTCCGCACCTGCATACTCGGCAAAGATCGCAGCGACGATCGCGTATGTGATCGCAATTCGCAGACCCGTGAAGAAACTCGGTAACGCCGAGGGGAGGCGCAACAGCCTCCATGTCGTCCACCAACTAGCGCCCATTGTTCGCATTAGCGTCGTAGCTTCACGACTGGCAGTTGCGTAGCCCTCAACAAGTCCGACAACTAGCGGGAAGAAGGTTACAAGCGCAACGAGCAGGATCTTTGGCAGCAGTCCGAAGCCGAACCAGATCACTACTAGCGGAGCAAGAACAATGATTGGCAGTGTCTGACTTCCAATCAGAACAGGCGTTAGCGCCCGACGGGCAATACCCGAAGCGTCAAGCAGGATCGATAGTCCAAATGCAAATGTCAGTGACAGGGCAAAGCCGAGTGCTACCTCACGCAGCGTCGGCAGAGTGTTTGCCCAGAGCGAGCGTCGGTCCGACCAGGCCGCGGAAGCAACTCGTTCTGGGCTCGGAATGACATCGTCGCTCGTTCCACCAACCGATGAGTAGAGCTGCCAGATGAGCAACAGAAGCAGCACAATCAAAATCGGTGGCAGGAATCGGCGAGTTGCTCGGATACCTTGCTGTTTGGCTGATTGCGGCGCGCGAGCGTTCATCTGATCGTGGATACTGAAGGTCTCGACGACATGAAGCGATTCAGCCGACAGATCATTAGACGCTCAGTCGCCTCCGTCGCGCTAGTTTGCACGATCGCCGCGGCCAGCGGATGCGGTGGATCCGGCTCAAAGAGCGAGGCAGGCCAGGCCGCGAAAAAGGGCGTTACGGTTGCACTTGACTGGACGCCGAACACCAACCACATAGGCGCCTTTGTGGCCGATCAACTTGGCTACTACGCCAATGCCGGTTTGAAGGTCAAATTCATTCCCTATGCCTCCACTCAGCCCGAGTTGATTGTTGCCAAGCACCGAGCTGACTTTGGTTTCTCCTACCAAGCTGGCACCGCCTATGCGCGCTCTGCCGGGGGCGACGTTCGTCAAGTATTCGCGAATATCGCCAAGAATCAATACGCAATTAGCGTCCGCGGCAATCAGGGAGGCATTAGCTCACCCAAGCAGCTCGATGGAAAAACCTACGCAGGTTTCGGCACGCCGGATGAGGGTCCGGAGCTCAAGTTTGTAATTAAGAAGGACGGCGGTAGTGGCAAGTTCCGGACTGTGATGCTGAACAGTTCCGCTTATCAGGCCGTTTATGGCGGTCAGGCCGATTTCACAATTTCGGTATCGACGTGGGAGGGCATTGAGGCCAAACTGCTCGGCAAGCCGATGAGGTACTTCGAGTTCTCCGACTACGGACTGCCTTCGCAGTACTCGTCGGCGATCGTCTCGAGTGATAGCTACCTAAAAGCAAACCCAGAGACCGCAAAGGCGTTCCTCGCGGCGACCCAGAGCGGCTATCAGTACGCGAAGGATCACCCTGAGGAAGCGGCAAAGTTGCTGGTCAAGGCCAACCCGCAGACGCTTAAGAACCGGGAGCTCGTGACGCTCAGCGCAAAGATGCTCGCTGCCGGCGGCTACTACGGTGGCGCCGATGGTCAGATTGGTCATGTTGACCCGTCGGTGTGGAGTAATTACGGCGACTTTCTGCAGGCAAACAAACTGCTGGTCGGAAGTGATGGCAAGCCACTTGCCAAGGCTCCCGACTGGTCTTCCTATTACACAAACGCCTACCTGCCCGCGCAGTAGTCGCGGTTTGCAATGCGGTGATTGACCTCCAAGCAATCATCGATCGGGTCGGCGAGGTTGAGCCCCTGGCTGGTCGGACGCGTGTGCTGGCTATTGATGGGCGAGCAGGCGTCGGCAAGACGACCCTTGCGGCTGAACTAGGCAGCCGGTTGGCAGGCTCCACCGTGCTGGCAATGGATTCCGTTTATCCGGGTTGGGGAGGTCTTGCAGAGGGATCCGAGCGGCTCGTTTCGGATGTTCTCAAGCCGCTTGCGGATGGCATCTCGGCTGGTATCCGTAGCTGGGATTGGCAGCATGACCGCGAGCTTGAATGGCAGCAGCTCGAGATAGGAGAGCTGCTGATCGTCGAAGGCGCTGGCAGTGCAAGTCAAAAGGCCGCGCCATTCCTGAGCTGTGTTGTATGGCTCGAGGCCGAACCGGCATTACGCCGCGAGCGAGCTCTCAACCGTGATGGTCAGATGTTCGCAACCCATTGGGATGCCTGGGCGAGCCAGGAGGACCAGCTCTTTGCTCGCGAACGGCCGGCCGAGCGAGCGGACTTCCGCTTCAACACCGGGTCTGACGGCTGAGCTTCAGCTGCCGGAGCGATTTGCGCCTTGACTTGCTAGCGGCGCGTCGTGGATTGCGCGTTTACAACCAAGTAGACAGTGCTGCTTGAAACGACAGCCGCACTCGCTGCTCGGCGCGAAGGCGGCGGAGTAGGAAGGGCAAGGGTTAACTTAACCTTGTAGGTACCGACCTTTAGGCCCGAAGTATTGATGGTGATCGAATTGCGACCGGCCTTGAAGTTGCCGACCGAGGTCCGCGTTCCGGAACCAGGGCGGTTCAGTGTCATCGTCCTAACACCGGGCTTTGATGCCGTGAACAGCAGCGTTGTTGAAGCTGTGCCGACGGTGATTGGGCTACGGTCGAGCTTAAGACCTGAGAGCGCTGGTTGTGAAGGGTTTACGCCCTCCGGTACGACTCGCTGGGATTCGCTGTTGCTGCCCCAGCAGACGAAAAAGTCGTCAATGCGCTGAGCGCAGCCGTAGTTGCCACCGGCTGTGATTGATGAGTACTTACCGGCAGGTGCCGTTGCTTGACCTTCTGAGTTATCTCCCCAGCAGATCAGTGCGCCGGAGCTACGCAGCCCGCATGAGTGGGCATAGCCGGAGGCGATCTTGGTGAAATCGGTACCTGATGGTGGTGTTGCGCGGCCGCTGCCGTTCTCACCCCAGCAGCTGATTGATCGAGTCTCATGCAATCCGCAGGTGTGAGTTCTACCCGCTGCAACTGCGGTGAAGTCGGTGTCGGCTGGAGCATCGGCTTGGCCTACCCAGTTGCCTCCCCAGCAGACAATTGTCTTGTCGGTCTTCAAAGCACAGCTGTGGTAGCCACCGGCGCTGACACGCTTGTAGTCAATTCCGCTTGGGGGAATCGACTGATTAACGACAACGCCGTTCATGTCCTGATTGAGCCCCCAGCAGGAGAGGGTCCTGTAAATCGTCACAGCGCAGCTGTGGAACTTGCCGAGGCTGATGTCGGTCGCCTGCAGGTCGCCACTGCAAATCATTGTTCCAAGACAGACAGCTCTTGGGCCTGCGAGGCAGTCCTCGCGGACCCCCGACCCCCTGCAACCGCTAATCGGGCCGTCGGTCTGGCCAAAGTGGTTGTCACCCCAGCAGTCAACCGTGTAATCAGCTGCGATCGCACATGCGTGATAGCCGCCGACAGCAACTGCCGCGAAGTTGCTGCCCAAAGGTGCCAAGCGCTGGCCATCTGAGTTGGAACCCCAGCACTTGAGGTTCTTTCCCGAAAGAATCGCGCAGGTTGTTGCCTTGCCAGCAGCGAGGGTTGACGCAACAACAGGGTCGGGTGGCAGCACGCCAGCTACTGCTGGAGAAACGGCGACTGTTCCGAATGAGGCGCAAACCGCGAGCACCGCGATCAGGGCTGTTGAGCGGCTTCGAGTCGTGCTGCGAGGCTTGGTAATCATCGACCCGACACTATCCAATCCTCCGGGAAGAAACCACCGGTTGGTGGTGATGGCGTAAAAGACCCGCTACTGTGCATATTGCGGTTGACAGATAGTCGGCCGCGAGGTCAGCTACTTGGGTCCCGCCACCAACGGCGGTTCGGGTCAGCCGGTCCTCCCGAATCGTTTCGCACCATTGCGGTGCGGGCACCAGCAAGGAGCAGTTTTATGTCAGAGCAGTCCTTCGCCGATCTCGGCGTTTCCAGTGCTGTTGAGCACGCGCTTACCGAGCGCGGATTCACGGCACCGTTTGCAATCCAGAAGAAGGTCATCGGCGATGTACTTGCCGGCCGTGACGTTCTTGCCAAGTCACCGACGGGATCCGGCAAGACACTTGCCTTCATGGTTCCGACGATCGACCTGATTGATGCCGAGGCGGAGCGCCCAGCAGCGCTGGTCTTGGCACCTACGCGTGAACTCGCAACCCAGATCGTTGAGGAGACGCGCGCAGTTGCACATGCAAAGGCCCTCAAGGTCACAGCCGTTTACGGCGGCGTCGGACTTGAAAAGCAGGCCCGTGAGGCTCGCAAGTCGCACATCGTCGTCGCAACGCCAGGTCGTCTCGAGGATCTTCTCAGGCGACGGGCTTTCACGCTGTCGAATGTAAAGCTGTTGATTCTCGATGAGGCAGACAGAATGCTCGATATGGGCTTCCGTCCAGCCGTTGACCGGATCGTCAACCTCTGTCCACGCGATCGTCAGACACTGTTCTTCTCGGCAACGCTTGACGGCGAGGCTGGCAAGATCGCCAAGCTCTACACCACCGATCCGGTCCGCCATGAGCATGTTGCTCCGGCGCAGAAGAAGCCCGACATTGAGCATCGCTTCATTTCCGTTGAGCGGGATGAGCGCGTTGGTCGACTGATCGCTGAACTTGGCGATCGTTGGGAACTGAACCTTGTGTTCGTCCGCACCAAGCGCGGGGCAGACAAGCTCGTTAAGCGTCTGAATGCGACTGGGGTTGAGGCTGTTGCGATGCACGGCGACAAGAGTCAGCGGCAGCGCGAACGGGCACTGGCTGACTTCGAAGGCGGCCGCGTAACAACGCTCGTAGCTACTGATGTAGCCGCGCGAGGGATCCATGTCGATGGAATCTCCAAGGTGATCAACTTTGATCCTCCTGGCCAGTCGGAGGACTATGTGCATCGCACGGGTCGCACCGGTCGTGCAGGTGAGCGTGGAATTGCCGTCACATTTGTCGGCAGGGACAACTTCCGTGAGCTCCGCCAGATGACTAAGGAGCTCCGCCTTGAGAGTGAGTTCCAAGCGGCAGCTAGCAATGGCAGGAGTGCGCCGCCGAACGACGAGGCGCGCAGCGAGCGCCCGCGTCGTGAGAAGCAGCAGAGCCGTGAGGATCGCCCGCGTCGCGAGCAGCGCCCGGAGCGAACCGCTTCAGGCGATCGCCCGCGTGGCAAGTCAGGCGAGTCAAGGAATGGTCAGAGCCGCAATGGCAAGCCAAGTTCGGGAGACCGCTCGCGCAATCGCGCGGGCGAGTCGAGGAACGGTCAGGCCCGTGACGGCCGGCCAGGCAAGCCAGTAGCCAGCAGCAACGGTGGCAGCGGCAATGGCGGTGGCAACTCCGGAAGTGCAAACGGCGGCAGCAACTCCGGAAGCGCTAACGGCGGTGGTCGACACGGCGGCGGCAAGCACGGTGGCAGCAAGTCGGGTGTTGGCAAGTCGGGCGGTCCGCAGTCAGCGGGCAACCCACGTGGCAAGGGGCGACGCAAGCCGTCACCTGCTGCATCCCGCTAGCCACGCATTAGTCTTTAGGCATGAGCGACGGGGGTTCCGCGAAGAAGTGGCTCCCCGTCGTCGTGCTTGGACTCGCGCAGTTCATCATGGTGCTCGATACAACCGTGATGAATGTCTCGATCTCGGCTGTCGTCAAGGACCTTGACACGACGGTTGCCGGGGTCCAGCTTGCGATTACCGCCTATGCGCTTGTGATGGCGGCCTTCATGCTCACCGGTGGTCGAATCGGTGACAAGGTCGGTCGCCGCCGAGCCTTTGCGATCGGTCTCGGTATCTACGGTGTTGGATCCTTGATTACCTCTCTGGCGCCGAACCTTGGCGTGTTGCTCATTGGCTGGTCACTTGTCGAGGGACTCGGAGCAACACTTGTAATTCCGGCGATCATGGCGCTGACGGCAGCGACTTATAGCGGTCGCGATCGACTGCTCGCCTACGGCATCCTTGGTGGCATCGCTGGGGCTGGAGCGGCGGCGGGACCGTTGATTGGTGGCTGGGTGACGACGACTCTCTCGTGGCGCTACGTCTTTGCGGCCGAGACGGTTGTTGTCGTGTTGCTGCTGGCTGGAGGTTTGCGATTTCTCGCCGCACCGAAGCCGAGCGGTGGCCGGATAGCGGTCGGTGAAGTGCTAATGACGGCTTCCTCAATGGCCTTGATTGTCCTAGGGGTACTCAAGGCGAGTAGCTGGGGGTTCCTGCTGCCAGCCAACCCACCGGTTATTGGCGGCGTCACGATTGAGCCGCTTGGTCTGTCGCCTACACCGTTCGTTGTTGGTGCTGGCGTAGTCCTGATGTTCATTTACATGCACTTGGCCCGCGCCAAGGAGACGCGCGGCGAGTCGCCGCTTGTTAGCCCGTCTCTGCTCGATCGCCCGCGACTGCGAGCCGGGCTGCTGGTCGTCTTGATGGTGCAGCTGGTGATCGGTGGAGTCTTCTTCACGCTGCCGGTATTCCTCCAGGTAACCCTTGAGAAGGATGCGCTAGAGACTGGAATTCAACTTGTGCCGCTTTCAATTGCGCTGATCGTCGCCTCATTGGCTGGACCAAGGATTGCGCTTAAGCATTCACCGAAGCTGGTTGTGAGGATTGGCTTTGCCGTGGCAGGAATCGGTCTATGTGTGATCACTGCATTTGTTAGCGATGATTTCCTCAAGCCAGGTTTTGTGATTGGTATGGCAGTCACCGGCGCCGGCCTTGGCCTTGTGATGAGTCAGATTGGCAGTCTTGTAATGAACGCCGTCAGTGAAAAGTCAACCGGTGAGGCAGGCGGGATGCAGGGCACTGCCCAGAACCTTGGAATGTCACTGGGTACGGCGCTGATCGGTGCGATCCTGCTGGCTGGCTTGACGACTGGTTTCAACGAGCGGATCGCCGCGAGTGCCGCTGTTACCCCTGAGGTTAAGCAACTTGTAGCCAGCCAAACTGAGGCGGGCGTGCAGATAGTTTCGGAGAGCGACGCGATCCGTTACGCCGAACAGCAAGGGCTCGCTCCTGATCAGGTCACTGCCGTCGCAAATGAGTATTCAGATGCGCAGGTTGAGGCACTGCGCAGGTCGATCGCCTTTATCGCGATATTCGCGTTCGGAGCACTGATCGTTACAAAGCGTCTGTCGATTGAGTCAGGTGACGAGTCACTCCAAGACGAGATTGAGACTGCAGCGGCCTAGCCGCGCAGCGCAGTCCTCCTCTAGGCGCTGGTTGGCTGCGGAGCTCCGCCACGCGAAGCGCGGCGACCCTCACGAACCCTGCCAACCTGATCAAGCGTCACCTTGCGAAGTCGCACATGGTTTGGAGTGACCTCAACTGCCTCATCGGCACGCAGGAACTCAAATGCTTGGTCGAGTGAGAGGAGCTTCTTCGGGACGAGCCTGACAAGTTCGTCAGCGTTGGCTGAGCGGATGTTGTTGAGCTTCTTCTCGCGGACTGCGTTGATGTCGAGGTCGTCGGAGCGGCTGTTTTCGCCGACGATCATTCCCTCATAAACCTCTTCGCCAGGCTCGACGAACAGTGTCCCGCGATCCTGCAGTGCGAAGCAGGCGTGGGCGGTAACAGCTCCG
>Ga0194055_10001727_pt1 | contig 17661 bp, 17 predicted proteins | sample SepL449m_MetaG_FD_155482 | JGI IMG/M metagenome (GOLD analysis project Ga0194055, IMG submission 155482) | Anoxic zone freshwater microbial communities from boreal shield lake in IISD Experimental Lakes Area, Ontario, Canada - Sep2016-L442-9m | ecosystem: Environmental > Aquatic > Freshwater >...
CCCTGGAGCAGTTCCAGCAGCAGGCCAGCCGCTTTCCGATCCTCCACCTCGGCACCCATGGCTGCTTCCTGGCCGCAGGTTGCCCGAAGCTGGGGATGAAGGCCAACACGTTGCTGTTCGCCAACGGCGTGAACTACCCCATTGCCGACGCCGCCCAGCTCGGCCTCTCCAACACCGAACTACTTGTGCTCGCCGCCTGCCAGACCGCACGCATCACCAGTGATAACGACGTTGGCGTCAGCGGCCTGGCCTACGTGTGGGAACGGGCCGGGGCCCGCGCCGTGGTGGCCAGCCTCTGGAGCGCCCCCGATCAGGACAGCAGCCAGCTCAATCGGGCCTTCTACGCCAATCTGCGAAAGGGCCTCGACAAGGCGGAAGCCATGCGCCAGGCAAAACTTGCCCTGATCCGCAAGGACAAAAATATCCATCCCTTCAGCTGGGCCCCCTTCATCGTGATCGGTGATGCGGCGCCGCTGGCGAAGTGATTGGTAGGTTCGACGAGTAGCAGCGCGGCTGTCATCTTGTGCAAGAAGGGCCTTCGAACAAGCCCGTGGAGTGGTCAGGCCACCGTGAGACAGGGTTTGATAGCGATAGCATCTTGCCTGCCACTCACGGGCAGCGTTAGACTGACAAACAAGCCATAAGAGCATGGGCAAAACCCAAGCAGAAGTGATTGCAATTTTGGCATCGGGAGATTTTGATGCTCTTGTAGGCGAGTTTGAAAGCGATTGGCTCGAGTGCAAGAGCCAACCTTACGGCCTTAATTCTGACGAGCAGAAACTTGAACTTGCCAAAGACGTTTCCGGGCTCGCGAATGCATCGGGCGGCATTATACTAATTGGATTTGCCACAAAGGTTAATCCAGTCCATGGCGACGATCAGATCGACAAGGTTCGCGTCATGTCTCATGGATTAATTAATCCTGATCAGTATCGCCAGTCAATCTCATCATGGCTATATCCTCCACTTGAAGATGTAGAAGTAACTGTCTTTCCTTCAAGCCAAGACGACAGCAAATCAGTCGCGGCTATAATTGTACCTTCTGCTAATGACTTGTTTAGACCTATCATGGTGCGACGAACCCTGCTTGATTCTCAGCGCAGAGTTGAGCTATTTTTTGGCTATTTTGAAAGAAAGCAGACTCGGGTCGTGCACTATAGCGTTGAGAGGCTTCACACGCTTCTTAGAGATGGCCGCAGCTTAAGCGCTGATCTCAAGGCTGGCTTTGATGTGTTACAGACAATCATTGAATGCCGGTTTCCCGAACGGGCTACACTTGCAGAAACACCAAATGACATTGATGAAAGGATAGAAGCCGCACTAGATAAGGTATGCTACAACCCTTCATTTTCTTTAGCCGCTATTCCTAGTCGTTCACTTGACCTTAGAGGCTTATTCCAGTCTCGTGGCCATGATCTAGTTAGGCTGTTAGACAATCCTCCTGAGATAAGGGAATCTGGCTTTGATATAAATGCTGGCGGCAATTCCCGAGTTCAAGGAAAGCTTAGGCGTGCGTACATAGAGAATACGAATCTTCTTGAAATTCATAAAGACGGGCTTGTTGTCTTTGTTGCTCAAGCAGATGGCGAGTGCCTCTGCTGGGGTAGCAAGCACCAAAAACACAATCAAAGACTTATTAACCAGTTAGCACTCGTGGAGATGGTGTATCTTTTCTGCGTATTTAGCGTGAAAGTCTTCTCCGGTGAGCTTCAAGATGGCGATACGGTCACATTGCGCCTGAGTATTCGCCAAAAGGAACCACTGCAGCAAGAGTTTGTACTTAAGCCAGGGCCATTATTTGGATTGCACTATGGAAGCAAAATAACCCTACCCTCTCTTGATATTTCTGTAAAGGTCTTTTCTGGCTCGGAATCTCCTGAGCGCTGGGCAGGAAAACTCCTAGCAGGCTTGTATGCGACATTCGGATACGAAGAAGATTGCATTCCATATGCAGATATTTCGGACGAGGGGCCATGCATTGATCGAGGCAAGATAGAGAATCATCGGCTTTAAACTGCTGTCTAACACAGCCATGCACCTGAGCCGCCACCAAGCAGCGTCTTTCGCGCCCACGCACGATCCGCGGCCAGGTGATGGCAAGCGTTAGAAGGATCGAAATAAAACGCAGAGAGCTGACGCCTTGACGTCACGACGTTAAGGTGCTAAGGTATTTCCATGGATGAATCCAAGCGCTCCACCATCTACTTCGACGCGGATGTGCACCGTGCTCTGCGCCTTAGGGCCGCCGCATGCAATCGTTCAATATCAGATATGGTCAATGAAGCAGTGCGTATGACCTTGGCCGAAGATGCAGATGACTTGAGAGATGCTGACCAGAGGCAGGTTGAAGAAAGTTCTAGCTTCGAAGGCTTTGTTACGAGTTTAAGGGAAATTGGACGGATATAGTCTCACCATCAAACCATCGGCAGCCAAGGAACTACAGGGGATAACCGATAAAGCTACCTTGACTCGATTGATTGAACGGATCAAATCACTGTCAACTCAGCCACGGCCATCTGGTTCTGAAAAGCTCGCGGGCAGATCGAGCCTCTATCGCGTTCGTCAAGGTAACTATCGGGTCATCTACTCCGTTGATGATCAGTCTCGTATCGTCGATGTAGTAAAAGTGGGCCATCGAAGAAATGTCTACCGATGAGAACACCTTCTAACATCAAGATGCAGAAGACGGGGGCAAAAGTTGTCTTCTATGCTGGGGGAGACGGCCCGCTTCTGATCTTGGCGTTCGAATGACCACTCCTTCATGGATAGGAAGGCAAACAAAACCCTACCACCCCTACCGATAAAGTAGGATCCTATTTCCAAAAGAGAATGATCTATAGAAAAACACAAGTCTGAAAATGCTAGTTCCCGAATCAAAACTTAGAATGATGCCGAAGCTTCTCATGCAAACCAGAAGGCAGTTTGTATCGGGTCTTATTCACGGGATTGCTGCTTCTACATTTCTTGAGCGTGTAAGAGGTGAAGAAAGATTGATTTACCCTAAATGCACGATGCTTCCCAATTGGAATATTAAGGAATCAATATGCTCTGAAAGGATAATAAGTAGAGTAGCTGGTATTCGACCATTTCGCAAGAACGGATTTAATCTCGAGGTCGAGACTATAGGATCAAAGACAATATTCCATAACTATGGGCATGGCGGGGCTGGGATTACAATGTCTTGGGGAACAGCAGCCTACGTTGTCAATAAAGTAAATAGTATGTCTATACCTAAAACAAATACACTTGCTGTTCTAGGCTCTGGGGCAGTAGGATTGGCAACTGCATCTAGGCTGGATACAGCAGGCTATAAAGTAAAGATCTATGCAAAAGATGCAATCATGAACTCTACATCGGCAGTGGCCGGGGCTTGTGTTTACCCATCGTTACTTGTTGAGCCAGATAAAGTCACCGCCTCGTTTGAAAAAGTCTGTATAGATGCTCTTGGAGATTCGTTTCATACATTTCAATCGCTCTTAGGTAAGCGCTACGGCATTGAGTGGGTCCCAGTCTTCTATTCTGCCGAACAAAGGCCAACCCTATCATGGGAAGACTTATTGGCACTTACAATTAATCCACATCCAACTAGAGCGACTTCAGCACCAATATTTAGGCATTCGAATATGGAATGCACATATAGTCTAATAGTAAATATGCCCATTTACCTTGCTGAAATGTATAGGGAGTTAGTGGAGAGAGGGATTGTCTTTCAAAAAAAGACTATTCTCGATATCGATGATCTAGAAAGGTTGGACGAGACATATATTGTTAATTGTATGGGAGTTGGAGCAAGTTGTATGGGCAGGAATGATTTGACGCCTATCAGAGGTCAGGCTGCCATAATCGATAAGTTAAACATTGAGCATGCATTCGGCATTGAAGAATCTGGATTCTATTTATACCCAAGAAGAAATAGCATAGTCATCGGCGGTGGTGCCTATATTAATGAGACGAATAAAGCATACGATATGACGATGGAAAAAAATATGATCGCTAGAATTAGGCAAGCTCTTGCGTAGACTCAAGTAAGTCCCCATTATTTATCTTATGGTTGTCGTAAGTATTGGAATGTCAGATTTGGGGATTGGTATGAATGGTTTTAGCCTAGTGCAGTCACCAGAGTCTGGGTTAGTACCCCTTAGTATAATCTTAAAGGGTTCTCCATCCCGAACGCAAAATCTTTTGTTATTTGAGGTGCCCATCCATTCCTTGATTATATTCCCGCTGCTATTTCTTGCAACTGCATAGTATGCCAGGCCCTCAGGCCGATTGCCATCTACAGGTTTTGCGCATTGCTTGCTAAGCGCAGATCTCCATCCAACTGATACCCTATTTTTGCCGATAGTATATCCAACTGCCACTTCAATCTTCGGATAACTTGTGTGGTTGCAAAATGACCAACCCTTACTGGGATCTTCATCGGCAATCAAAAAATCAGTACGATTAATGGGCTGAGCCCTGAGATCTCCTTGGATGGTTGACAAACTTGTTTCATATGCCGGGTAAGCCACAATCGGGATTAAGACCAGAAAAGAGAAGTAATCAAGAAAACTTGTTGATTTGAGCATTAGAGAGGTTTTAAAAAGGACTCATTGTGAAAGGCCCAAGAACACGCCATTGCAGCAAGCCGGCCGGATCAGAGAGTTCAATGATTCTCTCAGGCGCGAACAGTAATATCTTAGGAAGCAGAAATCCAATAGTCAAGGTGCTTGCCCTTAAGCTTTTATATTGGGGACTCGGTAGAGGATATTCTCATCAAGAAGCCAAGAGACCTTATTGGCTCAGGATCTCTCTCAGCTAGTGTTTTATAGCTTTCGCAGTCTCCTTCCTCGGTCTGCCCCATGACAACTGTATCTTTACTACACACGCGAACATCATACTCCAGCAATATTTCCTGGGGAGGTCTATTCGTAATCTCCTTATCCATTGAGTAGGTAATCTTGACATGCTGGTCACGCTTAAGAAGTCTATTTCGGGCTATTGATGAGATGATAGGAAAGGATATGCCAGCTTCTAAATAAGCATACCTCTTGTCAGGAACAAAAATGAGAAGATCCCTTGTCATTACCTCTGCGGGTGGCAGAGTGTAATCCAAGAATGAATAACCACTAGCAATCGTCTCGCGCTGTTTAGTGCCTACTTCCGCATTCCACTTGCCTTCCGTAAAATTCCTGATCTCGGAGCTGCGAGTTAATGAAATACCGTTTACAAGCCAGCGACTAGATCGCAATGGGATATAGTAACTATTGGGACTCTTGTTTTCTACTCTGAGGTGGATTGGCACAACCGCAAACGGACGACCATCAATTTCCTTCTTTATTATCTTTTGTTCATCCATGGAAATGGATACAAGGACATTCGCGCCTGAGTTCCTGATATTCTTCTCATCATCTAGCTTGCCAATTGTCCTAGTATAGACTTCATACAAGCCCGCTCCAGCAGTCATCAATCCAACTACACCAGCAAAAAGGGTTATTGGCCAAGCTACAAGGTCAGCCCAAGGCTTAATTTTGGTGCCATCGGGTAGGGTGTCTATAAATGAAGAGAGGCCTCTTAAATAAGAGGATGTAGCATTTGCCAAGACTCGGCAGATTTTGCTCATTAAGAATCATCCATCTGAATCCAAGCTTAGCAATTGGCTTGCGAGGACGCATTAAGTGCCTCGGAGATATTAATGATGTGCGGATCCGGCATTTCAGCCAGAAGGCATAGAGTGGTCTTCTTCCCTGCAAAAGGTTCTAACCAGGAAATCGTACTCATGTCTATCCATCCCTGTAATGGTGACAAGGCTGCTCAGATCGATTGCTGGTTGACGGTGCATCCATATAGCCTCGTCACAGCGGCAAAGACAGACCTACTAAAGACACTTTCAACGACAAGCATCATTTGTTGGCAAAACATAGTCGCATGAATTTTCTCTGAATCATAGACGGTGCCACAGTGCTGACCAACTTGAATTATATTGCCTCAGCATTCGAACAAGCCCCTTGAGTGGACAGGCCGCCACCAGCTCTCAGCTTCGCCATCTCAAGCTCTCTGCCTGCCACTCAGGGGCAGCGTTCGAAGGATCCATTGCGCCTCAGTCGATCTGCCTTCTCTCAGCATGCACTACATGGTGCAGAATGTAGCGAGCCTACGTGCGACATCAATTCTTTTTCTGAAGTTCAGTTGGAAGCAGTCTTTAGGCCCTTAATCCAATGCATAGCCTCATCAAGATCAAGATATAGGCTTGCATATGCCTTCCTAAGCAGCCAGTCAGGTAGAGCCCAGTCCCACTTCTCTCGCTGTAAGTTCTTTGCATCGCTAAAAAGAATGTCAAGGGCTGGTATCTCCTCAGCATCCAAATCATGTAGAGCCCCTAAGAATTCTGGAGTAGATCGCTGTCCCTTGTGAACCTCAACACCAGGTCCAGCGGCATTTGCAGGGAAGCCATAGCAGGTAAGCAAGCATGCAATGGCCTCGTTCGCAGGGTCTCCGATCCATGTCAATAGGAGGAGAGTATCTCCTTGGTCCACAATCACCTCATGAGATAGATTCCGTCTTGCATAATTGCTGCGAGCTTCTGCCAGGAATCGCTTGGCGACATCATCGAGATAAATTGGGATCTCTGTAGACTCCAGCAGCTGTCGCATACGAAGCCGAACCTGTGTATGGGTTCGACCAGAACCGCCTGAAAACAATGGCGGAGCACCTCCACGAGCAGGCAACACTACAATTGTATGTTGCTGCTCGTCAACATCTTCAACAATCCAAGTTCTACCCGCGAACAGGATACGTTGGCCAATGTTTAGAGCCTGAGAAACGGGTAGAGTTCCCAAGGTTCGGCCACCACTGACAATTCGAAACTCTTCGTCAGTGACAAAAGCCGAATAGAATGTGTAGTGGTTTACACGCTTTTCTCCAGCGGGGCCGTGAAGCAGTGTCCCAGCTGAATCTTGGATCAAAAGCTCTTTCTCACCCAAGTTGCGAACTAGTCCCTTGAAATCGTCCTTGGATAATCCATAGAAAGGCGCAGAAGAGCCACAGAATAAGGTGTAGAGTTCTTGGATTGAGGAGCCTCCGTTCTGAGCGATAAACGATAGAATCTGCTGGATTAGTGTCGAAAGATGAGCTCCCTTTGCAATAGGAGGTTCAAACCAACCCTCCAATAGCAAAGAGATCATTGCCGTCATCTTCAGGAATTGAAGCCTCAAGTCAGTACAAATCGACGTTTCCCCTCCAATAGCGTCTTCAATGCAATAGCTACGCAGGATGGCCGGCTCCCCCTTTCTGCGACCTGATCGACCAAGCCTCTGACGAAGACTTGCCACCGACGGCGGAGGTCCAATCTGAGCGATGCTCTTTACAGCTCCAATATCAATACCAAGTTCAAGAGTATTCGTACAGACGCCTGTAGCTGGAATTTCCTTCTGCTTAAGTGCCGTCTCAGTCTCCTCGCGAATTGCCTTTGATAGGTTGCCGTGGTGAGGCCAGAACTCCATCGGCACCAAATTGTCCGCGCACATCTTGTTTAGCAAGTGAGTATATTGTTCAACTCCAGCTCTCGAATTAGGAAACACGAGATTGTTGGAACCTCTGAGCGCCTTAAACAGTTGGGCTGCAACCTGGGCAGGCGTGATTGGCTCAGGCTCTTGTTCACTATCCTCTTGCTGAACAGCCAGTGGTTCTTCAAACCCCTTGACTAGGATTCTGATCTCTCCACTTGACGACTTCGACTCCACCAATACCACCTCATCACCTTTGCCTGGTCGCAAGAAGCCAGAGGCCAGTCGCATGTCCCCTAGCGTTGCAGACAGGCCGATCCGAGGAACTGATCGATGAATGACACTCTCTACTCGATGCATGAGAGACTGAAGCTGCTTGCCTCGCTCGGAACCGATGAAGGCATGAAGCTCGTCAATGACAAGGAAACGTAGGTGCTCAAAAATTGCTGCGACTGAGGTTCCTCTATTGCACATAAGTGCTTCCAGTGACTCTGGAGTGATTAGGAGGACGCCTTCTCGCCTGACCAGAAAGCGCTTTTTGGTAGATGCGGAGATGTCACCATGCCATGGCCACACGGGGATTTCGAGCTGCTCGCACAGCCGATCAAGTCGAGAAAACTGATCATTGATCAGAGCTTTAAGCGGACTGATATAGATAATCAAATCAGGACTACTGCTCTTCGTCAAAGATGAGAGCGCTGGAAGAAAGGCTGCTTCTGTCTTTCCGGCTGCCGTCGCTGCCGCCACGATCACGTCACGATCACAGTTGATGATGGGTGGGATAGCCAGTTCCTGCGCATCACGAAGTTCTTCCCAGCCTTCTGTCCAGATAAACTGCTGGATACGTTCATCTAGCATCAGGAAGGAACTGGAGTCAGACACTTAGGCCTCCGCTTGGTACAGCAGGTTAGATCTTAAATGAGGCAAACTCATCACCATCATCAGGAGACACCTCATGATCGGATGCTCCCCCTGGATCAGAAACTACTTCAACTGACCCTACAAGCTGCTCCCAGGAAACTTCAGGATTCTGATCCAAGACTGCGAGGAGGCTGATGAATGCCACTATGGTTGTTCTTGGTGTTCGGAAATAGGCTTCACCTATACGCTTGTGGCAATGCTCCATAAAGCTTTCCACGCCCTGGTCGGGAAGTAAGTATTTAGCCTTGTCGCCAGAAGCGTAGAGTTCAAGAATCTTCTGAAGTAGGATAAAGAAGTCTTCTTGTGTAAGGCTGGAGAGTCGAAGCACAGGGCCGCTGAAATCCACCAGGCCGTTCGTAGCGAAGGCATTCTGCGCCAGTCGACTCTGAAGCGCAGGGTAGCTATAAAGACCCCGTCGCGTATCCAAGAGGAACTCAGGCGTACCACTCAAGATAAAGCCTAGCCCGACTGAATCACCTTGGAGGGAGTCGTTAAGGATACGCAGTATCTGTTCGTAATTAGAGTTACGAGCTTGAGTATTTGCCAACTTGTATAAGTTGACCATTTCGTCCAAGCTAACCAGTAGCCCAGCAAAGCCGGCAAGGCGAACGAAACGAGCCATTAACTTTAGCTGATCATAAATCGTCGCGTCATCGACAATAGATCGGACACCGAGTGCCTTCTTAGCGTCAGTCTTGGTAGCAAACTCTCCTCTAAGCCACCTAACCGCATCGGATTTGAGTTGTTCGTCCCCTTCTTCAAACCCACGGCAGTAGGCCGCAATCACATCAGCAAAGTCATAGCCATTGACCAGTTCAGTTATCTGGTCGAGCTTCTGGCTCAGGATGTCTTCAGTCCGCTTTTCATTGGCCTTGGCTTCGTTCCTCGCTGTGGAAATGAACTTCTCCACGATCCCGCCAAGTGCTCCGCCGTCAGGCTTTGTGCGAGTGGAGAGGCTACGCATAAGTTCGGCATACAACGATCGGGCCTGGCCACCGCTGGCTTGGAGTCGCCGATCAGGGTTAAGGTCGGCATTGGCAACAACCAGCTTTTTCTCCATTCCCACCGAACGCACGAGATTCAGAAAGAAAGTCTTCCCCGAACCGTACTCACCAATGATCAAGCGGAATGCTGATCCACCATCAGCGGTACGGTCAATATCGGTGACGAGGGACTGTATCTCGCTATTGCGACCAACCTGTATCAGATGTTGGCCAGTTCTAGGCACAACGCCTGCACGCAAAGCTTGAAGAACCGTGTCGCGGTCCTTGGGGCGAATTGCTGGCTTCATGTGATGAGCATACGTAGGATTTCAGGATTAAGCACTATTGGGTTGTCACTTTCAATGAACGGCATGTCGAAGATGTCGAATGCTGCTTCATTTATATGTTCTAACGCACCATCAAGCATCAGATCAAGTTCTGCAGCCATCTGGAGCAGGACATCTCGGCTCCACTCTTGCCTGGCCAACATCCTCCTAGCAAGAGTGGAATGAGCTTGATCGAGACCCAGTAGCATCCCTCTGTGTGCTCCATTTAATGGAGGGTCCGGGGGTGAGGCGTTTTCTACTGTCTCTGCTTCGGAATCATCAGGGTCGCTAAAGATATTGGCTAGCAATGCCTGAACCTTCTCTGTATCCGCTTGTCGAGCAGCGATGCGCTCGCGATTTAGAGTAAAACGATTCTCCCGACCTACTGCTTCAGAAACTTGTTGGAGGGATGCTTCTGATCCAGAGGCAGCATCATGTAAGTCAGAAAACACTTTGGACGGACTTACGCCCAGGACTTTATAGATCTTTTCAAGAATCCGAATTGCTTCTGGCGGAGCATCTCCATCTACAAGCGCAACTTTTGCCATTGACTCAGCTATCATTCTTCTATCATCAATGGTATGCTTATCAATTTTCTTTTTTAGTGGTGACAGTGATGCCGGAGTATATGAGAGTAACTCTATGTGAGCCAGGAGACGTCGCTTTTGCCCTTGGGTCAGATGTCCCCAAGAGTTGACTTGCTCACGCAGGTGGTCTGCCTCTCCAGTACTGAAGACGCCATCGGCCGCAGCCACTGCAGATGCGAGTTGGAGTGTTAGCTCAGCAAGCATGAATGGCCCGTCTGGACGCGTTGGGACATCCGAGGAAGGCAATGCAAACAGTACGATCTGATCATCTGGTTTTGGGGGCTTTGCACCGAAAAGAACATTGGGCTCGATGCCTACGCAGAAAGACTCCAGGATGCGGGTCAGAGGCACTATGGAGTCTTTACTCGCTGATGCTTCTCCGAACAATGAGTAGAGAGCTTCCTCGTACTTCAGCGTTATCATTTCTTCCCCAACTCTCTCCTTAAGCTGCAACAGCCTTTTCTGCGAACTTTCAGGCCAAAGAGATGTGGGAAGCCGAAGCAGCCCTTCAAACGTATCCCTTGCCAATGGGTTTCTTGCTATCAGCCTGCTGAATGGCTCAAGATCCTTGGTGGCTGCTTCTACAACTTGTTCAAGCTTTTTGATTGGTGCGGTAAGCACCGCGACATCGGGAACATCATCGAAGACCTTAATCAGGGAATCTCTGGAACGGAATCCAGCAGATGCAGGCCGATAAATAAGTTTTAGTCTAGTCTTGTTCCGAGGAAGAACAAGACCTTCATCAAACATCTCAGCGTATTTCACCAGGAAAAGCTGATCAAATTCCTTAGGACAGCGGGTCGCTGGCGTCCGCAAGGAAATGTTCCGTTCTAGTTTGGCCCAAGCCAATGCAAGGCTCGATGGTACTGGGTTGCCGTCCATCGCTGCTTGACCAAGCGCGAGCCGCAGGTGAAGAGGAAGCTGTAATGATCTACTTAGTTCTGGCAGAGGCTGCTCATAGAGACGTGAGGGGTATGAGGGCAGCGTTATCCAGTCTAGAAACTCACTGGCATAACCATAAAAGGAATTCGACTTATCTCCATAGATAGAAAGAAGTCGCCGTAGCTCTGCAGCGATGATAGGTAGGTCTGCTTGTGCTGACTCATCACTTAAGGTATCGACAATCGATCGACGCTCAAGCCCATAAAAGAACAAAAAGACAAATCCAATGTCCGCAGCGGGATTCTTGCGACCATCAGAAAGCCAGTTCAGGTAAGCACGCCGAGCAGTCGAAGAGATATCTGAGTAACTGGGCCAGTAGCCCATTTGTTTTTCAGTGTAGTCACCCAGCTCTGCAACGGGCTTTGTTGGATCAATAAGACAGGGATCATTGATTCCATAGTCTCCCTTTAGGCTGTTGCCAACATAGATCATCCCACCTGGTATAGTCGCATTCCTAATGGTGATTGACTCTCCGTAGGGAACCCATAAGCCTTTCCCATAGCTCTTAGGTGCTCTAGGAACTCTGAAAGTGACCGTCGAAGGTTGGGCATGTACAACACTTACCGGATCATCAAGGTTATCCTTTTTGGTGTCTAGCGGAATAGGTGTGCCGGGTTTGGGTACATCTGGTTGACCAGTTTTTCGGGAGACAGGCTGCTCTGTAGCAGAAGGTTTGTCAACCAGTAAAGAATCCGCAGATAATGGATTATCTCCAATCATTGATTCTGATTGGATAGGTGCTACTTCTTTGCGCTCGGTAGCAACATCTATCTCAGATGTCTTCTGATGTGTCGAGTTTGTAGTTTGTTGAAGAGGCGGTGGGGGTGGTTGGGGTGGTTTCGCTGCTCGTTCAAGTGCGGGAAGTGGCTTCTGATCAGCTTGTGGTTTACTGCCGATTGAATCCGTTTTCTTGGACTTATCAAATGAATAGACGACGAAGCCACCCAGCGTTAGCAAGCCAATTAATATCAGTACAACTTGTGGGATGGCCATCATAAGAATCACCACAACGATGAAAGCAGCGATTGCTGCTACTCCATTGCCCGGCTTGTTAACTTTGTTCAATCCCTTACCTCCTGGGCTTGGCTGCCTTCTGCTTGTCTAAACCTCAAGTATAACATCTGGTCGTAAATCGAGAACGAGCTACAGGATGCAGATGCCCGGACTATGCGCGAATCATGGGCACGGCTGAAAGGCGTCGCGATGCCAGCGGCCATATGCCATGAACCCCCCTCAACGTGGTTCATAGCTTAAAATAGAGTTCGACATGAACCGTTTATGTTTTGCTTGGCTCTAGAGCGCTATAAGCATAAACTCGGAAATCGATCCTGATTGACTAGGGGAAATTCAATTGGCATTTCTAATTGATTAAGAGTATAGCAGCATGATTCCCCGTTCACTCTATTATGAAGGCCTATAAGGGGATCAACGAGGAGGTGTGACGGGTTGGCCATATACTTCTTACGAATTCAGTGCAAAAGAAGCTTCTCTTTCCAGGGCCTTCGAACAAGCCCTTCGAGTGGACATGCCTCCACCAATACTCGGCTTCCGATTTAAAATGCCTGCCTGCCACTCAAGGGCAGCGTTGGGCGGACGGGCGTTGTCGCCCCACTCCCGGTCCCCTCCATCCACGGCGCGCCACGTCAGAGGGTCCGGGAGTCGTCGCGTTTTGTTCGCTCGCAGCGCACGGCGGCTTCGTGTTACAATAACTCTGACCCAGCCAAGTTATTTGGGGCTTGGGGCCATGGAGTCCCTCGGTTGGAAACCAATCACTCACCAGACTGAGAACTGCACATGAGTAACGGATCTGCGTCCGCTGGTTGTCAAGCGGTACATCGCTCTCAGTTTGGTACGCTCAGGTTCGTCGCGAACTCTGCTAAGTTCCCTGGCTTCGTTCCTTCGTCGGTGGTGTCCCCCAAGGGTGAAGGATCTCTGGTGGTGACCGCCGGGGTCCCCGTCCTCCGGCTTCGCGGCAGAGACTTTGATATAGTCCTCAGCCCCCACGGCTATCGTACGAAAAAGGGCAAGCTTACGCCCTACAAAGGCGAGTACGACAAGATTGGCCAACTGTTCAAGAGCGACCCCGCTCTCAAGCAGTCGCTCATCAAGCTTCGCAACAGCTTCAATTTCCTCTGCTACGAGTACGCCGCCCTCAGCCGCACTTCGCCGCCGAAGGCATGGGTGACCCTCCACGCTTCAAGCCAGAAGACGGCGCGCTCGTTCGGCAAGAAACCGCAGGGGCTCAAATGCAAGGTTGAGGAGATCGTCACTACCGTCGAGCATGAGGTCGAAGGCTGGGTCGAGTCCGTCTTCACGGTGGCGGAGCAGGTCGCCGCCTGCAGCGAAAACTGCACGGAGAACTATTCACTGTTTGCCGATCCTTTTGGGTTGGTTGCGTGCGAAGCTGGCTGCGCCTTTGAGGCGTTCTCGGCTATCATCACCAAGACGTGGGAGGTCGTCGACCACATCACCGAGACCGTCGTGACCGAGGTCACCCATTGCGCGCGTGACCTGACCAAGCCGCTGTGGCCGACCCCTTCGGGACCCTTGGCGATCCCCTTTCTTAAGACCGCTCTTCCTGGCGCCAACCCGAACATCTTGACGCCGGTGGTAAAGACCCTGTCGGAGTTCATCAAGACCCCGCTCGAGTGCCTCGCGGGCGGAAAGTGGTCGATCACGCAGCTCAAAGATTTGAGCGTTCGGATCGACGGAGTCGAACAGATCCCCGTCGCCCTGACGGTTTGCCTCGACCAGTCATGCACGGACAAGCTCAAGGACTTTCTGCTTGGCACTAACCTCGTCCTGTTGGGCCTTCAGATCGCCGCCCTCCTCGCCTCGGGCGCAGCAGCCGCCGGCGCCGCGATCCTCGCGGGTAACGCGGCGCTCAACGTGACCATGACGGCCGTCGCTACCGCCCTTGGGCTTGGGTCCACCGCCGCCGCCGCCGCGCAGGCGATGGGGGCCGTCCTCGTGATCCTGCTCGACCTCGTCCTGCACGGGCTCATCGTTGGCGGTCAGATCCTCGCCTGGGAGGTTGCCGGACAGGTGACCACCAACGGAGTGTGCATTTCGCACCCCAGCTTCCCCATCGCGGCCATCGCGCTCGTGAATCCTGTCGTCGGTCTGGTTGCGTTGGCCAATATCCCCTGCATCGTCACGCCCCGCTAGAGCTCTACTTCGAGGACATCGAGCAAGGCTTCAACGCCTTTGGGCGACGAAAGGGGCCGGACCGCTTCGTTCGGTTCTCGCTCGTCGCGTCGCCCGATGGCAAGCCCATCGTCAATCCACTGCACGGTGAACCTTCATGAACATTGGTGAATTCGTGCCTCAGTGGATCGGTACTGCGGTACTTGGTGCGGCTATCGCGGTGTTGGGTTACGTAGGCAAGGGTATCGCGGAGTGGCTTGCTCGAGTTCAAGCCGCCGAAGGGTCGCGGCGTGCTCGCCTGGTGGAGTTGCTTGCGATCATCGGTGCTGGTGATGCGGCGTGGCAATCACAATGAAAGATCCGCGATAATCGAAAAAACCTGATTCGCGACCGCGAGCCTACGCTCGCAGCGGCCGGTCACGCTATCGACCGACTGTTCGCGCTTGCGTTCTCCTCGATGTCGCCTGCTGAACGCGACCTTCACGATGTTATTCGCGCGTACACCATCCACACCTTCCGTCCACTCAACGAGGCCCTCCTTAAGTGGCTGGCAGCCGATACCGACTTCCGTGTTCGACCAGCAGGACCTTCGCGGCGTGCAAAAGCTCGCCGAGTACTTGGCCGACCTTGAGGCGCATCTTCTGCTTTGGCAGGCGAATTACGTTGCGTGGATCCCGGACCATTCCGAGAGGGCCGTTGTCTACCTGGACGACAACGCACAACATGGAATTCCGTTCCAAAAGGTGGTGCCCAGATCATCCGCGACATTCTTTGGAAAGCTTGGGTTGGAGGATAATCATGACTTATTGGGCCGCCCAACAACGCATTGCTGCTGACCGGGCGCTCAGCGCCCGGTCAGCAGCAATGCGAGACCGTTAAAATGGCTATGTCACTCCGCAACATCTCTCAGCCATGGAGCCACTGAAAAGGTTAAGAGGAGGCAAACCATGTGGGTAGTAGACGCTCTCAAAGACACCCTGGCTGCCGCTGGGCGCGTGATTGAGTCCGCCGCAAAGGTACAGGGGCCAGCTCGTACGGAACTCAAGAACGAGCTACAAAGCATTTGTTCCAAGTGCGACATGGCATATAGCACTGTGCTAGCACGGCTCGCACCCGTCAAGAACAGCTGCAGTGACGCGGCTAAACTCGCAGTCGAGCTGCGGACGCTCGCGGCTGATCAGCAGACACGGGCTGCGTTCACACCGCAGCATCTCTGCGGTGAGGTTGATGGATTGTTGATGAAGCTCCAGAGTCATCTTGATCCCCTCAAGTACTCAATCGACGTTCGAAGAATCGGCGTGCTCCGCCAGTCCCTGGAGACGATGGGCCATTTCGACGACGCCATAAGTGACTCCTACGATGGCTTTGCGCGTGATCTGGATCGGATCGCGACCGAACTGCAGGCTCCTGCGCCTCCCGCGGATCGCGCCGCATATGCCATGGAGGTCATTGAGGAGTTCGAGACCAGCTTGGTCGAAGCCGTCAAACAGGCTAGAGGAACGAAGGCCAAAATACTGGCGTCGGTATAGGGCATTGGTGGCTCAGTTCAGTGGAAGCAGGGGAAAGTGCCTAACTCGACGGCAGCAGGCGACTGCCGGAAGCATTATCGAATGATCGGTCGTACTTCGAATGGAGCCGGGTTCCAGTGCGCCGCCGCGCCTGAGCCGCGGCGTTAGGCTCGTCCAAGGCAGTATGCGGGCTTAAATTGTTCAGCACTCTACTTGATGACCTTTCCGGACCCTTAGCATTATTCCGATATGACGCTAATTGCAGCCTTTACGGTAAATAATATCCCTGTAATGCTTGGGGATATCATGATTTCAAGCCCAGTGCATGGGGGAGACGCAGAAACTTCGATGCCCTCCGTCGGTGATGTCAACAAACTTATTTCTAGCCATACTGAGCTTCGCGTTGTCGGCCTAATTCAAAAAGTCAATTTGGTTTCCGAGCAAGTATGTATTGCTTGGTCTGGATCATACGTCCACGCAAGACTCTTTCTAAAGTATATGAGAAGCCATTGCAAAGATAAAGGGTTGTCTCTTGCTGAATACAACAGGGTTATTGATGGATATCCTGGAGAAGACCTTGGAGATATCTCTATAATTTCTTACTTTCATGACGGCCATGGTTTTGGAAGGCGATACTTGAACGCTCCGTTATTTGATCTTGATGGATTTTCTGACCTACAGGCGGCAGGCTTCGGTACGCCTGCATTCATCCAGTCTCTCGGAGATCTTGCTGGTTCGAGTCTTGGCGGCCAGACTTCTGCTCTTGCGGATGCGATAAGACCGGCTGTAGCATTTACGACTCACGCTTTTGGAAGTCAGATAGTTACCGGAAATGGAGCAATTGAGGGGTGGGGTGGCGCATTTGAGATAGCGTATCCTATTTCCGACCGGTTTGTTAAGCTTAGCAACGTACTTCATCTAACTTGGATTGTTCACGATTCCGAGCAAGTACAGATTGCGCCTGCATGCATTCCGTATTTCGTGAAGATTACTTATAAGGGAGAACGCATGGTCGTATTCGTTGCAGACTTTCGCGAAGGCTCAATGGGCGACACGCTTTATGCTGTAGATCCAGTATATGGAATAGATGATGCACCATCTATTGAGGCGCTAACAATGGAGCATACATGGCTAGCAAATCATTTTTACTTCGGCACTGGTGCGCGTCATTGCTTTAGCAGAGTCGATTACTTCGGCAGCGATGAAAGACCTATTGTGATTAGTTTGAACGGACGTGAAGCAATCTTTAGCTTCGAAGAGAATTATTAAAGGAGGCTGGTTGACGAAGTCAATTCGGCGTCTTCCAGTTCTTAAAGATGCTATATACATTAAGAGACAATATTGGGTGTTGTAGTGCATGTTCAGCTTGTCTTTCTGGAGACCTCCTCCACATCAGAGAGAGCCCAACAATGCCATTCACCTGAGCCGCCTCCAAATGACTTCCGTATATGAATAAAGCTCACGGCGGCCAGGTGATGGCAAGCGTTATGCACTTATGAATTCGACACCGCTACAACAAGCCGTTCTTGATTACGTCGTTACCGTCGACGGGCTGTACGGCCACTACCTCGATTCCACTGACGGATTTGTCGCGAACGCCAAATCTATAGAACAGGTGCAATCACAATTGATCACCCTGGTGCCGCCGGGGACCGACCTAGATGCACGGAACATGTTCTATGGTCACGGCAATCCGAACGATCAAGCAAACAGAATACTTCATCGCACAACCCAGGGCGAATACAAACAACGAAACGCGAAAG
>Ga0194055_10001728_pt1 | contig 17658 bp, 12 predicted proteins | sample SepL449m_MetaG_FD_155482 | JGI IMG/M metagenome (GOLD analysis project Ga0194055, IMG submission 155482) | Anoxic zone freshwater microbial communities from boreal shield lake in IISD Experimental Lakes Area, Ontario, Canada - Sep2016-L442-9m | ecosystem: Environmental > Aquatic > Freshwater >...
CTCTTCGACAAGGTCGTGAACCTGGCCAAGCGTCGGGGCTTCGTTTTCCCGTCCGCCGAAATCTATGGAGGCTTCCGGTCCACCTACGACTACGGGCCTCTTGGCGTGCTCTTGCTTCGCAACGTGAAGAACGCCTGGTGGAGGTCAATGGTCCAGCTGCGCGATGACGTTGTCGGCCTTGACGCATCGATCCTGTCTCCTCCAGCAGTCTGGGCCGCGTCAGGACACCTCACGACGTTCTCTGACCCCATGGTCGACTGTCGGAACTGCAAGGAGCGGCACCGGGCAGATCACATCGGCGAGACGTGCCCGAAGTGCGGGAGCGGTGATCTGACCGAGGCTCGTGATTTCCAACTCATGTTCAAGACCCATGCTGGCCCGATCCAGGATGAGGGTTCGGTGGCCTACCTCCGACCCGAGACGGCGCAAGGGATGTTCATCAACTTCCTCAATGTGGTGAACACCACCCGCAAAAAGCCGCCCTTTGGTATCGCCCAGATCGGAAAGTCCTTCCGGAACGAAATCACGCCGGGGAACTTCGTCTTCCGAACCCGTGAGTTCGAGCAGATGGAGATGGAGTACTTCGTCCCGCCCGCTGAAGCTGGCGAATGGTTCGATTACTGGGTCAAAGCCCGCCATGAGTGGTACCTCGACCTTGGGATCCCCGAGTCGATGCTGCTGCTGAGGCCCCACGACGCCGATGAACTCAGCCACTATTCGGCCGGTACCACCGACATTGAGTTCATGTTCCCTTGGGGATGGGGGGAGCTCGAGGGTATTGCCAATCGGACTGACTTTGACCTGCTGGCACACTCGAGTGCTTCGGGGGAGAAGCTCGAGTTCTTCGATCAGGCCGCCAATGAGCGCTACACGCCGTACGTCATTGAGCCGGCGGCCGGAGCGACTCGGGCGATGATGGCATTCCTGATCGCCGCCTATGACGAAGATGAGGTTGGAGGAGAGGCTCGCTCAGTGCTCCGTCTCGACTGGCGCCTTGCTCCCAATCAGGTTGCGGTCCTGCCACTGTCGAAGAAGGCGGAACTCGAACCGACCGCACGCGAGGTCCTCGGAATGCTTCAGCCGCACTTCCAGTGTGATTACGACGTGACGCAGTCCATCGGGCGCCGGTATCGCCGCCAAGATGAGGTGGGGACTCCGTGGTGCATCACGGTCGACTTCGACACCCTCGACGATCGTGCGGTCACGGTGAGAGACCGGGACACCACCGAGCAGGTTCGAGTTCCGATCGAGGGTTTGCTGGCGAATCTGATGGCTAGAACCGCTCGCTGAGCGAGGTCCTGAAGGTCCTCCTTTGAGGCGATCAGGCGCGCCGGTAGCTTCGGACGGCGAGTGGAACGAGAACCACGAGGATCCCGAGGCTCCAAGCCAACGCTTTCCAGACTGAGCCCGGGGAGTGGAATGGACCCCCCACCATCAGGGACCTCGATGCATTCACCACGACCGAGACTGGCTGGTTCTCCGCGAAACCTTGGAGCCATGTCGGCAAGGTATTGACGGGCACGAAGGCCGAGGAGCAGAACGTGAGTGGGAACAGCAGCGGGAAGCTCATCAGCTGGGCCACCTCTGCGTTCGCAGCGTTCAGCCCGATCCACGCAAAACCCCACATCAGGGCGTACGAGAATAGCAGCATGATGCCACAAGCCAGCGCATACTGAGCCACGGTTGCCACCGGTCGGAAGCCCACAGCGAGACCGACGGCCGTCATGAGGGTGATCACAAAGACGTTCCGGAACACATCGGCCGTGGTTCGTCCGCCGAGCACTGCGGAGCGGCTCATCGGCAGGGCTCGGAATCGCTCGAGGAGCCCGCTTTGCAGGTCCTCAGCCAATCCAATCGACGTCGACACGGCGCCGAAGCACAGCGTCTGGACGAAGATTCCAGGCATGAGGTAATTCACATAACTCACCCCGGGTACTGGAATAGCCCCGCCGAAGACGTAGCGAAACAGCAGGACGAACATGATGGGCTGGAGGCTTGAGAAGAAGAGAGCCTCGGGAATCCGGATCGAGTGAATGAGATTCCGCTTGGTGACCGTGAGAATGTCGGAAACCGCCCATTTCGCAGTATTGAACGTTGATGGGGCAGAGGGACTCTGCCTCTCCGCGACATCGGTCATGCTGGCTCCTTGGAGTTCTTGCGGCCCTTGCGAGTATTCCCTGCGGCGACCGCCGCAGAGTCGACTTCCACCTTGCGGCCAGTAAGGGACAGGAAGACATCATCAAGGCTTGGCTCGTGGAGGCTGAGGCCGAGAAGGCTGAATCCATCGGCATCAATGCGGCGAAGCGCTTCCGCAGCGATTGCTGGGCCCTCTTCGACGGTGAGTTCGATGTGCGACCCATCAACGAAAGGCGCCTTGCCTGAGAGATCAGCAAGGGTGATCGCAGCACTGGCGGCGGCCTCGTCACTTTCGAGGGTGAGTTCGAGGACCGTGGCCCCAAGATCGGCCTTGAGTTCAGCCGGGGTGCCCTTGGCGATCACTTTGCCGTGGTCAATCACCACAATCCGATCGGCAAGTCGATCGGCTTCTTCGAGGTACTGCGTCGTCAGCAACACGGTGGTTCCCCCTTGCACCAGCGCCTCAATGACGTCCCAGAGGCCCAGCCTGCTTTGAGGGTCGAGACCGGTCGTGGGCTCATCGAGGAACAGTACTGGGGGGCGTGCAACGAGGGCGGCGGCGAGGTCGAGGCGCCGTCGCATTCCTCCGGAATAGGTTTTCACCGGCCGGTCGGCGGCGTCGGAGAGGCCAAACTGCTCCATCAATTCGGCGGCCCGGGGGGCTACGGAGGGCCGGGACAGGTGACACAGTCGCCCGACCATGACCAGGTTCTCGGTGCCGGTGAGGTGCTCATCAACGGTCGCATACTGACCAGCAAGCCCGATGGTCCGACGAACCGCTCCCGCCTGCTTCGTTACGTCGTAGCCCATGATCGACGCGTGACCACTATCGGGCCGCAGCACCGTGGAAAGAACCCGGACAGCGGTGGTCTTTCCGGAACCGTTCGGTCCGAGGAGTCCTACGACTTGGCCAATGGGCACTTCGAGATCAAATCCGTCGAGGGCTCTTACCTCTCCCTTGCGAAAAACCTTGGTCAGTCCTGATGCTTCGACTGCGAGACCGTTTGCCATGTCCATGAGGTTACTCAGAGTGCCACGATGGCCGTGACTCGCCGTCGCCGGCGGCCGATCAGGGGACTACGGTTCTGGCCGTGGGCATCCCGGCTGATGAAATCGCCCAGGTGCGGGCGGCGACCGACATTGTCGGTCTGATTGGTGAGGTTGTCGCGCTCAAAAAGCAGGGGCGTCGGTGGACCGGCCTCTGTCCGTTTCACACTGAGAAGTCCCCGTCATTCAGCGTCAACGGGGAAGACGGTCTGTTCTATTGCTTCGGCTGCCAGAAGTCGGGCGACGCGATCACCTTTGTTCGTGAGTCCATGGGTCTCGACTTCGCCGATTCCGTCCGGATGCTGGCGGACCGGGTGGGCCTCGAGCTCCACGAGGAGGAAGGTGGCCCCGATCGGAAGGACCGGACGCAGGTCCTTGAAGCCATGGAACGGGCGGTTGCCTTCTACCATGACCTGCTCCTCACCTCTCCTGACGCAGCCCCTGCGCGCCGGTACTTGCGGTCGCGAGGCTATGACGGCGATGTCGTTCGGGCATTCCGCCTCGGATGGGCTCCTGATGACTGGGATCAGTTGGCTCGACACCTCAACGTGCCCGAGAAGATCCTTGAGGGTGCGGGCCTTGGTTTCATCAATCGCCGGGGTCGTGCCCAAGATTTCCTACGGGCTCGGATCGTGTTTCCTATTTGCGATCCCGGTGGTCGACCGATCGCCGTGGGCGGGCGGATTCTTCCGCCGCAGCCCGGGCAGCCATTGCCCGATCGTCCGGAGCCGAAATACAAGAACTCACCCGAGACGTCGGTGTACTCCAAGCGTCGAACGCTCTACGGGATGAATTGGGCCAAGAAGCAGATCGTCGAGAAGGGCGAGATCATCGTCTGCGAGGGCTACACCGACGTGATCGCCTTCTTCCAAGCGGGCATGCCGCGAGCCGTCGCCACCTGCGGGACGGCGCTGGCGGAGGAGCACTTTCAGACCATGCGCAACTTCGCTCAGCGGATTGTGCTGGCCTACGACGGCGACGCAGCCGGCCAGAGTGCAACGGGGAGGGTCTACGAGTGGGAGCGCAAGCACGAGATCGACGTGGCCGTCGTGTCGCTGCCACCCGGCACGGATCCGGCAGAACTTGGACGATCGGACCCTGAGGCGCTGGCGAAGGCGGTCGCCGAAGCAAAGCCCTTCTTGCGATTTCGGGTCGATCGGGTCCTTGACCTCGCCGACCTCTCGACTCCTGAGGGTCGGGCTCGTGCGGCCCAGGAGGCGCTCGCCGCGGTGGCCGAGCATCCAGATGCTCTTGTTCGGGACCAGTACGTGATCCTCGTGGCCGATCGCTGTCATCTCGACCCCGTGATGGTGCGTGATCGGCTGGCGAGCCACGTTGCGGGCGAGGTGCCCAAGACCAAGAGCCAGCAGCGCCAGCGTGCATCGGCACCAGAGGAGATTCCGCCACCGCCAGACGATGAGGCCTACGACGACGGCGAGCCATCGTGGGATGGAGTCAGTGGTCGCTCCGGCGAGGTGGTCGATCGCCCCGGCCTCGAGGCATTGCGCTTGGCGATCCATCGACCTGATCTTGTGGCTGGCCGTCTCGAGTCGTTCCTCTTCATTGCCCCCGACCAGCGGGAGGCATTTGAAGCGCTCCTTTCGGCAACCAGCCTCAACGACGCCATCGATCAGGCCTCCGCTCGTGCCGCAGCATTGCTTCGGAGGCTGGCGGTTGAAGATCTCACGGCTGAGAATCCGCAGGGCGACGATCCCGTCTCCGCTGTCTTAGCGCAGCTGCTACGAGCCTCGTCGCGTCGGGCCCTCGGCTCAATCCAAGCGCGGCTCCGACAGGGTCTCCTTGACCCGTCGGAGGGTTCCCGTCAGGTCGCTTTTGTGCAACGAGCGCTCAGCGAACTCGATGATCCAGGGGCGAGGCCCCAAACGGAGATCGAGTTGGTACGTTGGCTCTCGGAGCAGGGGGACCAGCGTGGCGACTGATGCAACGAGACTCGAACGATCGGTTGACGAGCCCCACGACGACGACCTTTCGGCCGACGTCACACGAGAATTACGCCGCAAAATCCGCTCAGTTCCCCCCGGCGTTGCGGTAACGCATGAGGATCTTGACCAGGTCGCCCGCCATGGCGAGGAGAGTGACGAGATCAACGATGTGCTGATAGCGCGCATTGAAGATGCTGGTCTCCTTATGGAGCTCGACGGAGAGCGGCCCGAACGCCCGATGAGGGAACCAGGCGCCTCCGAGGTTGTGCGGACTCGTCGTTTGGCTCCATCGCCGACCAAGGGGCGTTCGAGTGGAGCATCAGCGGATGATGCGGTGCAGTCCTATCTCAACGAGATCGGTCACGCTCCACTGCTCGATGGACCTCGCGAAGTTGAGTTGGCGATTGCCTTCGCCGACGGTCTTACAGCGACTCGCCGCCTTGCCGAAATCGACGGGGGAGGCAATGACGGCAGCCCGACCACTGCTCGGACAAGCCCGGCCGAGATCAGATCCCTCCGTCGGACCGTGAGGAAGGGTCAGGCAGCCAAGGACGAATTGATCGAAGCGAATCTTCGCCTGGTGGTCTCGATCGCCAAGCGATATCGAAACAGAGGAGTCGCGTTTCTTGACTTGATCCAGGAGGGAAACCTTGGTCTCATGCGAGCTGTTGAGAAGTTTGACCCACACAAGGGATTCAAGTTCTCGACCTACGCCACCTGGTGGATTCGCCAGGCAGTTACTCGGGCGATCGCCGATCAGGCCCGGACTATTCGAATCCCAGTGCACCTCGTGGAAGTGATGAGCCGAGTGGTGGCCACCCAGCGACAGATGACCCAAGAGTTGGCTCGAGAAGTCACCACGGACGAGATCGGCGTTGCGTTGGACCTAACCCCTGAGAAAGTTCGGGACTTTCTCCGCCTCAATCAGGACACGGTCTCCTTGGAGCAGCCGGTAGGAGATGACGATGGCTTCATGCTCTCTGATGTCATCGTTGACCGCAATGCTGTGGCGCCGGAGACGACGGTTGCCACCCACCTTCTGAACGAAGCCATCAAAGACGTCCTCAGCCAGCTTGATGATCGAGAGCGAGAGGTGGTCAAGATGCGTTTTGGTCTTGAGACCGGGAAGCCAGCGACCCTCGATGAGGTGGGTCGGATGTTCGGAGTCACCCGAGAACGAGTTCGTCAGATCGAGGTCAAGACCATCACAAAGTTGCGTCGTCCCGAACAGTCCTCTCAACTTCGCGGCTTTCTCGATACCGCTGACTGAGCCAGCATGTGATTCGGCGAGAGTGGCCAGAGGATGCTGCTATCGTCCCATTCGACTGAGGTCGGTCCGGGGTAGCTCAATGGCAGAGCGAGCGGCTGTTAACCGCTAGGTTGAGAGTTCGAGTCTCTCCCCCGGAGCTTGAGGCCGTTGAAGCGCTCGACGCGAGCCTTGGCTGCTCGTGGCAGGGAGCCAGATCTGCCAAAGGTCTCGTTTCTGGAGAGCCCCGATACGCTGCAACTGTCTCACGTACTGGGGTTTTTGTTTTTGATCCTGTATGTTGAATTTGATTGTTTCGCGAAATGGGAGAGTGTGGAGTGGGTCTTCGAACGACATCGAAGAGATTCAGCGTCGTCATCGCAGCGAGCATGCTCACCGCTTCGGGTGCCTTCGCATCAGGGTGCGCCTCCTCCGACGCCTCCGCGACGAAGAATGGCAACCCTGAGGCACGCACGCTTGCCAAGAAGGCGTGCCGGGAATACCTGCCGGCTCGTAGCGGCGTCGAGGTGGCCAAGGCAGTCGGAGCGGTCGTCAAGGACAACCGGGTGGCTCTCGGACTGGCGAAGCAGGCATCGGACCTTGATTCGAAATGGTCTCTTCTCCAAGGCTCCTATTCGGTCCTGGTGGACTCATGGAACAGGATCGAGAAGGTAACCGGACCGGATTTGGTCTGGATCCCATCCAACATCACCCCAACGCTTCAAGAACAATTACGGCCCATTCTTGATGAGGTTGTCCCTCGGTCGAACGGCGCCCAGACGATTATTCGCTCGATCTGTGCTCTTGCCTAAGGGACCTCTACGGGTCGGGCCGATGTGGGGACCTCGACCGATCTGAAGGATCGACATTCCTGTCAACCTTTTGGCAGGTTGGGCGAGCCTCGCGGGTACTCCCAGATCGCTGGTCGTGCGTCAGGGGATCGGTCACCGTCATACTTGGAACACGCAGATGTGGGGGCCGTAGCTCAGTCGGTCAGAGCAGGGGACTCATAATCCCTCGGTCGTGGGTTCGAACCCCACCGGCCCCACGGAGTCAAAACGAGGGCTTGATTGCCCTGCCCCTTGTCTGTGTTCTACGAGCCTGGGACTTACTGGCCGCCTCGATCCGTCTTCTCGTGGACCCGGCGGCCTCGATCTCGAAGCCCCATGGCGAGTAGTCCAATGAGGGCGACAACCGTCATGAACTGGGAAAGTCGGTCAACGAAACGGGGGCCGGCCGTGAGGGTTACCTGATGGGCCGTTGGAACGACCACGATGTTGTTGGGGGCTAGGCGCCAGGGTCCATCAGCGCCGGTGGCGTGCCACCAGGGAAAAGCACTGAAGCGGACCTCGATTGGCACCCCTATGCGGTCGACGTGGAACGAAACCGAATGACGGGTGACCCGTACTTTGCTGACGTTGACCTTCGCAAGGGCGGTGCTCTGATCGGAGGTCTTCGGCGAAGCGGCTCGTGGCCAGCTCGAGGGCCCGGCATCTGCGGGTCGAGCCCCACCATGGAGAACCCAAGAACTTGCGATCTGCAGCCAGGCCAATGGTTTGGAAGCGGGAACCACGATCGGCTCGTGGCTCAATGCCACCACCAACGGGCTGGTCCGGAGGCTAAAAATATGCCACGGCCCCGACCGTGCCACGGCCCTCAGGTCTGGCTGAGTCCGTGCTGCCGAAACGACTTGAGGCGAGTAGGCGAGGAAGTAATGAATCCCGAGAAACTTCATGGAGCGGATTGCCTTGGCTAGGTTCAGACCCGGAAACTCCACATCGGGCTGACTGCTCACATTGACGCTCAGCGATGCCAGCGACTGGGCCTGTTCTGCAAAGCTATGAGTCAGCGATGCGTCCTCAGGGAAGCCGAATGGCGAGGTAATGCAGCCGTTCGTCCAATAGGGGAGGATCGTGAGGTCGAAGAGGGAGCCATATCGACCAGAGGGATCGCCCTCGGAGAGAGCACGTCCGCACCCCAACCGGTTTCCCAGTCCGGCCATGGTGCCAAGAAGCCGGTGGTACTCAATCCAGGTAGGCGACCGTTCGTAGCCGGAGAATCCATCGTGCGCCCACTGTGGAACGAGATTGGTCTCCACCTCGGGAGACAACATCCACCTCGTCTTCGCAACGTAGCCCTGTTCAGTGGCCACCACCTGGTTGCTGGCTCCCGGGAGGCTTCCGGTGACGACGGCAGTGGACAAGAGCGTGAGCGCGAGAATGCCAAGGGTTCCAACGTTCAGCGCTGGACGCCAGGACGTGGATGCCAAGGCGAGCAACGCCCCCCCGCCCAGAGCCGCCAAAAAGAGGTAGGCAAGGTGCCAAATGGGGAGGAGGCGTCCTGCGAGCCACGTCAGCGTCTGCAACCTTTCCCAGCTTCCGAATGAGAGATGGGGGAGCATCAGGACTGCGAGAAGGCAGGTCGCGCCAAGACCCACAAGCATGATGGGAACCGCCTCGCGGCCTCGAATTGCCACGACTATTCCGAAGGTCATCAGGGGGAGTACGAGGACGTTGACCCAGACGGGAAGAGGAAACAACAGGTGCACCAAGTCATCGCCGAGTTTGTACGGCAGAGGGTTGAGCTCTCCGCGATACCAGGTGAAGGGGATGGCCCAGAAGGCGGTCACGCCACAACCAAAAAGTATGGCGGGAAGCGCCCTCCTCACTGGAGTCCAACCTCTCTGCACTCCATGGGACACCATGAGGAAGCAACCACCGAGCACGACCATGAGTCCCGTGACGGGATGGCAGAGGATGCTCAGGGCGATCATCAGGCTCGCTAACCAACGGAGCGAGACCTGACGAGCGAGGACTGTTTCGAGTAGGCCGAGCGCTACAAGACCAAAAAGTAGCCCGAGTGCGTAACCATATTCCCCCAGCAAACTTGAGACGATGGTGCCGCCGAATTTAAAGGTTGAATCATCGAACAAGAAGATCAAACTCGCTACAGAGAAGAGGAGCGCCGTGGGCTGCGTCAGGCGGGAAAGGCGGCCGAAGCCCCATGCGGCCACCGGCAGCGCGACCGCGCTGAGGGCCACCACAACTTTCAGCGCCACACCGTAGGGAGCGACCAGAGTCGTAGCCAGGACGAAGAGGGCAGGTACCGGCATGTACACGAGATATGCGGGGAAACCTCCGAACCATTCCGTCGACCAACCCGAGAGCGAGGGAAGGAGGTGATCCCGAAGCTGCGCAGGACCCCAGAGGTGAGCGCCAAGGTCACCCCCCGTTGGGGTAGTGGGGGCGAAGATCAGGGCGGGCTGGAGTTGCCACAGGACAAAGAGGCAGCACGCTGCCAGCAGGACTGGCGTCACCCAAGGAGTGAGGGTTGCAGGTCTACGAGGTGCAGCGACACTGGTTTTGACCGGGGCACCCGAGCGTTGACGACTCATCGGACTTTGACGTGCTCCTGGGGCTGGCCGGCGGCCGCGAGACGCCATTATTCGAAGACGAAGTCCGCTTGGGCCATGGAGGCGCCTCCTTGGCATCGTGCCGCCATTGCGCCGACCCTACCCTGTCCCTCGCAGGGCGCCGGTCGCCTTGAGATCCGAGGCAAACGCCTCGCTCATGGTCGTGCTGGATTCCACGACGGGGATCAAGGCGATGAGGTTGTACGGCGTCCAGGAGCCGGGCACACCGGTGAGTCGATCAGACGGTGCCACCGAGCAATAATGATGACGAATGCTCGACTCGCGAACAGGGGCGATCGAAATGGAGAATCAGTCCGCACCGTGGCCGAAGAAGGGACCTGCGTCGTATTTTCCTTCCATCGAGAAGAAGTACGGGCGATCGATCGCCGAATGGCAGACAATCATTGCTGCCTGCGGTCTCGCGAAGCACATGGCAATCGTCGGCTACCTGAAGTCTGAGTACGAAATGGGCCACGGGCATGCCAACGCCTTAGTTGCCTGGACCATGGCGGGCAATATCGCCGCTTCGTGACGCATCGTCTCTCGAGCGGTGGGTTTGTTCCATGGCGTGCGGTTCTCGCCGTGGTGGCATGCTTCGACAGGCGCTCATCGGTCCTGCGCAGCCGGTGCGACTCGAATCCCTGTGCATCGTGGATCCCACCGAAAGGATCGGATCACGTGTCGTGGAATTCGGCGATCCTGGTCACCTTGGGGCCTCGATAGCCGTTAGCGATTCGATTCGGCGGCCGCCACGATCCGCTGCAACATTGTCGGGAAGATGAAGTGGTGGAAGGGAAGCACGGAGAACCAGTAGAGCCTTCCGAGCAGACCCCGCGGACGGAAGGTCGCCGTCTGAATCACGGTCGCCCCTTGGTCGGTCTGTTCGATCGTCCAGCTCAGCCATGCGGACCCTGGCATGCGCATCTCGGCCCGAAGCCGCAGCCTCAACGGAGGCTCGACCTGCTCGATTCGCCAGAAGTCGAGAGCGTCACCGACTCGCAGTTCCGACCGACGGCCCCGGCGAAGCCCTGGGCCACCAATGAGTTGATCGATCACCCCGCGGACGCTCCAGAGAAACTGTCCGCCGTACCAACCCTTGTCACCGCCGATGGTGCTCAACTCTGTGAAGACCGCTTCGGCCGACGCAGTGGAGGTGGATTCTTGACGATCAGAGAAGACGGTTCCACCCGCCCAATCGGGGTCGAGCTCATTGGGCTCGAAGTGAATCAGGTCGGCATCGGAGAACTTTGTTGGGGCTCCCTCCCCCCGGGTGACGGAGAGTGCTCGATTGATGGACTCCTCCAAGCTGAGCGGCTCGATGCCAAATTCTTCGCATGCGGAACGTTCCTTGACGACGACTTCATTCACGAGTGATTGCACCAGTTCCTTGGCTAAGGGAACCGGGACAGGCGTGACAAGACCAATCCAATGTGAAGAGAGGCGAGGCGACAGTACCGGCACGGGAATCAAGAATCGCTTTGGCAGACCGGCACAGCGAGAGTAGGTCGCCATCATCTCGGCGTAGGTGACGACGTCGGCTCCACCGACTTCGAGCACGCCGGTGATATCGCGGTCGGTGGTGAGCGCCATCACAACAAGCTCGACTGCGTCCGCGATCGAGATCGGCTGGCACTTGGTGCTCACCCACTTGGGTGTCACCATGACGGGGAGAAGATCGACGAGATATCGAAGCATTTCGAAGCTGGCCGATCCTGAACCGATGATCACCCCGGCGCGCAGTTCGATCACGGGGACGCCGGAGCTGGCCAAGGCCACCCCGACATCCTGCCGACTCGAGAGGTGCTTGCTGAGCGTCTCACGATCGTCTCCAAGGCCACCGAGGTACACGATGCGCTGAACGCCAGCGGCCGCAGCGGCGGCGGCGAAGTTGTTCGCTTGACGAAGCTCGCGCTCCGCCCAATCTTCGCCGTCGCCGATGGCATGAACCAGATAGACGGCAGCGGTGACACCCTCCATGGCTTCGGTCAGGTCGTCATCGACCGAGCCCTCGATGATGTCAACGTCGTTGAACCAGGTCGCGGCGCGAAGTTTCGCGGGGGTTCTGGCGAGGCAGCGAACCTGCAGGTGGCGCTTGAGCAGAGCGGGGACGAGGCGTCCACCGACGTAGCCCGATGCTCCAGTGACGAGAATGCGGCTGTTTTTCACAGTGTAAGCGTACCGGGCTTCGCCTCGGAAGCGAGCGCTCGATGTCGGTGGTGAGGTCCGCTGCCCTCACGCGCCGATCTGGAGGCGCTGCCGCGTCGAGGAGTTAGTTCGCTCGTCCTTCGCGGCTGGAACGGCCGGGCTTCAGGGCATTGCGAAGGTTCCAACGGAGCGCACCGACGAGATCTCTCGCTTTCTCGGCAAACGAGTAGTCCTGAGCAAGATCCGAGGCCGCAAGGGCCTTCTTAAGATCGTTGTCGTGGCGACTGAGTTCGATGGAGAAATCTCTCCGCATCGCTCCAGCGAGGTCGTAGCGGAAGGAGCGATACCAGGGCCCCATCAGAGGCTTGAAAAGCCGAACGCGTTCATGCAGGCCGCTCGAATGTGACATCGGGTTCTTGTGTCGCTGAAGGATGTAGTCAGGCAGGAGATGGGCAAAAGCATGACGGATGATCCACTTTTCGTAGCCGTCGCGAACCTTGAGCGATGTCGGAATCCTCATTGAGAGGAGAAGGACGTCGAGGTCGAGGAAGGGGACCCGTGCTTCGACGCATCTCCCCATCGAAGTGCGGTCCACCCGCTGGAGCTCGGTGCGAGAGAGTTGGCGGATCTTGTGCAAGAAGAGCCGCCGCGCCTCGCTTGGCTCGATTGTCCGATACATGTCGTAGCCACCAAAGAGCTCGTCCGATCCGTCACCAGTGAGCACGACCTTGATGCCGGCGGCATGGACGGCCTCGAACACTTTGAGCGAGACGGCGGCATTGATCACGTCACCGGACTCACTGGCCTCGGATACCCTCACTGCCTCTCGGACGTCGGAGCGGCGAATGTGTCGGGGCTTGATGGAGATCACGTGGTGCTCCATGCCGAGATCCTTGGTGAGGCGCGTTGCGTAGTCGAGATCTTCGCTTCCCTCGGCGCCAACAGTGAACGCCACACACTCAGGGTGGATCTTCGAGGCCAGGACGGCTACGAGTGATGAGTCGAGGCCTCCAGAGAGGATGATTCCCACCCGAAGATCCGTGTCGACGCGCCGTCGGACGGCCTCGGTGACAGCTGCGACGACCGCAGCGGAGGCTTCGGCCACATCGGAAAGTTCGTGTTGTCCCTCGCCGAGGGTGAGAAGGTCGATGTAGGGGTGGAGGTCAGGATCGGCATCGGGTCGAGCGATGCCGCAATGGCCCGGGGGAACTTCTCCAATCGGAACCCCAAGGACAGTGAGGGCCTTGATCTCGGATGCGACATGGAGGTGCCCGTCAGCACGAGCCCAGTAGAGAGGCTTGACGCCTGCGGGGTCACGGGCCAAGAAGACCGAATCGTCATCATGGTCCACCACGGCGAGTGCAAATTCTCCTCGAAATTCCAGCAGGGCGTCCTCGCCCCACGCGAGGTAGGCCTCGAGCGCAACCTCGGTGTCGCTGACGGATCGCTGAATCCGGCCCTCATCCTCAAGCCGTCGCCGAAGGTCGTCATGGTTGAAAATCTCGCCGTTGTAGCAAAGTGAGAATCGACCCGTGCAATCGATCCATGGCTGAACGGCATGATCACGGTCGACGATCTTGAGGCGGGACGTGGCGAGCATCCTCGTCGGTTCCCGCCGCTGCTCAAGGGACTCGCCCCGCTGAGCGATGCCGCTCACCATGGCGTCGAAGGTGGCTGCCGTGCCGTCGTTTATCGAAGGTCCCAGCAAAAGGGCGATACCGCACATTGGGTCTCTACCGCCCGCTCTGGCGATCGGCGAAATGGGCGACGTGGTCGGGCGAAAGGCAGACATGCCAGGCCCGGCCTTCGTCAATCACGTTCAGAATGCCTCGCTCGAGATAGTCCATGAGGACATCCCTAAGTACATCATCGGCACCGAAGCGAGCGAACCAGCCGACTTCAATGTCGGCGGCCCAGCCTCGGCAATGGGCGCTGGGATGAAGGGCGGAGAATCCAAGAGCCTTGAGCCGGTGCTGGTGTTCGACGCTCCGCGAGATGCTGTTGACCCAAATCGGCGGTGTGCCTTCTGGAGCGAAGGTGGCGGTGACGGCGGCAAGTTCGTTCAACAGACCGAGCATTGCTGGCCGAATGGCGACGAATGGCAGTCCCGGACCACGGGGCTCGCGACCAGGGAACGCTCGCTGAATGATGAAATCCCTCGTCCTGTGGACGAGGCCATCAGAGGCCACCCCAAAGCCGAAGTCGACCCGACCCGCTCGGCGCTCCTTACGGAGGTCGAGCAGATCAGGTGCCTCGCGGACGTCACGGTCTGTCTCAAGGTCGATCTCATGGTCCCACCAGGCGAGATCAATATTCTGCAGCAAGAGGATTCGAACGAGTCCGGCGCCAGAAATCGCGTTCGAGGCGATCGACCTGGTAAATCGCATGTATTCCTCGACCGATTGACTGACGAGTCGTTCCGACCCCCCTTCGAGAGATACGAGGAATTCCAACTCGGGCGTCGAAAGAGCTTGGCCAACCACCGCCGCGACTACCTCGGGATCCGCTCCCGGTCCCAGGTGCTCGATGGCGGAGGCCACCTCGTCGATGGCTGCCCTGCGAGCCTTAAGAACGGCGACGGGGTCCACCTGCGGCGCTGGATGAACCATGGCCACAGACGCTACCACCGTCCCCTCTTGTTCCCGAGAGACCGTTTCTGAGCGGATTCCCGGGGCTAGGTGGCCCCCAGGGGCTCCATGGATTCCCGGGCGGGCGGCAATGGCGTCGTCAGCAGCGGAGGGGGCCACCGATGAATCAGCGCCGAGAAGGTGGCCGAGGGAAGAATGCTGACGTGGTTGCGACGTACTCGTCGAAGCCTTGCCGGGTCTTGGCCATGCGCCGCTCGAGAAGGGGCTTGCCAGAGACGCTGGTGAGGAGTCTGGTCATGAGGAGCGGGCACATGATGGCCACCAAACCCCAGCCTCCTGCTGCTGCGACGAGGAACGTCCCCCACCAAGCGGTTGCATCGCCGAAATAGTTGGGGTGGCGGGTCCAGGCCCACAGGCCCCGGTTCATCACTGTGCCGCGATTGGCCGGGTTCTTCTTGAATCGCTCCAGCTGGAAATCACCGATCGATTCGAAGCCGAAGCCAAGAACCCAGATGCCAACTCCGACAAACTCGACGGCCCGGACGGGGGAGGACGCGTACATCCCCACAATCACCGTGATCGAGACGACGTACATAAGAACGGCCTGGAGGCCGTAGATCACGACGAGCGCGTAGAGGGTCTGGTTCCGGTCTCGGGCACCGCGCATGATGGCTGCATACCGAGGATCCTCGGGCTCACCGCGCCCTCTCCAGCCGAGGTGGAGGGCGAGCCGGAGCCCCCAGATCGACACCATGGCGAGGAGCAAGCCTCGCTGCAATCCGTCGGTCCCAACTCCACCCGACGATGTGAAAAACGTGGTGAGCGCCACGGCGACAAAGCCAAGTGGCCAGAAGACATCGATATCTCGATAGCGCTTGGTGATTCGTCCGACCACGAAGGCAAGAGCAACCGTTGCGAGTACGGCAAGCGCCGCATACCCGAATGCGGTGCCGAGGCCGGGAGCGATTTGCGAGGCGAGGAGCATGTCGTGATCGCACTGAGGTCCACCCTGTCAGTGCGAGGCCCGTCGCCGCTGGAGTCCTAGAGTATTGACATGGCCGTCCGGGCTCACATCGTGAGACTCCGGTCGTTGGCCGGCGAGGCCCTTCAGGACCTCTTTGATCAGTCGACCCCGTTCGGGCGGCTCGCACTCGTCCAGGTCCTGATGCTGGCGGGTGACACGCTTGTGACGATCTCACTTGCGGGCTCGCTCTTTTTCTCGATCTCGCCGACAGAGGCCAAGTCAAAGGTTCTGCTCTACCTGCTCCTCACGATCGCTCCATTCGCCGTCGTCTCTCCGCTACTCGGCCCCTTGATCGACCAGTCTCGCAACGCCCGTCGGGCGATGGTTGTGCTCTCGGCGTTAGGAAGGGCGGCGCTGTGCCCATTTATGGCGCGTGACATTCACAGTGCCGCGCTCTTTCCCGAAGCATTTCTGATCCTGATCCTCTCCAAGCTCTATCTGGTGACACGGGGCGCGCTGGTCCCCGAGATTGCCCAAGCGGAGGAGGAAGCCGATGGTCCTGACTTGCATCTGGTCGCCGACGCCTATCTCACCGAGCCGACACCAGACGGGCCACCGGCGCATGGCTTGGCAGGGTGGAACGCCCAGTTGACCCTCCTCGGGACCCTTGCCGGTTTCGTGATTTCGGTTCCAGGGATCCTTCTTCTCAAGATTTTCGGCTCGCCAGCGGTACTGATCTTCAACACCGTCGTCTTCGCTGCCGCTGGAATCGCTGGATTCCGCCTCTTGCTTCCGCGTGGATCCCGCCACCTTGATGAGGCCGCACAGGAGGGCTCTGGGGAGATTCTGGCCTTTGACCGAGAGGGCACTGATGACTGGGCGGAGGATGATCCTGACCTGGTCGCTCTTCAGCCGGTGGCCCACCCTGAGGTGCTCCTGGGCCTGACGGCGAACTCGCTGTTGCGCGGTGTGGCTGGCTTCTTGGTCTTCATGCTGGCCTTTGGTCTTCGGCGGAGCAATGCGCCCCTGTGGTGGTACGGCCTGGCGCTTGGTGGAAGCGGCATTGGTGCACTCATTGGGCTCTCAATTGTGCCAAGGCTCCGCAGGGTGATGATGGAACCCGCGATGCTGATGACGGCGCTGATTGCCGTGTCGCTGGGAGCAGTGGGTGCTGCCTATGTGGGCGGTCTCGGCATCCAAATCCTCCTTGCCTTGCTGATCGGCATCGCCGGTTCTGTCGGTCAACCATCCTTCGATGCCATGACGCAACGGTATGTACCTGCAGCAGCCCAAGGGCGAGCCTTCGCTCGCTTCGCCACGCGTCAACAGCTGATCTGGGTCATCGGTGCCGTCATCCCCGTGGCCATTGTGATGCCGCTGGTGACGGGCGACATCGTCATCGCGGTCGTCACTGGGGGAGGAGCAGCTCTCTACGCTGTGGGTCGATTCAGCAGGGTCCGGCCCTTGCGACGTGACGAACACCGTCGAACGGAGGGTCCGAGTCTGAGCCCAGACGCAACTCGAGCCGCCCTGCTGGGCGGCTCGAGTGCGAGTGATCTCTGATTGACGACCACGACGTCTCCGGAGGGTGTTGTCACTCCGGCTGCGGTCGGTCAGCCCAAGCGACGCTCGAGGTCATCGACGGCAGCACTGAGCTGCGGGGGCAACTTGTCGCCGAAGCTGGCGAAGTGCTCCCGGATCAACGGAACCTCACGGCGCCAGTCGTCGTGGTCCACCTTGAGGAGTTCAACGAGGTCCTCAGCAGGCACGTCGAGTCCTTCGATGTTGAGAGCGTCATGAGTCGGGACGAACCCAATGGGTGTCTCGGTTGCCTCGCCGCGGCCTGCGACCCTCTCGAAGACCCATTCGAGAACTCGGCTGTTCTCACCGAAACCGGGCCAGAGCCACTTGCCGTCGTCGTTCTTGCGGAACCAGTTGACGTAGAAGATTTGGGGAAGCTTTGAGCTGTCGGCTGACGCGCCGACCTTCAGCCAGTGTCCGAAGTAGTCGGCCATGTTGTAGCCACAGAACGGGAGCATGGCGAACGGGTCACGGCGGAGGTTCCCAACGGCTCCTGCTGCCGCTGCCGTGGTCTCTGAAGCCATGATCGAGCCGAGGAACACGCCATGGTCCCAATCGCGACTCTGGAAGACCAGCGGCACGACTGATGCCCGACG
>Ga0194055_10001729_pt1 | contig 17657 bp, 19 predicted proteins | sample SepL449m_MetaG_FD_155482 | JGI IMG/M metagenome (GOLD analysis project Ga0194055, IMG submission 155482) | Anoxic zone freshwater microbial communities from boreal shield lake in IISD Experimental Lakes Area, Ontario, Canada - Sep2016-L442-9m | ecosystem: Environmental > Aquatic > Freshwater >...
ATATTACGCTGTTCGGAGTGGCGGCATTATTGGACCACGCGGGGTGAATTAGGAGTGCTGTTGAACAAGCTCGTAAAGAAAAAGGCTGGGCCCGTCGGCGGGCTATTCAAAGTGTTGCTCCCATCTGCACCCGATTCACCGGACACGCTAACACTCGCGAATCCAATCAGCAACGACAATCGGTCTAAGTCGGGCAAGCCATTTGCATTTACGATGGGACAACGTTATGTCTCGAGCGAAGCGTTGATAGTGGCAAAGACGACTTCCGACTTGGATTAAATCAATAATACCTAATCCGGCAAGTCGACGAATACGCCCGCATGATCGCTGAGTCTGGGACTTTTGCCGTCAATTCCAGACCATGTTTCCACTCGAAATGCCGGACCGAAGTCCGAACAAACATGGTCGATTAACTTCTGGCGGAGGCCTCCGGGCTGCAACGGCCCCGGAACCTCTTCGTCAGCAGTGTGACAAGTGAAGAACCCATCTGAAAGCAATGCCGCCAATTCACGGCGAAGGCTCTCATCATGGGGATACGGGTACGGAAACGGATATGGGAATGCTTGGTGCGAGTTGAAGTCTCCTGCAATCGCCCGTCGGCACCCCCCTGACTCTGCACTCATTGTCGTCATCAAGACTTTCATTTGATCTCGTAGAACCCGTTTGTGCTCCTCCCAAGGTGCTGGTTTCTGCTCACCGGGCTTGTCTCCAATGTCGCTGTTCCAAGGTAATACTACTCCTGCAAGGGCAAGCAACCCAACGGACGTATCAAAGACAGCGGCAACCATACGGCGGGCATCAGGCACTTTGATAGTGCTGACCACCGGAAAGCGAGACCAGATTGTGACCCACGTACTTCCGTCACACACTTTTGGGTTTTCCCACTTGGGTCGTTCCTCCGACATTAGTGCAACGTGAGTTTTGGACAGGTCGAGATCGCTGTGTGTTTCGGTAAGCACCCAGATGTCCGCATCCTTCGACTCAAGAAGACTGAGTCGATCCGAGTTTCGTGAACCTCGAGCATAATCCACGTTCCATGTACCGATTCGCATAAAATATCATTCCTTTCGGGCGTATTGCCGACGGCTGTCATGAGACGAACGGCCAAGTTTTCCTAGAATCGCTTTCAAAACCTCCGAATGCATATCATTAGCACACGCGAGGTGCACGCAGGCATCAAACACGGAGACAGAGAATTCATGTCGAACGAGAAGTCTTCTAAAGTTGCCCAGCCACGCGATCGTTCGCTCGATGGTCCATCATAGGCGATAACGCCGAAGCTTGCGTCCGTCCTGCGTCTTAGCTCGTTTTCGACCTTTGCGATGGGGACAAATCAAATCCCACTTCGATTGCTTGAGCCTTTTACGAACCGGATCGCTATCGTATGCACGGTCGACAATCAACGGGATAGAACGGTCTTCTGGACGGGGGACTTGGATAATCACCCCTTCGACGAGCTTGACTTCCGCTGGGGACTCGCTTGCGGTCGAACATGCCAGAGGTACTCCTTGGCCATAAGCCACCACCATCCAATTGGTTCCCTTTCCACGCTTTGTTTTCCCAACGTCGAAACCCCTTTTTTAGCAGGCGCAAAATTCCCATAGACGAAGACATGGTCCCAATCCAGTCGCCCTTGCTGATCGAGTTGGTCCAAAAATGAGTACCACATTTCAATGAAGACACCTGCATCCATCCATTCGTTCATGCGCCGCCAACAGGTACTTGGCGAGGGGAATTCGTCAGGGAGGTCACGCCATCGAGTGCCACTTCGCAGCACCCATAGAATTCCCTCAAAGCACTTCCGGTCATCCGCTGGAGGTCGCCCACCTTTGGGTGAGGACGCACGTTCAGGGATCAAGGGTCGTATGTGTTCCCACTGCTCGTCCGTGAGCAAACTTCGGTTCTTCGGCATCGAGTATGTCCTTTCGATGACGAATTTACCCAAATTCACATTCCCGTGAAAAAATCAATCCAAACAGGTTTTGAAACCGCTTCTAGTCCGATCGCCGCTTGAAAATGATTGTTATACTGCTGAAATGTGATCGTGATGGGAAGCTGCGTATGTCCCGCGCGGCAACTGGATCCTTTCGGGGATAACACGCTTGACCCCACCGGAATATGGGGCGAAAATCGGACGGTAACAATCCCACACTGGAATCAAAGTAAAGTTCGGCCTAAGAGAACAAACTACCGACATGAGACATCATGACTCGATGCGAAATAGAGATCGACTGTTGGTTGTTGGTAAGGATTTGGGAAAGTTCACAAATGGCGGGCCGTCACTAACGATTACCACCCTCCTGAGTCCCCTATCGCGCTCCTTTTATCATACGCGTTTACAAAGCAAGAAAAATAGCGAACGCTTGCCGCGAAGCAACTGAATTATGCACATGACGACCATGAGGTCGATGGCATTCTATTCCTGCACAAGAAATCGAATGCTGAAGATTCAAACCCTTATAGACTTTACATTCACCGAGACTGTCAGGCGCTTGAAATCTACAACTACTTCTTGGCATACAAGATTCTTAGCGATGTCGAATACTACCACTGGGGAGTGTATTGCGCAGAACAAATGGTTCGCTATTCTCACTGCCGACCATGAGCCTTTCCCTGTATTCCAACAGTCGCCATCCGTTCTATTGACAAAACAAGAATGCCAAGCCATCCTTATCGGCCGATGTACCGGCATTCCGTGAACGTCAGTATCGAGAGCACGTTGGCAGTTCAGGTCAATCCTGATGCCGACCGTTACTCGATTCGAAAGAAATGCCCAATAGAAAATAAAAATTTAGATCTTGCGTCGCCTCATCGCTGAGCCGAAAAGTACCGAAGTCAATTGCATTTTTTGATTCGACACCCTCAAAACGAGAAACAAAATGACCAAAAATCAGGCAGTTTTAATTGCAATAGCAATGCACGCAGTTGCAGTGGAAAAAGACGGTGCATACGTGGTCCTTATAACAGATCCGCATAATCACCAGTCCGGACACATTGTCGAAATTAGCTCAGACTGTGTTCGCTATTTTCGTAATCGTGAGGAATGGGCAAGCCACGAAACTAACAACGAAATAAAATTTCCCAAAGTTATCGGGTTCGTCGTCTAACCCTGTTTTTCACTTCAAAGCTACTGATAGGTTCACTCTGTATATAATTGCCGACTCGCTCCTGCCCGAAGGTCATGTGGCATGCGAGGGCCTCCCAAACATCTTTGGATGCCTGCTTGGCACGCTTCCTGATGTCGATCAATTGGAAGTTGATGATGGCTCAAATGGTTTCGCCCAAGCATTAAGTTTATCTGTTGACTGGCCTGAGGGATGCTTCCCAAAAACTGATCCATGAGTTATGGAAGTTCATCCGCCGAGCTCGGCGATAGGACTTTCCATGAAGAAGCGAAAACGACATTCAGCTGAACAGATCGTCAAGAAACTGCGAGATGCCGACGCGAAGCTTGCCTCGGGCAAGAGCGTCGGTGAGGTGCTCCAGTCCCAGGAGGTCAGCGAAGCAACCCTCAGCGGATGGCGGTGCGAGGACGGCGGCACGAAGAGAGAGGAAGCCAAGCGACTCAAGATGCTTGAGGAAGAGAACTCTCGACTCAATAGGATCATCGGGGATCAAGCCTTGGATATCCAGATGCTCAAGGTGATTGGCCAGGGAAACTGACCAACCCTGAGTCGCCACGCAGCGCTGCTTAGATGCTCCCGGAAAAGTTCTCCGTTTCGGAGCGTAGGGCATGCGAGGTGCTTGATCAGCCAAGATCTAGCCAACGATATTTGGGGCAGTCTAAAAACGAAGATCAGCGACTGACGAAGCGGATCCTCGGGCCAATTTGTCAGCGATCTCGGTACAGCTATCGCCGGATCGCGGTCCTGTTACGGCGCGAGGGCGAAGTGATCCACGACAAGCGAATGTACTGCCTCTGAAGGGCAGTAGGATAGGACGTTCCGAGAAAACGCAACAAAAACAGGTGTTCCGGCGACAAAAGAATTCCTGCGATGTGGTCCCAGCAGGCTTCATACAAGACGTTTTGAATACTATACGTTTCGACATGGGACTTTGTCCAAGCATCGACGGTGGATGGATGCAAGATTCGATTCTTGAACATCGTGGTTGAACACATGCGCGTTTGCTGGAGCATCAAGTCGGGCCGTAGCATCAACAGCGAGAACGCAATCGACACGCAATCGTAGCTATTCGCCGTGTACGGCTTGCCGAAGCGAATCCGCAGCCAAAGCGGCCCAGAATTCATTTCGATCGCTATCAAGCAATGGCGTGCCATGTTGGGAGTTGCAGTGCTACAACTTGTGCCAGTCTCACCTTTGCAAAACGGCCACACAGTTCCTTGGGCTATCAGACCCCGGTGGAATTCGAACACCACTGTGCGAATTCCGTTTCGTTCGCTGCGCTCTCTCCACGGAATCAGCACAGCGAACCCCATAATCCATTACCTTCCCTCCACCCAAACCTTTCATGACCTCTGATACAGAAAACGGGGATATCTCTGATGAATCACGATTTTTGAAGAAAATCTTGAAAAACAGCTCTACATGGCTCTCCACAGATCTTGATTTACTCGCTCAACGTGATTATAACAGCGTTGACGTCGCGTCTTAGTGAATACAGTTTCTTCGAAAATTGAGGACGAAAAATGAAAAACACGAACGAAGATTCAGGCCCTCAAAAAATTGTTGTCAGTAAAGCGGATATCGAATCACTCGCGTGCGAATTGGCGGAAGCGGCCAAAATAAGTACCGAAAAAGCCAGTCGTGTTCTAGACCTTTTTCATGTGTCAAAGGTTGAGGAGAACATTAACTCATTGCTCACGATACTTTCGGATCCAAATGCGGTAAACGCGCTCAACTTGTCGCCAGACAACTGCCATAAAGTCAGGGGTGCATATTCATCCTTCTCTCTCAAGCTGGAAAATCTCCGCTTGGGAATCAAGCCGACTGGAAGATCAGCGGGTCCGATTTCGTGACCTCTTGTGCGATGATATTTGATTCAAACTTCAACTCTTGCAAAGGATACTTTCAATGATCGACAAACATCGAATCGACGAACTAACTAAAGAGCTTGCGGATGCGGCAGGCTTGACAATCGACGAGGCAAGTCGGGTGCTATCCGTCTTCAAAGTAGAGAAGTTGGCTCGAAATGCCAACAGTATGAAAAAAGGGCTTACTGAATTATCGAGTGCCAACATACCCAATCTAGGGTTGAGCGCTCCAGAACTTAAGGAGAGGATCGATGCGTCCGACTCAATGGCTTTTACGGTCAGCAACTTGCGATTAAGCTTGAAGCCGAGTGGTATAAACATGAGCTCAATCGCGGTTTGACATTGGTTCAATTATTTTGGTGACAACTGCGATGTCTTCAGGTGACCTCAACGAAACTCTAAGGTTGGTTCAAGGGATTATCTTTGCAGTAAATGCTCGCGGCGAGTTCGCCGCGAGATCGAGGGAAGGGACCTGGGGATCATTCCTCGAACACGCGATCAGAACGGTACCGATATACAGTAGGTTACCAATCGGTGATCAAACGGATTTTTGGCTAGGCAGGTTGAAGGAATTTCCATTTGTCACCAGGGGCGAAATAACAAAAAATCTCGGACATTTTCACAGCGATCAATTTGATCCAGATGATTGCTTTGAGGCTACAACCAGCGGAACAACAGGAGTCCCGTTGTCCGTAGTAAGGGATCGAGCGAGTTACTATGGCTTTACTTACGGGACCTACGAAGATTTCTTTCACACTATTCCTGGCCTTCGCGAAGAAATAAGGCCAGGTAAATGTGCCGTTCTAATAGTCAACGACAATCCAAAAATTGACGAAAACCTTCTAATACATCCCGGATTGCAATACGCACGTATTCGTAGGATCGTGCTTCGTCAAAACATCGAAGAAGACCGATCTGCAATCATCCGTGCGATGCGAGAGTCCCCACTTGTTGTGACGGGACGCCCAAGAGCTATTGACTACATGATACATCTTGTGGATGGACAGAGGATACCACGTCCAACTGCAATCATTACGAGTGGTGACAACTTGCACGAAGACGTGAGATATCGCATCGAATCAGTTCTAAGGTCAAAGGTATACAATGCCTATGCTAGCCAGGAGGCGGGTATGATCGCGATGGAATGCGAGTATCAGATGGGGCTCCACATTCGTGAAGACACCGCAATATGCGAGATTTTTGACATCCAGTTGAAGCAATCAAATTTTACTGGTTGCGGGGAATTGGTGATAACATCAAACCAGAACTGGGCAATGCCATTTATTCGGTATCGCACTGGGGACAGTGCAACCGTTGAGACAGTGCAGTGCAAGTGTGGTAGGAAGGGACACGTTTTATCACAGTTACATGGACGAGATTCTGTCTATTTTTGGGTTGGGGGAACGAGAATTAATCCATCAATCTTCAATGGAATTTTCGAGGCGCTCGCGATCAGGCAATTTCAAGTATGCCAAGTAGCTCGCAATAAACTTATGGTTTGGCTCGTACGCAGTCATGAGAATGCGGAAATGCAACGCCAAAAGATTTGTAAGATCAGGATAGACATGAAAACCCTTGTCCCAGATGCTAGTATCGACGTAGAATGGTGTGACGAGATTTCCAGCCCAGAAAAGAAGGTGCAGCGTTATGTCTGTGTTTCGGCTGATTAAAATTTGTTTTTGGCATCGAAAGACTCAAAAGTGATCGAAAAATGTCGCGATACTATGAGTTAGAAACAGTTTCGAATTGGCTGTGTGAGGTGTTCTTACACGCTGGTTTGAAGCCACGCGATGCAACAATATTGTGCGAGCAATTGTTGTTGGCAGAATGTCGTGGCGTCCATTCGCATGGGCTTTTGCTCACAAGGGTCTACTATGACAGAATTAGAGCCGGTGGTATCCGAGCGAATTATGAACTCGCGGTAGTCGAGCGGAACGGGCCAGTCTTAGTCCTTGATGGGGGCGGCGGCCCGGGTCAGTCTTTGGCATTGGATGCGATGGAAAGGACGATCGATACGGGCAGGAAGTACCCGATCGCGATGACCGTCTTGAGAAACAGCAACCACATCGGAATGCTTGCAAGCTATGCTCTTCGAGCAGTAAACCAAAATTTTATTGCAATTATCCTAACCAATACTGGCCCTTCGATCTGCGCGTTCGGCGGCGAAGGACGTCAGTTGGGAAATAACGCCATATGCATTGCAGCGCCCAGCGATTCTGGGGCTCACTTCGTGCTCGATATTGCAACCGGCGAAGTAGCTTGCGGCAAAGTTCGATATGCCGCGATCAATGGGACGAGCCTAGTGGAAGATTCGTTTCGAGTTTTGGGGAGTTCGAGTTGCCTGCCGTCTGAGTTTGACAATGGTGGTTACGTGCCTCCGTTTGGAGGGCACAAAGGATACGGACTTTGTCTTGCTGTTGACGTTCTTACTGGTATTTTAGCGGACTCACTTACGAGTTTCGATGTCAAGGGGCAACGACGGCATCTTGAATGCCCGACCGGTTGCAGTCAAACTTTCTTGGTAATTAACGGAGCTTCCGTCTCTAGTTTTAGCAAAATTGCTTCAAACCTCATGCACTTCTTAGAAAGAGTGCGAGAACTTTCGCCGACTGATCCAGATCAACCAATTTTGATTCCCGGAGACTTGGAGCGAGAATTCGAGAAAGAAACGAAGAAAAAAGGCATTTTGATCCCAGTTGCATTAATTGATGAATTGAACAAGATAGCGACCGAATTGGGAGTTAACCTCATTTCCGAATCTAAGGAAGCATATCATCAATGAGGTTAACCTTCATAACCGACGAGGCTACTCAAGATTTTTGCCAAGCGATTAGTCTAGCAAAGAGACTTAGTCTTGAAGCGATTGAATTGCGAACTGTTCAAGGCAAACCCTGCTCTCTATTAACAGCCCCCGAATGTCAAGAATTGAAAGCTACTTTAGATGCGGGTGAAATGCGAGTCTGTTGTGTCGCAAGCCCTGTTTACAAGTGTTCAGTGCGGGGTTCTCTGAATTTCGAGTTAGAGAAGCTTCAACATGCAATACTCGTCGCTGAGATTCTTGAATGCCCGTACGTGCGTATTTTTTCTTTTTGGCGAGATAATTCCCTGCTACCTAGCGACGCCGCGATTGTCGAAAACATGGAATTAGCGGCTGATTGCGTTCGTGGTACATCTGTAAAGTTGCTCATCGAGAATGGTCGACGCACATGCCATGCAACAGCGTCTGAACTGGTTCGGTTATCTACTTTCATTGACCTTGATTGCATTCGATTTCTTTGGGACCCAGCGAATCCAATTTTCGGCGGCATCGAGAAAGACCCACTCGGAAGCGATTTTATTGACCTAATTCCACTCATTGCTCACGTACATGTGAAGGATCCAATATATGAATCAGATTCCAACCGCACATATGTGCGTTTTGGAGAAGGGCAACTAGATATACCAAAACTATTGCACACGCTTCAAGAGCACAACTACAGCGGCTTTTTGTCTGTTGAATCGCATTGGCGGACAGATAGGCAGTTTACGCCGGAAGAATTGGATATGCCAGGCGGATATGAGTTTTCGAGAAACGGTACCGAATCCGTGGTAGACTCCATTAGATTTCTAAGGATGCAAAATGACAACAGTAGTGATTGATCGGCCACTTTGGATAGTTGGGCCTCAGCGATCTGGCAGCACTATCTTCGCACGATGTATTGCGAATCATGAAGACGTCTGTTTGACAGTCCATGGAAAGCTGCTTTACTATATTTTGCATTGGTGCGATCACCTGAATGCTGATCCATCACATTTTCGTTTAGATGAGATGGTGCATAGCTTACGGCGAATGCCCGTGGAGGGTGTGGTTTCCAATCACGAAGAATGGGTTACCTTGGTTGATCGAGTAGGTCGCTCGATAATCTACAATGAATCGATCGATTTAGTGAATAGAATGAAAATGTTTTGGTCAAGCGTTTATTATGAATTGTCGCCTAGTGCAACTGTTTACGGCGACAAATACAACGAGTACGTACTATATCTAAATGCAATTGAATCGCTTTTTCCTGATTCGCGATATATTTTTGTGCATCGTGACCCTGTCGATACCTGCAAGTCGATGTTGCGAAGTTTTTCTGATAGGCCGTGGAGCCCAAATACTATGGCCACAGCTCTAGTAAAGTGGTCTCGCTGGGTTCAGGCTTGGATTAATTTTCGAGCAAAGATACCGCAGGAAAGGTATTTGGAGGTTCGGTTTGAAGAAATGATCGAGAATCCAATAGGTGTATTTTCGCAAGCAACGCAATTTTTGCAAATCTGTTGTACGCAAGTTTTGCTCCAGGCGTGTAGAGACCAAGTCAGAACGCCAGAAGCATTCGAAAGATCGGAGAACTTGCGTTGGTCCGGCATGAGTGACGAAGCCGAGGATGTATTACAAAAGACGGCTGTCGCACTGGGGTACAGGATTAGAAATTCTAGATAGAGGATATTCAATGATGCAATTTGGACTAGACCACGTGCAGCTTGCTATTCCCGAGAATGGCGAGGAACTTGCGCGCAGTTTTTATTCTGATGTTCTTTGCTTACACGAAATTATAAAACCTGAAGCCCTTCGGAAGAGAGGCGGCGTCTGGTATGAGCTGGATGATTCTAGACAATTACACCTGGGAGTAGAGCAGGAGTTTAAGCCAAATCGAAAGGCACACCCCTGCTTTGTTGCGTCGGAACTTGACTTGTTGGCAAGTTTGCTCTCAGAGAACGGGCACTCCGTGAAATTTGACGATCTCAATCCGCCAATTCGCCGATTTTATGTAGAGGATGTATTCGGAAATCGGCTCGAATTTGCGAATGGTCATAGCGTGTCGCAGAGAGTTTCTCATGACGAGCCAAAATAGAAATAGGTTGGGCTACGCTGTGGTGGGGTGCGGTTTGATCGGCAAAGTGCATTGCCACGCAATAAGCGTTTCTGAGCATTGCAAACTTGTTGGGTGTTTTGATGTCGATCAAGTAATTGCACACGAGGTGTCTAGACAATTCAACACAAGAAGTTTTCGAAGTGTTGAGGAACTACTATCGGCAAAGGACGTCGATGTAGTTTCGATAGCTACGCCCACGGGGACCCACTTGGAAGTAGGGAAGTTGTGTGCGTATTCAGGCAAGCATGCTATTGTAGAGAAGCCACTTGAAGCTACCGTAGCTAAGTGCGAAGAAATGGTTGACGTTTTTGCACAATGTAATCAACACCTAGCAACATTGTTTCCCCATCGATTTCGACAGCAAGTGCAGAGTATTAGGAAATTGCACGCTTTAAAAGAAATGGGTAAGCCAACGATTGGTAGCGTCGACCTGTTTTGGTATCGAGAGCCAGCATATTACACGCAAAGTAAATGGCGAGGAACTCAGGAGTTGGACGGGGGAGGCGTTTTGATGAACCAGGCGATTCATGACGTGGATATTCTCGTGCATTTGTTTGGTGAGCCTACACAAGTAAATTCATTTCAAGGGCAAGTTTTCCACAGAACAGAATGCGAAGATTCTATTGTCGCCATTATGCGCTTTGAAGATGGGCCCATAGTTAGTTTTGCTGCGACAACCGCATGCAGTCCGGGCTTCAATCGACGGATGGCTCTCGGTTGGACTGAAGGATTAGTGCTTTTTGAGGGTTTCAATATCGCGGAAGTTAGGGGCGCAATATCAGTAAAGATTCCTGTTTCGACGACAAGGGAATCTGCTAAGTCTGAGACCTTTCGCACAGCCGGCGCTTTATCGCCGGACCTTCATAAATTAGCATTCGACGATTTCGCAATCTGTATTTTCCACGATAGGACTCCAGAAGTTGACGGTCGTGAAGGGCTGAAGGCAGTTAGGACGATCAAACGAATTTATGGAACAGAGGTCTTTCCCACCTCATCCCTCAAAGACTGTTGTAAATAGTGGATCATCTACCGTCTGAACGCAGATGCATGCACATACGCTTGCGTTGCTTTAGCCATCAAACCAACCGCACGTAGCGCAACCTATCGGACATGGAGACCAAGGGAATAACGGGTTGATCGATTCAATCGCTACCTCGGCTTCCCCGTTTTTAATCGATGGCTTGACTTCATCCACGGTACGCTTCCACCGTCCGAATTCCCGGCGGATAGCGAACGTGTATTCACGGTTGTTGAAGCAAACTTTGCGGCAGAAAATGGCTTTGTGTGAGGCTTGACGATTGCGGATCCAGACAATCATGGCACAACAGTTTAGGTAACCGTGCTCACCGGCAAATCTCAATTGGATTACCACATCCGATTCGAGGAAGTGAAAATCCTCATCTGATAATCAACAACTCCCGCTTGCCCTCGGCGTCCATGGGCAGTAGGCAAGATAGAACTCTTTTGGATTGGATGTCAACAGCTTTCCAGCGTAATGCCTAAACGCTTTCCTTGTTGCTCGATTCAGTCAACGAGTTCCTGATTGGCCTTAAGTTCCATGCTTGGTCCTAGTATGCGATACTCATTCAAATCCAAGAGATATTGTCAGAAGTTGTGTTCTGTGAAAGGGGAAAAAAGTGGCGTATCCTGCTGGTGTAACGTTTGATTTCACTAGCCGCCCAACGAGGGCATAGGGAGTACGCCATGAATGAAGGTACGACATTCAGCGGGTTGGAACCAGTAGTCCAATCAAAAGTTTTGCAGTTTGGGGCGGTCGAGGATCCTCGAAGTATCCTCGACCGAATCGTCCGTGAGGGGGCTCGAAAGATGCTTCAAGCCGCCTTGGAGGAGGAAGTGAATTCGTTCTTGGAAATGCATTCCTCAAAGATCGATGATGAGGGGCGAAGGCAAGTGATTCGCAATGGGTACATGCCCTCCAGAGAAGTCATCACCGGCGCTGGTCAATTGGAGATCCAACAACCTCGTGTTCGCGATAAGTCCCCATCGAGCGGTGATCGCGTGAAGTTTTCGTCGAGCATTTTGCCACCGTATCTACGCCGGTCCAAATCGATCGATGAACTTCTTCCATGGCTTTATCTCAAAGGTGTTTCGACCGGGGATTTCTCGGACGCATTGCAATCGATTACCGGCGGACCTGTCGAAGGAATGAGCGCCAATACGATCGTTCGACTCAAAGAGTCTTGGACGAAGGACTTTGAGCAATGGAATCAAAGGGATCTGTCTTCAAAGCGATATGTCTACTTTTGGGCAGATGGCATTCACGTCAATGTACGCTTGGAGGACGAAGCAAATCAAAGGCAATGCATCCTTGTCCTGATGGGAGCGACCAGAGATGGCGACAAAGAATTGATTGCCGTCGTCGATGGCTATCGCGAAAGCGAGTCTAGTTGGACCGAGCTGCTTGCCGACGTGAAGAACCGTGGCTTGACCATCGAGCCTCAACTGGCCGTTGGCGATGGCGCCCTTGGCTTTTGGGCCGCATTGCGCAAAGTCTATCCCACGACACGCGAGCAACGATGCTGGTTCCATAAGTCGGGGAACATCCTCAACAAGATGCCCAAAAGCGTTCAACCACGAGCCAAAGAAGCCATTCAAGAGATCTGGATGGCAGAGACGCGCGAAGCAGCCAACAAGGCCTTCGATGGCTTCCTTGAGAAGTACGGAGCCAAGTACCCACAAGCGGCGGAATGCCTCAAGAAGGACCGCGATGTGTTACTGTCCTTTTATGACTTCCCCGCAGAGCATTGGAGGCATCTGAGAACGACCAACCCAATTGAGTCGACCTTCGCAACGATCCGCCTTAGGCATCGACGAACCAAGGGGAGTGGCTCACGAAAAACAAGCCTGGTGATGATGTTCAAACTCGCTGAAGTCGCATCCAAACGATGGCGTCGACTCAATGGTCACGAACACATCATCGCCCTCTTTGAAGGAAAAAAATTCGTCAACGGAATCATGCAGGTCGCCGCCTAATCCAAAATCCTCAGAACACAAGAATTGACAATACCTCTAGCAGCAGATGCAATGAAGAAAACCTTACTAGACGACAAATTTGGTTCAGTTGCAGATTGTTTCAATCCTCGTTTTGGTCTTGAGGCTTTTAGTGGGTCGGATCGGTGCGATTTTCTGATTTGCTTTGAATGTGGAACCGCAGAAATGTATCGAGACGATGTTCGTACTACTTATGTCGTTTCGCAATCCGGGTTGCTCGCATTCAAGGATTTGACGAAGAATGCGGTCCCCTTGAAAAGAGTAACTAAGTGATCGAATCTGGTACGCTAAATCGTAGATCGCAACTTCGCTGGATCCGCCGTACCTGGTCTTACTCTCCGGAATGGTCATGATGCCGATCGGTATTCGTCCCACGAATGATTTTGCATTCAAAAAGACCTTTGGCTCCCCAGCGAACAAGTTGGCACTGGTGAGCTTACTCAATGCGATTCTGGATCTACCCATTCCGATCGCCGATGTTACGATCGAAAATCCCTTCAACTTGCAAGACTTCCATGATGACAAGCTGTCAATTCTGGACATTCGCGCCGTCGATCAGCGTGGTGCGATTTACGACATTGAGATGCAACTTTCGATTTTCTCAGGGTTGGTCAAACGGATCGTGTTTTACGGCTGCGAGGTTTACGCAGGCCAGCTCAAGGCGGGTGATGATTACAAGGACCTAAAACCGGTTTACTCGATCTGCCTATTGGAGGGACGACTTTGGCAGGATTCAAACAAGGTGCATCACGCATTTCGCTTTGCTGACCACGATTCCGGACGTTTCCTGGCCGAGACCTTGGAAATTCACACTCTCGAACTCGGATGCTATAATCTAGGAGAGAGCGACTTAGACACGGCGAGTATTCTGGATCGCTGGTTATTTTGGTTGCTTCACGCACACGAGTACGATTCAAAGACGCTGACGGGATTGTTTCCCCAACCTGCGTTCCAGCAGGCGACCAATACGATCACGCGGATCGCCGAAATCACCGAGGACAAGGCCATGTACGATACCCGAGAAAAAGCCATTCGCGACCGCCAGTGGGCACTGAACGCCAGCCGTGAGGAGGCCCTCGAGGAAGGGCTCGAGAAAGGACTTGAACAAGGACTTGAACAAGGCCGCGAGGAAGGTGAGATCAAGGGTGAGATCAAACTGATCCGCACACTCCAAGAGATTCTCGGCGAGCCGATCAGCGAGGAGTCGAGTTTGAAAGGTCAATCGCTCGACCGGTTGCAATCGATCACGGTCCAGCTAAGGAACAAAATCCACGGGCGGACATCGTAACCTTCACCATTGCGCGTCCGGCTCGACGATCAAGCACAGTGGCATAGGCTTCCAGTCTGTGGTCCTAAACCTGTCCTCTATTACAAGGAAGGCCAACCAGAACAAAGGTCGGAGACAATCGCGGACGACCCGGTGGAGGGAGCGGCGAGCACTCCCATCGATCGCTAAACGCATGCGAGCACCATCGACGAGCCGGTCGTCCTCACAGAAGCTGGTACTTCAGGATCGCTTCTTTGCTACCATCGAATCCACGACTTGCGTATCACAACCACATCTTGAAGTGCCGCATCTATGGCGGCGACTACCACCATGATTGCCAGTCACAATCGCTTGCTAGGAGCTCAATGGAGGGATGCGGCCAATACCAAAGATCATCGACTTCATTCAAGACGCCGGCGAGATTTACACCCCGAGAGCCAATTCCGCGAATTCCTATTGCAATGCATTGGCGATCAAGAAAAGATACGAACTTCCGCATAAAGTTTTCTGGTGAAATACATTCGGTGCGGAACGCCTGATCACTTTTGTGATGCAAAGAGTCACCACAGACCCTGTAGGCCAATGAAACGGAACCCGAATCATGGACTTTAGGATTCGCAAAAGCATTGGCTGGACGGCGATGATTCTCATTGCCGCTGTTCTGTCCTTCTGTGTCCTAACTGGCCGATTCAATGGCAAGTGGGAAATAAGTGTCCAGCCCATTGGCCAAGACACTTTGGTATCCGTTTTCTGGGGGAGAGTAACGGATCGACCACGCTACGAGGTCATTCTTCAAGGCGCAGGTTTCGTCGATTCAGTACCACGATCCAACCGAGGAAGTTTCGGCCCGTCGGTCAGAATTATCATGTGGGATGAAACCATGCTTCCCGGTCGTCTTGTTGTCGAAATCTCCAATACGATTTTTGATGTGAAGCAATTGAGTTTAGACGTCTATCGATCGGAACAAAGCGCCAAAGACCTCGATCCGATTCTCACAGTGTCTCCCGATCAACGTGGCCTCGTTGCTATCAAAAAAGGACCAAATGGGCAACGCATCCACAACCAAAACAGCACCGTCGATGTCGATCCCAGTTCCGCCGGCCCACCAGAGCGGTAATCCGCTGCGCGGCTAGAAACTATAATGGGGTTAGCTGAAAGTCGAAATGCGGTTGATGCGGTACAGAGGAGAGATGGCAACGAAACACTTTGAATGGGCCTCGTATTGCAGCCTCTGCTGTCGATCGCAGAGCGACTTAGTTTTTGAGCACAATGCCTTAGGCCGGGCCGTCGGCCCTTACCCTGTCGCCGTTCGAGGGGACCCAGAGCGTTGCCCTGGGCTGGTATATTGCGCCCCGCTTGGGGCTGAAATCCGTGACGCCTCGACAAGCCGGTGAGGCTTCGAAAAGCACAAGCCGATGACAATCGCTCGCGTTCATCCGCCAAGCATTGCACCACTCATTTTGGGTTAGAAACAAATCGCTCCAGCACGTCGTGCGTAGCGGACACGAACATGCCCCAACGGGTCACCCTAAGGTTTCCCAGGGCAACGCCCTGGGAAACCGGCTTGCCGACTCGTTTTGCTTAGCGGATACGAATCTCTTCGGGCATCAGCAACCAGGCTTTCGGCATGGAGTTTTCGTTTCTTTCCAGCCATCGCAAAAGGCTCCTTGTACCATCGGCGCGAAATCCGCGTTGGCGAAGGAAGGAAAGGATGGTGGCTGGAAGCGTTTCCATGGATGCAGAGGGAACATCGATGGCTTCGATGGCGACATCGGATTCTTCGTCCCGTTCTCCCAGCAGCTGTAGAAGGTCGATTCCAGTGGGTGCATCGGGACGATGGACGATTTTGAATTTCTCTGCACCTGACTTTTTCACCACCATTGCAATCGCATCATCCAGCCCGCCAATAGAATCGATCAGTCCGTTGGCCTTGGCTTGTTCGCCCGACCAGACGCGGCCCCCTGCTAGGCCTTTGAGTTGATCGACAGGGATCTTTCTCGATTCGGATCCAATTTGCAGGAAGCGAGTGTAGATGTGATCGATGAAGGCTTGCATGCGATCGATTTCTTCCTCAGTCCAGGCATGATCAATCGAATCCATGGCGGCTGCCGAATCCAAGTGGATTGTTTCCACGCGTACGCCGACGCGTCGCAGCAATGACCCAGCACTGAGCTTGAGTGAAAAGACACCGATCGAGCCGGTAATGGTGCCATGTTCAGCGAGGATGGGCTGACCGATGCAAGTGATCCAATAGCCACCGGATGCAGCGACCTCTCCCATGGAGAATACAAGGGGTTTCTTTTTGGCAAGCTTGTCGAGAGATTGGCGGATGGCTTCACTGGCTGTAGCGCTTCCCCCTGGGGAATTGATCCGAACGACGACCGCTCGAACGTGATCATCGGCGGTGAGTTCGTCGATCGACTTGACAGCAGCCCCTGAGACGATGGAGCCGGGACTTGCTTCTTTTCCATCCTCGATCGCACCGCTCAGATGAAGAACGACGATCGCGTCCTCTTTCAGCTTCGAAGGATCTTTTGGAGGTGCCATGGCCTTGCCCATCAATTCAAAGATCGACAGTTCTTTCTTTGGTTTGGGCTTTGGCTTGGTCCATTCATGGTCATCGCCAACGGAATCCATGATCGTTTTCTTCATGGAGCCGTAGGGGGCGAGCTTATCGACCAGATGGCTTGCAAGCGCTTCCGCAGGCAGGAGCATTCGTTTCTTTTGGAGTTCGCGAACGGTTCCGGTAGGGATACCACGGCCTTTGGCGATTCGAGATACTTGTGCCGTGTTGATCGATTCCAGCATTGCGAGGTAATGGTTTTTTAAGTGAGTCGACATGACCGAGTTGGTGTAAGGTTCCACGGCTCCTTTAAAATCCCCGGCGCGTACGACGGAAGCATGAACACCAAAGAAATCCATCGCATCGCGATAGAGCATGGTTTCCATGGTGGACGATGGAATGTTGACGCCCCCAAGATCGGCCATGATGACTTCATCGCATGCAGCCGCGATGGCCATGTGTACGTTGTTTGCATCTTCCAGCCAAGCGATGCACTTTTTCCCTTTGGAACGAAGAGAATTGAGTCGGCGGGTGAACTCGTCCAGTTGCGCTGAGTTCAGGCTGATGGATCCGTCGGAAAGATCGAAAACGACGTGCGTCGCGAGTTCTTCGCTTTCCAGTTCTTTGAGATAGTCACAGAGTTTGAAAAAGGACTTCGTTCTGCCGGAGCCGCTTCCTAAAAGGAGTGCGGTGGGATTGATTGCGCCCGGAGATGGCAAATCTTCGTACGAGCCTCTTAGCGCTAGAACTCGAATTTGTTTTTTCTTTTCCGGTTTGGGAGTCTCTTTTTTTGCAGCATCTTGGGTGGGCTTGGGAGCTACCGATTCTGAGGTCGTTTGGGGCGACTCACTTTTTTGCGCGGTCGCATCTGCGGGGGCTGAGTTTGGTTGTGGGGGATCGGAGGGAGCGGTGGCGGGGGGATTGCCG
>Ga0194055_10001730_pt1 | contig 17657 bp, 13 predicted proteins | sample SepL449m_MetaG_FD_155482 | JGI IMG/M metagenome (GOLD analysis project Ga0194055, IMG submission 155482) | Anoxic zone freshwater microbial communities from boreal shield lake in IISD Experimental Lakes Area, Ontario, Canada - Sep2016-L442-9m | ecosystem: Environmental > Aquatic > Freshwater >...
CTATTAAAATCTAATATTATTAAATTTAAATCATCCATTTTTTATTATATAATAAAAATGTAATATGTTTATAATAATATATTATTCAATTTTTTATAATAAAATAATTTGTTATTCTCTTTGTCTTTCTTTACTAAGCAAAGTGAAATATTTTTATGTTTCAATAGAACAACTTTCAAATTTATTAAATATTTTTTTTTGTTTAGAATTATAATATATATCTAATGGATTACCAAATGATACATCATATTTAGAATAAACTTTTTCTTTTATTAAATATGCATAATTTTCAGTAGTTGCAAAACAATAAAAACTATTATTTCTACCTAATAAAGAATAATAATTAATAATTGGTTCTATTGTTTTAAAACTAAAAATTTCATAATTAATAAAAATATATTCATTTTTTTTAATTTCAACTAATATAGATGAACCACTATACAATTTATCAACATTTTTAATTGCATATTTTTTTGTATTTTTACCAATAAATATATTTTTATAATTTTTAATTTGTAAAATCAATATATCATTATCAAATATGTAAATATTTTTATCATTTACAATAACTTTGAATATTTCATGTAATAAATTTAATGTTTTATATATTTTATATTTACCTAGTAAATACCATCTTTTTACATTATTTTTTTCTAAAACTATCCAATGATTTTTATCGTTGCCGTTTTTAATACTACCATTATTACATTCTGTAGCACTTATTGATGGTGATTTTCTATCCATATATATTTATATAATATTATTATTATATAAATTTCTTTGTACGAACACGTATTGTTATAAATCAAAGGTTTTTTTTTAGCAGTCCAAATAAGTATTGAATAAGTCGTTACTTAAATAAAAAATGATTTATAAAACAATAATAAAAAAAATCTATAGTGCATAAAAAACCTTATAATAGCAATGTTTGTTAAGGACATTATGGATCTCCAATATCTACATCCTGTTATGCTTTTCATGCTTCAAATCAAAAAAAAAAAAATTATTTTAATTAGAATATAAAAATATATCTAAAAAATATATGTAATTAATAATATAATGAAATTTGTTAAATTTTTAAAAAAATATTCTGTAATAGATGATGAATTTATTGATGATTATCATACATTTTTTGATGATAAAGCAGATGAATTATTTTGGACAATTAATTTATGTGATATTGCTAAATGGTTAGATATTAAAGAAGGAAAGTTAAAAGAATTATTAACTAACAATTTTATTAAAGAAATAGATTATATTATAGATAAAAAGAATATTAATAATTTAGTTTTATCACCAAAGTGCTGTAAATTATTATGTATGATGTCAGAAAGTGAAAAAGCTAAACTAATTCGAACATATTATATTGATTTAGAAAAATTAATTATAAAATATAAAGAAGAAATTGTGAATGATTTAGATAAACAAATGAATACAAAAAATAATAGTAATGACATGTTTGAGAATGACAAAGGTTTAATATATATTTTAAAAGTTAAAGATGGATTATATAAATTAAAATACATAAGCGAAAATAAAAATAAAACAAAAAAATATAAATTACCAATTGTATTTATTTTTAAAATAGATTATGATATCGAAGGACATATAGATTTTATAAAAAAAGAATTAAACAAGTACCGATATAAAAATAAAACCAGAACTTATAAAATAGATTTGGAGCTTTTAAAACGTAAAATAAAATATTCTTGTGATATTAAGTCTTAAAAAAAAATTGAATTTTTATTATTTTGTGATACTTAGTATTTATTATTTTTAAATAATACTTGAAATGTTTTTCACAACCTTAAATGAGTTTAAAACGTCAATGCTACAAATAATATCAAAAATGTTTTCTACGACATTTAATAGGTTTAAAACGTCAATGTTACTAAATGAAGTTACAATGCTTAAAAATGAACTTAAGTTGAAGAACAAGTTAATTGAAGATCTTTATCTTCAATTAAATCCTTATCTTGAAAAAGAAAAAAGAGATAATGAAGCTATGGAAATTATGATGAAGGAATATTATTGTACTAGAGAAATATAAATTACCAATTATATTTATATTTAAATTAGTAAAGTTAGCCTACAAGCTAACTCTAGAGTCTGATTTGAAGACTGTACAGTTAGTATACAAGGTAACTTTAGAGTCTTCTTTGGAAACTACCAATATAAAAATAAAATTTGAGCTATTTAACCTTATTATAAAATATTATTGTATTATTATTATAAATTTTTACCTATTATAATATACGGTTTTATATGAATTTTGTCTTTCGTATATGCATATAGTCCTAATAAATTACTAATTTCTTCATATAAAGTAACATGTTGCTTTTTTGAAACATATTTACAATAACATTCATCTATAATTTTTTTTAATATATGCGGTTCTACTTTAAATATTTCTTTGTTTTTATATATTTTATTTTGATCTAATGCTAATTTAATACATTTTTCAATTAATAATGAATTACTAACTAAAGCAAAATATTTTAATTCGACTTCTTTAACCCTGCCTACATTGTAATTTCTTAATCGTTGAACAATATCAGCAGTTCTACCAACTTTAAATATATCTTTTTTCCTATCGTCTACAGCAAAAAAATATATAGATTCGTAACCAGAATATTTATTTAATTCTTTTTTATTCTCCATTGCTTGATATATTAAATGTTGATTTTCAGTTAAAAATTCTCTTAATTTAATAAAATACATTCTAATAGTTTCTGATCGTTCCGAGTCACCACCCATCGCTAATCTTTCAAAACATTGATAATTAATCATATATGTTATTGATGAAGTTTTATTTGTTTTTATTTTAATATAATCAGATTTTTCTACAAAATTAATATTTTTAGAAAATGCATTATTTAATCTTTTTCTAATAGTATTTAAACTTATTCCTAAAAACGTAGCTACATCTTTATCTTGAATATGAAAATCTAAATCACCTCCAATTTTATATTGTTTAAAAAAGGTATTGATAAAATCAATATCAATATTTGTATGTTTCTTTAATAAAGTAATGAAAACACTATCTTTAGACATTATATATATTATTATAATTAGATATTTTTTTAGCAGTTTAAGTTGGTAGGGGGGCTGCGTAACTTTAAAAAGTACTTACTTTCATAAAAATATATTTAAAAAAATTGATATAATTAATATTTAAGTAAATAAAGTATATAATATATAATATAATGGTGTCAATTCTTAATAATTATAATCAAATATTTGATATTATTGAGCATAAAACTAGTTTATTAGAAGATAATTTATTGGTAATAAAAAAAGAAAATCAAAGAATAGTCTTGGATAATATTAGAATTAATCAAAAAATAGATAAAGTAGAATTAGATCTATTAAAAAAAGATGAAGAAATTAAAGAATTAAAATATGAAATTAAAGAACTAAAAGAAGATAATAAAAAAAAAGATGAAGAAATTAAAGAGTTAAGAACTGAAATAAAAGAGTTAAAGTTTGATAAAATAAAAAATAAAATATTCGAAGCTTTATCAGATATAATTAATAATGAAAATTTAGAAGATCAAATATCTGAAATATATGATGATTTAAATTACTTAAAATCATCAAGAAATAATTTGTGCCATTATATAAGAAATAATGATTCAAAAGATATTAAAAATAAAAAAATAGCTGTAACTGTTGATGTGTTAAAAAATATATCAATTGAAACAAAGAATGAATTAATAAGTGAATTTGATAATGATATTATTGAAAAGATAATTAATTATTATGAACAAAATAAATTATTTATTAATTCAACTAATATATCACAAAAAGAACTAATAAAAATTAATAATTGGTGGAAATAATTAATTTATTAATTTATTAATTAACACTATGTACTACTGTTTAGTGCTAATAACTTGGATATTATAAAAGAATAATATATATATTATATATATATATATTATGTCTGATCAAGATAATATATTAAAACAAAAAGCAAAATTAAAAAAATTTAATTTTGAAAAATATTTATTAAAAAATAAATTTTTTACAAATAACAATAGTACACATATGGAACATAAAGATTTTTATACAAATTTAATAAATAACATAAAAAATTTACATAATAAACATGTACATTTTTATTTAACAAATGGTACTAATAAAAATATTTATAGTGGAGGAAAAGGAACTAATAAAGCTATAACTATTATTAATAAAGATTTTTTTATAATAAATAATGAAAATAATATATTTTGTCCTATTAAGTTTAAAAGTCTAGGAAGCGACAAAATTCAACAAATCCAACAAATTCAAAAAGAAAATATTAATTATAAAAATCCTGGTTCAGTATTTTATAAAGAAATTAAAGATAATAAATATAAAAGTTATGATATTATAGGAGTATATCATATTAATGGTTGGAATCATAAACTTTACAATGTTGAAGATAAAGATGAATATAAAAAATTAGTATCATTATATTATATAGCTATATTAGATCATTTTTTTCAAAATATATATAGTGAACAAAAGTTTTCAATATTACATCTTATTCAATGTCCTGGTTTTTTGTTTAGTGGTACTGAAATAACAACTGATATATTTATTAATACTGTATGTGGATATTTATTTTTAAAAAAAAAACAAATAGGTTATAATTCTCATTATTTTAAGATATCAATAGATTATGAAGGTGATTATAAAATTAAATATAAAGATGTTAAATATTTATATGATCTTATAAAAAATTGAATTTCAATTTAATAAAGTAATAAATATAATTATTTTTTTAAACAATAACAATGAATAGTGAACAACTAGTTAATGACATTGAAAAACTATATATTAAGCAGCAAAACATAGAGAACAAGCTACAAGAGCTTCGTATTTTTTACATCACAAATAAGGAAACATATGATTATAAATTAATTAAGACTTTTTTTGATAACTTCCTTGAGGTCCATAAAAAATATAGTACGGATTTAGTCAATAATATTCCTGAAAGTGATATCCCTCCTACTAGTATTTTTTTTTCTAATGATAATTATAAAAGTTTTCTTCTCGGTTATTGGCGAGAAGCTGGCTATATGAATGCCAGCTGGACTATTCCGGAACATCGTGAAATGTTTAAGCAAAGTTTAAAAGATAGTTTTAATAAAATTTGTAATGAGGAGGAGGATAAGCTTTTTCATTTAATGGTTATTAATGAAAAAAAACTCAAGTGTTATGAGAATCTTAGAAAGCTGCTTCTAGAACCTGAGTCTGAACTTGTACCTGAAAAGCCAGAAATTGAAAAAAACAGTATAATATCTAATGAACTAATAATATCTTCTAATAAAACCTTAATAGCCTTAGACAAGGCATACTCTAAAATAGAAGAATACGGTACAACCTTAGATGAGGCATACACAAAAATTAATAAATATGAGATAAAGTTTTCAGAGCTATGTACTGAGTCCAAGTATGAGAGACTAGAAATTGAAAAAAACAGTATAATATCTTCTAATAAAACCTTAATAGCCTTAGCAGAGGCATATTCTAAAATAGAAGAATACGGTACAACCTTAGATGAGGCATACTCTAAAATTAATAAATATGAAAAAAAGCTTACAGAGCTGTATTCTGAGTCAAAGTGCGAGAAACTAGTAATTGAAAAAAATAGTATAATATATAATGAGCTAGTTATATCTTCTAATAAAACATTAACAGCCTTAGATAAGGCATACAATAAAATAGAAAAATATGACACAGCCTTAAATGATGCATACTCTAAAATTAATAAATACGAGATAAAGTTTACAGAGCTGTATACTGAGTCCAAGTATGAGAAACCAGTAATTGAAAAAAAACAGTATTCTGTGTCAGCTAGCGTAATCTTTTTGATTATGATAGTGTTTTATGTAATAACAGTAATGACAGTAGTTTTGATAGTTAATTATAATTATAATTATAATTATAATTATGATTATGATGTAATGCATCATTCTATGCAATGTGGTCATAATACTCGACTTATTGATAAGCATAATAAGCTAGCTGATGCTGATAAAGATATTATGATTATCTAGCTATTTAATTTATAAAAAATTATTAAAATTTATTTTATTATATATATCACATTATAAAAAGTATTACAATTTTTTTAATTAGATACTAGTATTTAACAAGAATATGTTCCTCATAATCAGGATACATATCCATAATATTTTTGATTTCTGGCTTCTCTGGATCAGGATAAAGCCTCATAAGCCTATTCTCATTATACTTAAGCTTTTTTTCAAACATAAGCATTTTATGTATAAGTTTATCCTCTTCCTCGTTACAAATTAAATTAAATAATTTATCTGCATCATGTGGTAAACCGTTAGGGAGAGGGAGATTATTAGTACGAATATTATGATTATTAGCACATTGAGAATAATCATAATATGTATTTATAATTTTTATATTAGCGTCGGTATAATAGTTAATAAAATATGCGTGTTCTCCACCATTACCACAAAACATAACTTCATCTTTAATACGTTCTTTACTAATAAAATCTTGTAAGTTTTTGAAAAAAGTTCTAGCTAATTCAACATCATATTTACATTTATTTGTGATGTAAAAAATACGAAGTTCATCTAATTTATTCTCTATGAGAATGATCTGCTGCTTAATATCTTTAATGTCATTTACTATTTGCTCTTTATCACTGTTGCATGCTAACATTTCCATATTCATATTTATTATTATTTTCTTATGTTAATTTCTTCTTTTCTTTACTTTTATCAAAATCATATACTGTTCTATGAAATCGTTTCTTTATTTTAGTATTTTTTACTACTTCGTCTTCATCTGTGCCTTTCTTTACTAAATTATCCATATATGGAGATATTTTAATATCTTCGTTTTCTATTAATGAATTGACATCATCGATTCTTCTTGGTATAACAGTTTCAAATAAATCTTCCTTATCAACTGTTCTCCAAGTTTTGTCTTTATCATATATCTTGGCATCATTGCTTCTTAAATTTGTAAATGAAATATTATGATATTGTGGAAGTCTTGGATTACAGTTTATTTTTTTTGCACACATAACAGAACAAAACATTCCTGAATTTAAAATTATTTTCTTTTCTTCTGGTGTCAAATCATCTATATTTTCCATACCAAAAGGTACAAGATTGACATTTATATTATTGATAGTATTATTAATATTATTTGTTGTATTGTTATTAGTTTTTGTTTTAATTGTTTTATTATTTTCAAAACATTTATTAACCAAATTATTTAATGTTTTGTTTTCGCTTTCTAAAATAATATTTTTATTAGTTAATAATTCTAAATCTTTTTTTAAATTAATTAATTCAATTTCTAAACTATTACATTTTTCTTCAAAATTAACAGTATAACAAGAATTAATTTTATTTATATGATATAAATAACTTGTTTTATAGTTAAAATCTTTATTACATTTTTCACATTTATAAATAATAATATTATTTTCATTTGTAATACATGGTTTCTTTCGATTAATATGTTTTAAATAGTTTGATTTTTGATTAAATTCTTTATTACATTTTTCACATGTGTATAATACCATATTTATATTATAATATAGACACTTCTTTTTTAAATAAAAACTTATTTTTTTTAAAAAAAAACTCCTTTATTTATTAAAAAAGGAAGTTTTTTAATGTATTATTGTTATATAGTAACAATAATATATAATTATATAATATTATAAATAGGTACAAAAAATACATTTTTTATTTTTTTTTTTAGCGGGAGAGAGATACTTTTTTTTTAAAAAATAGGTTTTAAAGTTTCATTAATTTTAATTTTATTTGTTTTTCAAGTGTTATAATTATAAATATTACTTTTAAAAAAAAATTGATAAAATATATTTTTGATTTAAATAAATATATTAGTTAAAGATATTAGATGGTGTATATTTATGTTCTTCAATTAGAAAAAGATAAATATTATGTTGGTAAAACTAAAAATCCTTATTTTCGTTTAGAAAGTCACTCCATTTCACAAGGTTCAGAATGGACAAAATTATACAAGCCTATTAAATTCATAGAACTAATCGCAGATTGTGATAATAATGATGAAGATAAATATACACTAATTTATATGGACAAATATGGAATTGATAATGTTCGCGGTGGTTCATTCGTGGCAATTGAACTAGATAAATCTACAAAAAAACAGTTAGAAAAAATGAACAAAAGTGCAAATGATAAATGTTTTAAATGTGGCGAGTCTGGTCATTTTGCTAAAGATTGTATTAAAAATAAACAACCATATATTTTATTTGATACGATAATATTTAGAGATCCACAAAAGTGCATTGAATTAATTAATGATATTGAAATAATAGATAATTTACAAGACTACAAAATAACGATAGGTGAACGACTACTAAATGCAGATAAGCCATATAACAATTTGCAAAATATTATTGATGATCTAGAAATTATTGTAAATTATAGTGAAAAAGATATATTGCTAAAATTTGTTATTAATTCTGATAGTGCTAAATATATCAAAAAAATGTTACCAAATTGCAGAACAACTTTTATGAAAACATTATGTGAATTGTTATCAAAGTTATCAGCAAGTACTTTGTCAATATTACAGAATCAAAAAACATTATCATTTAATGATGTGAAAAAATTGCTAATTACTTCTTTCAATGAAAAACCTAAGTATTAATTTATTTTATTATTGGTCATAATATAACTGTATAATCTCAATAATTTTATTAGTCATATTATTTGGATTTAACCAATATGCTATATTATTTTTCAGGTTATTTAATCTTTCATTCCATTCTTTTTCTTTCTTAACACTACATAAACCATTTTTATTTATATTCCAACAGGATGATATTTTTTTATCATCTAATTTATAATCATCTGGATTAAATCTAATAAATATAATTGGTCTATGATCTACATCTTGTGATAATTCCATAATTCTTTTATTTTCACATGAACAATCATAATCATTATGTTGATTTTCATCAATTTCTATTATAATAACTTGATAACCAAGATCAATAAAAATATCTGGTCTACGTCTCGAACACCCATCTTTTATTTTTTTATCAGATACTATATCTATATCTTGAAATTGTGTTTTAATATAGTCAACTGCAGCTTTTTCTTTTGTTTTATAATTTTTTGAAATTGGTTTATCTGGAAACATATGCATATAGCAATATACACAATATCCTTCATATTTACCAGTTATAAATGTATCACACCAAGAATTAACACATCTTTTATTTTTAATATCAATCATTTTATCAAGCTTATGTTGATTACAATATAATGGTTTAGCTGTACCTTCAAAATTATAAAGTGGTTGTTTCGTACATTTTTCATATTGGCATCTTTTATTTTTAATATCAATCATATTATTAAGTTTATGTTGATTACAATATAATGCTTTTGTTTGTCCATCATAATTATAGTTTGGTCTTTTTATACAACCTTTATTTTTACATCTTTTTGATTTAATATCGATCATATTAAGTAGTTTATGTTGATTACAATATAATCCTTTAGATTTTCCTTCAAAATTATAAAGTGGTTGTTTCATACATCCTTCATTGATACATTTTTTATTTTTAATATCAATCATGTTAGGAAGCTTATGTTGATTACAATATAATCCTCTAGTCGTACCTTCGAAATTATAAATTGGTCTTGTATTACATCCTTTATTTTGACATCTTTTATTTTTAATATCAATCATATTATCGAGTTTATGTTGAGCACAATATAATGGTTTATTTTGTCCATTGTAATTATAGTTTGGTATTTTCATACAACTATGATGATAACATTTTTTATTTTTAATATCAATCATATTATCAAGTTTATGTTGAACACAATATAACCCTTTAGTAAAACCTTCATAATTATAAAGTGGTTGTTTTATACAATCGTCATGATGACATTTAGAGGATTTAATATTAATCATATTAGGTAATTTATGTTGAACACAATATAAACTTTTTATTTGATCTTGAAAATTATAGTTTGGTTGTTTCATACAATTTTCATGATGACATTTAGAAGATTTAATATCAATCATATTTGGTAGTTTATGTAGAGTACAATATATAGGCTTAGCTTCGCCATTATAATTAAATGATGGTAATATAAAACAACCATCATTTAGACATTTTTTATTTTGAATATCAATCATATTAAGTAGTTTATGTTGATTACAATATAATCCTTTTTTTTGATCTTTGTAATTATAGACTGGTTGTTTTATACAATTATTATGATGGCATTTTTTATTATGAATATCAATCATATTATCGAGTTTATGCTGATTACAATATAATCTTTTTTTTTGATCATTGTAATTATAAATTGGTCTTTTAATACATCCTTCATAAATACATTTTTTATTATGAATATCAATCATATTATCAAGTTTATGCTGATTACAATATAATCCTTTTTTTTGACCGTTGTAATTATAAATTGGTATTATCATACAATCTTCATTTTGACAAGACATTAAAATAAAAATAAATTAATTAGCCTCTTATATAATTATTATATTTTTATTTATAAATAGTTTTTTTATTCAATTTTTATTTATTATCAAGTACTAATAATTATTTTTCTATTTATTGTTAAACAATATTATTTAAATCATTAACAGAAAAATTTAATTTTTTTAATATTTCAACTATTAACAAAGTATCTTCTTTTGCTCTATGAACTTGTGTAATATTTTTATTACATATTTTATTATATATATCAATTAACTTGTTTGATATATTTTTATCTTTATAATATAATCTAAATAAATATAATGTATCGAGAGTTAATATTTTATCTTGATTTAATATTTCATGATGAAATAACATAGGAAAATCAAATCTATTTCCATTATGTGCAATAAATAATGGTTTATCACAATATTTTAAAATTATATTTATATCATCCTTAAATTTATCATAATTTGGTTCTGCATTTAATAAATCTTTTTCAGTAATACCATTAATATGACTTGTTGTTAAAGGAAATTTATTTTTTATTAGTCCATCTGAAATAACAGTATTAAAATTATATTCATAAACAAATCTATCAATAATTTCAGCATTATGAGGATTTGTAAAATCCATAATAATATCTTTATTATTAGTTTCAATATCTAATATAAATATATTATTTTTCATTTGTATTTGTAGAACATCAGATAAATAACAATTAAAATCCCAAATATTAAATTCAAAATTTATAATATATTGTTTTCCATCATATAAATTCCATATTTCCATATTATTTTTAAAATTATAATTGTTATTATATAACAAAACTTGTAATATATGTTTTATATTGATATTTTTACAAAATTTTAATTCAATTATTGTGTTATCATTATATAATATATCCATAATACCTAAAATATTTAAATGTTCATTTTCTGTTCTAACTTGAAATTTATAATTATTTTTATTTTTACTTAATTCGTTAATTTTATCAAAATATTGTTCAATAGAATTAATATGTTCTTCAAAATTATTATCTAAAATATGCATACATTCATTTTCAATTTGATAATTATATAAAATAATGTTAAATATAATTTGTTCTTGATTAATATTATTAATTAATGAATTATACATATTTTTTAATTTATTACCATCATAATCAAATAGATTATTTTCAATTATAATAGTAACATATTCTTCATCAGATTCATAATAATATTCATCATTATTTTTAATTTGATTTTTACAATATAAAATAAATTCATATTCTTCAGTTTTTAGGTCTAATTTATTTATATTATTAAAATATAATATTAATGTATTCGATTCATTTAATATATAACCTTTCTTTATTAAATTATTAACAATAAATAATTTATTTTTTTTAACTATAATTTTATTATTTATTTTTGCTTTACATATATTAATATATTCATTTATATCATAATTATTTTTATAATAATAAAATGTAAAAAGTTCTTCTATATATGTACCATATAAACATGAATATTTATTAAATTCAAAAATTTCATTATTAATTATATCATATAAATTATTAGTTGTGACTGTATATTTAAATTTATTTTCAAATTCATATAATCTATTTTCATTAAAATATTTATTATTATTAATTAAATCTACAATACTAAATTTTAATTGTTTATTATTATCAAAAATTAATTTAGTTTTTTTAAAAGGAAAACCTTGTTGAATGTAATATTCCTTTGGTATTTTATTTATTTCAGGAAATATATGTTTTTCAGAATCTACATAAATAACCATTTTATCAATAGCTCGTGTTAATGTGACATACCATAAATATTTAAAATTATTATATTCTGATTCCGAAGGTCTTTTTGTAAATGTTGTAAAATGATAATTAACAACTAATACTTTTTTAAATTCTAATCCTTTAGAACCATGTGAAGTTAATATATTAACATGATCCTCTTTAATTTGAATATTTTCATTTTTATCAAAATCAATATTTTCTGAATCTTTATAATATTTTATAAATTTTATATTATTTTTATATAAATAATTAGACACCTGATTCAATCCTAAACTTTTATTAATTTTAGATAATTTAACAGGTCCAATAATAGCTATTTCATGTAATTTATATTTCTTATTTAATATTTCATTTTTAATATGTAATAATATATTATCAACTGATTCGCAATAAATTAAGGGTTTGATATTATCTTTATTATTTTCTGGTTCCATTAAAGGTAATAAATTATGTGGTCTAATAAAATTACAGAAATCTATGATTTGTTTTGTTGATCTATAATTTTTAACTAAATTAAATTGTTTATTAGAATGTTCTAATAAAAACTTATCATCTCCGCCTTGAAATTGAAATATATTTTGGTTAGGATCACCAACAAGTATTAATGAAATTTTTAATTTAGTAGATATTAATTTTATTAAATTATATTGATTTTCATTAATATCTTGTGCTTCGTCTACTATAATAAATTTACATTTTGATAAACAAGATACAATAGATATATCTTCATTTACAATATTTTTTAAAGTTGCTAAAATAATAGTATTAATATTTTCGGAAGATTTATCATATATTTTTTTTAATATTGTTGATGCTAATGAATGAATTGTTCTAACATTATTATTATTAAATATATTTGAATTTGATTTTCCTCTTTTTATAAAATCTAATTGTGCTTTTTTTGAATAAGAAATAATTAAAAATTCATTAGATTTTACTTTTTTATTAATACAATATTCTATAATTGATTTTGTTTTCCCACATCCTGGATTACCATATACTACACAATTTTCAATATTATTATTTATAAATGCAAATTGTTGTTCATTAATTGTATTTGATTTTTTATTCATTAATTCATTATTATTAATAAAATTGTTATGTTTTTTAGTTAAAAAATGTTTATTTTGTTGTTTATTCTTAATAATTGATCCACATATACATGAATATAATGTCATTATTATTAGTATAGTTTTTATTGTTTAAATAATTATAAAAATATATTACATTAGATATAATTTTATAATGTTTAAATATTATTTAATAAAATAGAAGATGAAAATACTACAGTAACTTTTATTTGTTTTAAATTATTTTATCTTGATTCTCTTTTAATATTTCAATTACTCTAATATTTGTATTTTTTGAAAATACATCCCAAACAATTTTATCTGGATATTCTTTCAATAATTCAATTGCTTTATCATTTGTATTACTTGACATATTTAGCCAATTTATTTTATTTAAATTTTCTTTTAATAATTCTATTGCTTCATCATTAGGATTACTTGATAATTTTCCCCAATTAATTTTTTTTTTATTTTCTCTTAGTAATTCAATTGCTTCATCATTAGGATTACTTGATAATTTATCCCAATTAATTTTTATTTTATTTTTTCTTAATAATTCTATTGCTTTATCATTTGGATTACTTGATAATTTATCCCAATTAATTTTATCTTTGTTTTCTCTTAATAATTTTCTTAATAGTTTAATAATATAACTATTTGAATTACTTGATAATTTTTTCCAATGTATTATATTTTTATTTTCTCTTAATAATTCTATTGCTTTATTATTAAATATTAAACAATCCCAATTAATTTTATCTGGATTTTCTCTTAATAATTTTATTGCTTTATAATTTGAATTACTTGACATATTATTCCAATCAATTTTATCTGGATTTTCTTTTAATAATTCTATTGCTTTATCATTTGTATCACTTAATAAATTTATTTCATTCCAATTAATTTTATCTGGATTTTCTTTTAATAATTTCATTGCTTCATGATTATGAGGATTATTAAAAGAATTTTTTAATAATATATCCCAATTAATTTTATCTGGATTTTCTTTTAATAATTCTATTGCTTTGTCATAAGGATTACATGATAATTTATCCCAAACAATTTTATCTGGATTTTCTCTTAATAATTCTAATGCTTTATCATTTGGATTACTTGATAATCTATCCCAATTAATTTTATCTTTATTTTCTCTTAATAATTCTATTTCTTTATCATTTGGATTACTTGATAAAAAATCCCAATTAATTTTATCTTTATTTTCTCTTAATAATTTAATTGCTTCTAAATTACTATTATATATTAAACTGTACGAATCAATTTTATCTTTATTTTCTCTTAAAAAATCTATTGCTTTGTCATTTGGATTACTTGATAATTTTCTCCAATCAATTTTATCTGGATTTTCTCTTAATAATTCTAATGCTTTATCATTTGGATTACTTGATAATCTATCCCAATTAATTTTATCTTTATTTTCTCTTAATAATTTTATTGCTTGATTATTTAAATTATTAAATAATAAACATTCCCAATTTATTATATTTTTATTTTCTCTTAATAATTCTATTGATTTAACATTTAGATTATTTAATAAATTTATCCAATTAATTTTATCTGGATTTTCTCTTAATAATTCTATTGCTTTATTATTTGTATTTTCTAATAATTTATCCCAATTAATTTTATCTGGATTTTCTCTTAATAATTCTATTGCTTTATTATTTGGATTACTTGCTAAGTTATCCCAATTAATTTTATCTTTATTTTCTCTTAATAATTCTATTGCTTTATCATTAGGATTACTTGATAATTTATCCCAATTAATTTTATCTGGATTTTCTCTTAATAATTCTATTGTTTTATAATTTAGATTACTTGATAATTTATCCCAATCAATTTTATCTTTATTTTCTCTTAATAATTCTATTGTTTTATCATCTGTTGTATTTTCTAATAATATATCCCAATTAATTTTATCTTTATTTTCTCTTAATAATTCTATTGTTTTATCATCTGTTGTATTTTCTAATAATATATCCCAATTAATTTTATCTTTATTTTCTCTTAATAATTCTATTGCTTTATCATTTTGATATTTTGATAAAAAATCCCAATTAATTTTATCTTTATTTTCTCTTAATAATTCTATTGCTTTATCATTTGGATATTTTGATAAAAAATCCCAATTAATTTTTTCTTTATTTTCTCTTAATAATTCAATTGCTTTATCATTTGGATTTCTTGACATATTATCCCAATTAATTTTATCTTTATTTTCTCTTAATAATTCTATTGCTTTATCATTTGAATATTTTGATAATATATCCCAATTAATTTTATCTTTATTTTCTCTTAATAATTCTATTGCTTCATGATTAGGATCACATGACAATTTTTTCCAATTAATTTTATATTTATTTTCTCTTAATAATTCTATTGCTTCGTGATTAGGATCACATGATAATTCATCCCAATCAATAAATTTTATTTCATTAAATAAACATAAAATATATTCTTTATTTTTATTGTTATTGTTAATATACCATAATTTTTGATCATTATCCCATTTAGCCCCTAAATCTTTTGCTTTGTCTTTTTTATTAAATGGTACTTTTAAATATATATTTGTATCATCAAATATATATATATCTGTATTCTGTAATTCAAATGGTTTTATTTGAAACACTTTGCTATTTTTTTTTGCATTATTATAAAACTTTTCTTGCGATAAATTATTATTTTGTTCTAAGATCCAATTAACATTAATAACATAAATTGTACAATTATTTGTATAACGTAATAATTTACTGATAATCATTTCATCATTTTCAATCATCCATATTTCTTGAATCTCTCCTTTATGTGGCACAGCTATATCTACTTTCATATATGGTTTTAATTTTAATTCTTTACATAATTCAAATGTTGGAACAAAATTACCATCAAAAGGCTGGGGATTATGCGGTATATATTTTATTATTTTTGAGTATTTATCCTCCAACGAAGGACTAATTAAATGTTCTACATCTTCAATACTATTATAAATATATTCAGGTATATATTTTTTTAGATTTTTATAAGTAATTCTTTCATCCAACATTAAACACCCTGAAAAATATTCATCAATATTTAGTATAGGATAATCTATAAATGGACCATTCCTTCCTTTATTATATTTATCATATGGTATCATTTTTGCAAGTTTAATTTTAGCTTCTTCGTATTTTTTATTATCTTCATTAATATCTGCTATGCATTTTGTACATTTTTGTTTTCTAATACATTCAATAGTTAATTCATTTATTTCTGTGCTTCTATTAACTATATCAATAAAATTTTCTGCATTAAATTCGTACCAAGGATCGGGTCTATCTTCTTCGCATGTTTTATTCTTATGGCAAATTTCAAATAACGCAATAATATTATTATTTTCATCTATATATGCAACATCAATATATTTTGTTTTATTTTTGTGTTTTATTTTATATTCAATACATACTTTAAAATTATCATTATATTGTGGTATTATATATTCATTAATTGTATCATTACAACATATACAATTTCTCTTAATTTTCAAATTAATATTATTTTCTATTATACTTTTTAATAATAGTTTTGCATCTTTATGAATCTGTGTTTCAGTTGGATTTATATAAAACTTACATGGATCGTTTGCTTTTTTATGTGCATAATGATGTACTTTTATTTTACCTTGTCTGAATATAAGATCCCGTTCGCATTCAGGGCATTTATATTTATCATTTTTACTTGCAAACTTAGGAGGTGTATATTTACCGGTATCTTTATTAATAGCTCCTAAAAGTTTAATACAATTCATTTTTAAATATTATTATTTATATAATTATTATATGTTTAAGTATTAATAATTTTAATATAATTTATTATAATTTATTATAAATAGAAAATAGTTAAAAATTATATTTTATAATTTTTAGTATTATTATACAGCATATTTATTATATTGTCTTTATTGTTTTTTATAAATGAGTCCATATCATCCGTATAATTTTCAATTAGATTTTGAATATAATTATTATTAAAATTAATTAATCCTTCATTATTATTAAGTATTTTTTCTAAATCATTAATTTTATTTTTAAATAATATAATTAATAAATTTTCAAAGTTACAATGTAACCATCTATTACCTTCATATAAATATCCTCCTTTACCTCTTAAGTTTTTAACACATATATTTTTATATTCTGGTAAGCGATCATTAATATGTAAAAATTTAATTAAATTTGATACACATTGTTTATTTGATTTAAGTATTCTTATTTGTTCTTCATTTGTTAATTTAGTATATTTTTCA
>Ga0194055_10001731_pt1 | contig 17652 bp, 17 predicted proteins | sample SepL449m_MetaG_FD_155482 | JGI IMG/M metagenome (GOLD analysis project Ga0194055, IMG submission 155482) | Anoxic zone freshwater microbial communities from boreal shield lake in IISD Experimental Lakes Area, Ontario, Canada - Sep2016-L442-9m | ecosystem: Environmental > Aquatic > Freshwater >...
AGCCTTGTCATTAATTCATGACAAGATTGCCCCTGCACAATCTAAGTCCCCGTAGCTCAGTGGATAGAGCAACCGCCTCCTAAGCGGTAGGTCGCAGGTTCAACTCCCGCCGGGGACACATACTTTAAATTAATGCTTAAGAGTGAATTTTTGCATCCACTTAGGTGCCCACCAGTTGCGTTCACCGAATAAGCGCATCAGTGCTGGAACAAGAAGTGCACGCACCAATGTTGCATCCAGAATAACTGCAAGTGAAACACCAAAACCCAACATCTTGATTGATGTAACACCACTAGTCATAAAGGCGGCAAAAACAACGGCTAACAACAATGCTGCTGCTGTAATAATTCGAGCAGATCGTTGCAGACCTACTGCAACTGATTCAACATTGCTCTTACCGCTCAAGTGTTCTTCTCGAATACGTGAGAGCAAAAATAGTTCGTAGTCCATTGAAAGCCCGAACACAACCACTGCTACCAGAATTACCGAACCGGTATCCAAAGTTCCGGTTACGGTGAAATCACCAACTAACCACTTCAAGTGACCATCGATAAATACCCACGTAATAGCACCCAGAGTGGCAACTAGTGAGAGCGCATTTAAAATCACTGCCTTAATCGGCAAGATGATTGAACCGGTAAAGACGAAGATAAGGATCAACACTGTTAGTGCAATCCACCCCAAAGCTAACGGCAATGTTTTAGCAATTCCATCTTGTGAGTCTGTGAAATCAGCAGCTGCTCCACCAATAAGGGTGCCAGCAGGTTGATTCAGATTTCGAATATCGTGGATGACCTTAAGTGAATCTGTGCTTCTAGATGGCACTGAAGAAACTACCTGAACTCGGATATCTTGCTTGTACGTTTCAATTGCTCCAACACGGACCACGCCGTCAACGGCTTTAACTTTGTCTAAGAAAGAAGTTATTTCACTTTCTCGTCCAACACCATTTGGAACAACAACTTCAATGGGGCTACCAATTAATCCGTCAAAGCGGGTATCAACCACCTGGGATGCAATTGCAGCTGGATTTGAAGCAGGCAGAACTCTGGAATCTACTTGGGCAAATGAAATATTTGTAACTGGAGCAGCCAAAATTCCTAAGACAACTAAGCAAGCAAGTACAACTGGTACCGGGCGCTGCATAACATTACGTGCAGTGTGAGCCCAACGACCATCTTCTTTAGGAGTAATTGCACTCTTTCGAACGACGCCTTTATCAACTTTTTCACCCAGCACTGTTAGAAGTGCAGGTAGCGCAATTACTGCCCCAAGAACGGCAAAGGTAATCACTGCAACGCCGGCGTAACCAAAGGACTTTAAGAACTCAAGTGGAAAGAAGAGTAGTGATGCCATAGTTACAAAAACCGTGAGCCCTGAATAGAAAACTGTTTTACCCGCTGTGGCAACTGTTGTTACTACCGAATCCTCAACGCTATGACCGTTATGGAGTTCTTCACGGAATCGATTCACCATAAGGAGGGCATAATCGATGCCGAGTCCAAGACCAAGACCAGTAATGAGATTGAGGGCAAAAACGCTCACATTAGTGAAAAGCGTCAGTAGGTAGATAATAAAAAATGATCCAAGAATGGCTGTTACGCCCACAAAGAGTGGAGTTGCTGATGCAACAAGGGCGCCGAATACAAATACCAGAAGCAAGAATGTAAGTGGAATGGCAATTGATTCAGCTAGGACTAAGTCTTTTTCAATCTTATGGTTAATTGCATATGTAATGACCCCAGCGCCAGAAGCGTAGATGTGTACGTTCTTGTACTTACCATCAAACTCTTTTTGTAGTGATGCCCCTAATGAACCCAGGCCATCCCAATCAAATGCATCAAGATTTGAATAGACCAAGATGAATCCGGCTTTTCCATCCTTGGATTTCATAGTTGGTGCGCCACCAGTTGACCAGTACGAGTAAGTCTTAGAGACGCCTTTTTGGCCTTGAATCTTCTTTTCAATTTCAACGGCAGTTGTTGCAACTGATGGATCATCGATTGTTGAACTTGCAGAGTCAACTACCATGACTGCAACTGGCTCTTCTGCACCAAAGACATCCACAACATATTTTGCGGCTTTAGCAGAATCACTATTAAGGTCTGAGTAGCCGCCCGAATCTAAACGGCCAAAGGAAAGCGAGCCAATAGCGCCAGCAATGATGGTTGCGATAACAAAGGCTAGAAGGACTAACTTGCTGCGCCTAGCAATGAACTTTCCAAGCTTCTCAAACACGTTTCTTACTCCTTAGATGTAGACTTAAAACTATGAGTGATCTCTTTCCTAATGTGACATCAGATGAGATCGATCCTGAAGCCGTGGCTGAACAATTACGTCGCGAAGAAGAAATTAAGTCTGATAAGCCGCCTCACCACCAGGATTAATCTGCCTTAGCTGCCGGAGCAGCTGGGGGCGTAGGTGTGGATTTAGCAGGTTCACTTGCAGTTGTCTTTTTTGCAGAATCTGTTTTATAAAACCCAGAGCCTTTAAATACAACACCGACTGCGCTATAGACCTTACGGATTTCTCCCTTGCACTGTGGGCACACGGTGAGTGAGGCATCACTAAAGGATTGGAAAGCTTCAAATTCATGCTCGCAAGCGGTACATGCGTATTGGTAGGTAGGCACTAGCGCTCCAATCATTAAATATGGCCTTATTCCAACCCTCTGGGGGTAGAAGCTAAGTCTAAAGAAGTGAGACGATTGGCGCGAATTCAAGTCCAAGATACGAAGGAGATCTAAGTGAAAATCACTCGAGTCCGACAATTCTTGGCAGCTTTAGCCTTTCTTGGCTTTATGGGTGTGACATCAGCGAGTGCAAACTCACTTATTACAACTTCACCAATAAGTGGATCCACGGTCACGACAGCTCCTACTTCAGTAACTCTGACTACTCAAGTTGCTTTGCTTCCTGATGCAAACGAAATAGTGATTACAGACCCTGCAGGAGTACGCGTTGATGATGGAACTCTGACAATTAGCGATGTTTCAGCGACTATTGGTCTAAAACCTCTTGTTGATTCTGGAATTTATAAGGTTTCTTATACTTTGTATTCAGAGGGAGATGTTCCACTAGAGGGTTCATTTACATTTAATTTTTCTGCTCCCACTGTGATTTCACCGACTGAAGCATCACCTACTCCCACACAAACCCAAACACCTGCAAGTAGCAGTTGGGGAACAAATATTTTTATTATTTTTCTTTTAATCATGGCATTTTTTGTTCTAATTGCGCTCGCACTCTATGCGAGAAAACTCTTTAGGGAACGATGATCGCTTTAAGCACAATATTTAAGTATCTATCCCTCATAGGAAGTTTTGCCGTAGTTGGAACGCTATTGGCTATGGGATTTTTGCTTCTTGATACCCATGGAAAACTTTCTACTTCTGCTCAAAAGCTTCGCACGATGTTATGGATTTGCGGCCTTACCTGGTCAATTGGAAGCATTGGAACAATTCTCTTTACGCTAGCGACCATCCTGGATCAACCACTCTCAGTGGCTTTAGATTCAACCGTCTTACGCTCTTTCGTTACCCAAGTAACTTTAGGTCAGTATTTACTATTTCAATCAATCGTTGCCCTATTCATAACTTTTGCATCTATTCGCGTCAATAAGATTCTTACAGTCATTGTCCTTCTCATCCTCACACTCATTGGCCTAGTTGCACCTATTTTCCAGAGTCACTCAGCTTCAAGCGGATCACATGCGATGGCTATCGGATCTTTAGTTGTTCACGTGGTTGCACTCTCGTTGTGGGTTGGCGGTGTAATAACACTTGCCATCTTGGACCCTGAAGATAGACCAATAGCAGTGCCACGATTTAGTGCATTAGCTTTATGGGCCGCTATCGCTGTTGTAATAAGTGGAACAGCCAATGCTTGGGCCCGTCTAGATTTCAAAGAAGCGTGGAACTCGACCTATGCATGGGTAGTAATTGGAAAAGTTGTTCTTACAATAATTTTGATTGCGATTGGATATTTACACCGTAAGAACTTGGCGCTGCGCAGTTCGATTAATTGGACAGGCTTTGCGCGATTAATCTTTGCAGAGAGCTTGGTCATGGTTGTTACGGTTGCCATGGGTGCATGGTTATCTTCAAACCAAGCACCATTGAGGCCAGAGCGTCCAAAGTTTGATCCAGCTTTAGCTGTTGCAGGAATTTCTACGCCTCCAGCACCGACCTGGAGTCGCATCTTTTTGAGTTATGAACCAGATGCATTAATGATTGGAATTTTAGTTACAGCAGTTGCGCTCTACATTAAGGGTGTTGTTGTTCTTACAAAGCGAGGCGATAAGTGGCCAGTAGGTCGCACAATCTCGTTTGCCTTAGCAATTTCAGCAATAGATTTTGCTACTAGTGGCGGACTTGGTCTCTATGCTCACTTTGCATTTTCATATCACATGGTTGCTCACATGATTTTAGGAATGATTGCACCCATTGGAATTGTTTTGGGAGCACCAATTACATTAGCGCTACGAACCTTGCCACAAGGCAGAAATGGAGACGAGCGTGGCGTTAGAGGATCACTTCTTGCCGCACTTCATTCCAAGTTAGCTATTTTCTATACCAATCCCTTAGTGGCCTTAGCTTTCTTTGATGGATCTCTCTTTGCTCTCTATTTCACAAACTTATTTGGATCACTCATGCAATCGCATGTGGGACATCTAGTCATGAATGTTCACTTTCTTCTTGCGGGCATTCTCTTCTTCCATGTCGTAATTGGAATTGATCCAAACCCACGCAGAGTTCCACATTTAGTGCGCATTGTTATTCTCTTTGCAGCTATGAGTATTCATGCATTCTTCTCAGTTGCTCTGATGTCTAACTCAACTTTGATTGACGGTGGATACTTCGCTTCCCTTAAATCACCATGGCTTCTTGATCTACTTGCCGATCAGCGCATTGGTGGATCGATTGGGTGGGCGATGGGGGAGATTCCAATTCTCCTAGCCTTGGTTGCCACTTTTATCAGCTGGGTTAAGGATGACTCACGTGAAAGCATACGAATTGATAAAAATGCGGCCCGATCTGCAGCAATGGGCCAACCAGATGAGTTGGCAACGTATAACAAGTATTTGCAAGATTTAGCCCAACGCGATAGAAATGAACCCTAATGGCAAACTTATTTGATATTCCTAGCGAATATAAAGAACTTCGTGCCAGCGTTCGCGCCTTGGCCGAAAAGGAAATTGCTCCATTTGCAAAAGCAGTTGATGAAGATCATCGCTTTCCACAAGAAGCAGCTGATGCACTTCAAAAAGCCGGCCTAGCTGCAGCACACGTTCCAACTGAATTTGGTGGCGATGGGGCGGATGCTCTTGCTGTTGTAATAATCATTGAAGAAGTTGCACGCGTTTGTGGTGCTTCATCCCTTATTCCAGCTGTTAATAAACTTGGATCACTTCCACTGATGCTCGGTGGCAATAAGGATCAAAAGCAGCGTTGGTTGTCTCAATTGGCACAAGGTAAAGGTTTTTCATATTGCTTATCAGAATCTGATGCCGGTTCAGATGCTTCAGCACTTCGTACAAAAGTTGAGCGAGATGGTGACGGCTGGATTCTTAATGGAAGTAAAAAATGGATTTCAAATGCAGGGATTTCGGAGTATTACACAGTCATTGCACAAGGTGATGCCTCCCTTGGTTCAAAAGGAATTACTGCATTCGTAGTTGAAAAATCTGATCCAGGCGTATCTTTCGGTGCTCCAGAAAAGAAAATGGGCTTTAGAGGTTCGCCTACTCGTGAAGTTTATTTCGACAATGTGAAGTTGGCAGATGATCGCCGCATTAGCGAAGTTGGCGAAGGCTTTGCCCTAGCAATGAACACACTTGATCACACACGCATCACTATTGCTGCACAAGCGCTCGGTATTGCGCAAGGAGCACTTGATGTTGCAACTCAGTATTCACATGAGCGTAAGCAGTTTGGGAAAGAGATCTTTGATTTCCAAGGGGTTCAATTTATGTTGGCAGATATGGCAATGAATATTGAAGCCGCCCGTCAATTAACCTATGTTGCAGCATCAAAGAGTGAGAGCGGTGAAAAGGATCTCCGTTTCTTCTCAGCTGCAAGCAAATGCTTTGCTAGTGATGTTGCTATGAAGGTTACAACTGATGCTGTTCAGATTTTGGGTGGTTATGGCTACGTTTCAGATTACCCAGTTGAACGAATGATGCGAGATGCCAAACTCACTCAGATCTATGAAGGAACCAATCAAATTCAGCGAATAGTTATGGCGCGCAATCTACCTAACGCTTAAATCTGACTATGAGCGAAGGTGTTGCCGCGGCATCTAGGGCAATATCGTGAGCTTCTCGTGGCAAAGTTTCACTCGTTAATTCACCTGCATGAACTAAACCAATTTTCCATCCGGGCAATGTTGGTAATGCGCGATCGTAAAAACCGCCACCCTGTCCCATTCGATAACCTTCCTGGTCAATACGAAGTGCTGGAGTAATGACCACACCAACATCACTTGTGTCCGTTACTGCTGGACCAGTTGGTTCAGTGAGATTTTTTGTGATTTTCAAATGTGTGGGATTACCATCCCACTGAACCCATTCAATAACTAAACCATTTACTCTAGGGAGCAAGAGTTTTTTGCCATCTGCTAAAAAAGCTTGATTAATTTCAGTGGTGCTGGGTTCCTGGGCATATGAAAAGTAGGAGCAGATTGTTGTGGCACTGACTATCTCTGGAGCTTTCAGAATTACATTGAAATTGGTGGGGATGAATTTTTGAACCCGTTCACGGCGGTAACGATCACGCAACTGCTTCTTGAGTGTGTTCTGACTCATTGCTTTCGCCCTCCGCTTTCCACGCCTAAATCCCAAAGATTACTGACCACAACAAGTATGGTGTGATTATGGCAGAGCACACGCGGGTTGATGAGTTTTTAACTTCACTTTTAGCGATCTGCAAACCTCTCGATTCCTTTGAAATGCCTTTACTCGATGCCCATGGAGCAACGCTGGCAGAAGATGTTTATGCGGGAGAGCGTTTAGTAATGAAGGCTGGTTCAAGGATTCGTTCAACTCAAATTGGTTTAGCTGCATCTATTGGGCTCGATCATTTACCAACCAGACCACATCCACGTGTTGTAGTTATGTCAGCTGGCCCAGATTTAGTTGAACCAGGTAAAACGCTAAGTGATGATGAAGAGTTTGAAACTAACTCCTGGATGCTCACAACTGCTGTGCGTGAAGTTGGCGCAGTTGCATATCGCGTTCATTCAATTCCAGATGATGAAGCGCAGCTACAGAACTTGATTGAAGATCAATTAGTACGGGCCGATTTAATCATTATTAGCGGTGAGCGCCAGGATGATTCATTTGATTTGATAACACGAACAATTTCTAATATGGGCGAAATCACGACTGTTGATATGGCAATAGAGATGAGTGGTCGACATAACTTTGGACTCATTGGTCCGGATAAGACTCCAATCATCACCCTTCCGGGAGATCCAATCGCGGCATATATTTCATTTGAGCTTTTTGTTCGTCCAATGATTCGCACAATGCTGGGTGCAGCAACCATCCACCGTCCGAGCGTGAAGGCTAAATTAGAAAAAGCTATTGAATCCAGCGAGGGATTGCGCTCATATATTCGTGCGGCCCTTTCTGAAGATGCTAAATCTGTAACACCACTAACAAATCAAGAGGAACTCTCAACACTCTCTGATGCTTCTGCTTTCATAGCCGTGGGCGAAAAAGATATTCACTTGAAAGCCGGGGATGAAGTAACTGTGGTTGTCTTAGAGCGTAGATACATTTAAGTAGTCACATGAGTCATCATTGGCCAGTAGTACTTAAAAGCGAAGAGCTTTCGTTGCAAGCGTTGAGATTTAGAGATCGCGGTCGTTGGAACAATGTCCGAGCCGAAAATCGCGACTGGCTCACTCCCTGGGAAGCCACAATCCCATTAATTCCAGGTGAAGATGCGCAGAATCCCAGTCACCTTCCTTCTTACTTTGAAATGGTGCGCACCCTTAACTCTGAGGCTCGAAATGGCCGCTCATTTTCATTTGCAATTTGGCATCAGCGCAATTTAATTGGGCAGATTTCATTAGGTGGGGTAATTCTTGGAGCTATGCGGGGCGGCCATATTGGTTATTGGATTGATAAAAACTATGCAAATAGAGGCTTCACAACGCAAGCGGTTATGGCCCTGACGGATTATTCATTTTCTATGCTCAATCTTCACCGCATTGAAATCAATGTCAGGCCAGAAAACACCGCATCAAGGCGAGTAGCTGAGAAGGCTGGCTATATTTTTGAAGGTGAACGTCCCCGTTATTTACATATTGCTGGAAATTGGCGAGACCATGTCGTATTCGTTAAGGAAAATCCTGCCGTTAAGTAGGCTCTAAATCCCAAGTTCTGCAGGTCTAATCCTTTATCTTTGTGCATCATGGCTTCCGGACTTATCTATATTGCGATCATTGGTATGTGGGTCGCATATTTCGCACCCCGTTGGATCCATGACCGTAACGAATTTTCTGGAAAGTCAGTTGAGCGATTTAAGAGTGCACTCATTGTTGTTGCAACTTCATCACCACATGGCGTTTCTGGAAGCGGATCTATTCATATTGATTTAGACCGCGAAGCAAAAATTGCGCAACTTCTTATGCGCAGACGAATTATGTTCTTTATTCTAACTGGTTCTCTAACTACGACACTTGTGGGTGGTTTCATGAATACGATGCCGTTTGTTTACTCATTAGTTCCTGTGACTGGAGTTTTGATTTATATAGCAAGTGTTCGTCGTCAAACTATTGCTGACAAGATTCAATACCGACGTGTTGCGCAACTACATCGTCGCACCACAGGTGTTTCAGCGACGAACTTAGCTGAAGTTGTAACACCAAAGCCATCGCAAGAACATTGGATTCCACTTTCAGAGCGTGAACTCAAAGGTGTTGTTCTATTGCCTAAGGGAACTGCAGCTGTTCGCCAAACTTGGGAACCTTCAGAAGTGCCAGCTCCAACTTATGTCAGCGCACCTAAGGCAATTATTCCTAAGCGCGTTATTGATTTAACTATTCCAGGAGCATGGAGTGATGAGCAAGAGCGCTTAGAGCGCGAAGCCCTTGCTGCTGCATCACCTTCACGTGATGAAATCTTTGACCAACAACTAGCTGATGAAGCAGTTGAGCGCCTTAATCAAGCACGCGCCTCTAACGAATAATTAGATCCAAGAACTCATCCACATACGTTGCAGCCATGCATCGTATGTAATGATTTCGCCTGTGAAAATGGGTAAGAAATAAATAAAGTTCAAGAAAATAACTGTCACGAACGCAGCAACTAAACCTTGAGATATCCCTGATTTTAAAGAGCTATCTAGCAATAACTTGGCGCAATAGACAACGGCTAGAATCATAAATGGCTCAAATATCACTGCATAGAAAGTAAATACAGTGCGGGCTTGGAAGAAGAACCACGGTAGGTAACCAGCAGCCATGCCCAGCACAATCACATTTAATGCTGGCTCAGAAATTCGTTTAACTAAGCTGCGTAACCAAAAACCAATAACAACTGCCACGGCAATAGTTCCCGCCCACCAAAGAAGTGGTGTGCCAATGGCTAATACTTCCTGTGCACAGTTATCACTTGCGCATCCCTTAGGTGATTCATAGAAGAAGGAAGTTGGCCTACCCATGACCATCCAACTCCATGGGTTTGCCTGATAAGAATGTTTTTCGGTTAATCCCGTATGAAAGCCCAGCATCTCAGAGTGGTAGTGAAACCACGATGCGAATGTATTTGTTGACCACGTGCGATCCCAACCACGCTTACTTAAAAACCAACCTGTCCATGTCGAGACATAAACAGCCACTGGAAGAAATCCATATTGAATGAACTTCATAATTGTTGGACGTATTAAACATTTAGAAGGATGCTGAGAGAAAATCTTATAAAGAGAAACAAAGAGCATGCCAACCAAGAAATAGAGTGCACTCCATTTACAACCCATCGCCAGACCAATTGCGATTGCTGCCAACCAATGTCGTTGTTGATACCAAAGAAAGAGTGCAAGGAGTGCAAAGAATGTTAAAAACAGATCAAGTAACGCTGTTCTTGAATGAACGAGTACCAATCCATCACAAGCCATTAGGAGGGCACCTATGCCAGTTAGAAGTGGTGAATAAAACAGAACATGCACAAAGCGAGCAAAGAGCAAAATAAGTAGGGTACCAATAATCGCCGTTGCAAATCTCCAGCCAAATTCATTATCGCCAAAGAGCTTGATCCCACTGGCTATAAGCCATTTTCCGACTGGTGGATGAACAATAAATTCAGGTTTGCTGCCACTCACTTCCACTCCGTATTTCAAGAAATCTCTAGCGCCATCAACGTAATAGACCTCATCAAAAACAAAGCCCTTAGGTGTTGCTAGGTTTATTAATCGAATCGCAAGGGAGGCAATCGCTATAAGGATCGGGGCGATGGCGGCAATCATGTGTGTAATCGTATGCGCAAATCGGTGCGAAATTACTGAGATGATGGACCCATGGCATTGATATTGGCAGCAACCCCGTTGGGCAACCCAGCCGATGCAAGCGCGCGCTTAAAAACAGCCATTGAAGATGCAACGATTATTGCCGCTGAAGATTCCAGACGCTTTCACCGCTTGTGCTCAGATCTTGGAGTTACTTTCACTGCCCGCATACTTTCTTTCTTTGAGGGCAATGAAGATGAGCGAACTGCTGAACTATTAAATGAATTAGCAACTGGCGCACATGTTCTAGTTGTATCAGATGCAGGCATGCCAACAATTAGCGATCCTGGTTTTAGGTTGATGCGTGAAGCAATTGCTCGAGGTCTTGAAGTTTCTGTCATCCCAGGACCGAGTGCTGTGACAATGGCGGTTGCATTATCTGGACTTCCAACAGATCGATTTACTTTTGAAGGTTTCCCATCACGAAGTGCGGGTGCGCGATTAGCAACATTTGAAAAGCTAAGACATGAAGAGCGCACCATGGTTTTCTTTGAAGCTCCTCATCGCTTGGCAGATTCTCTCTCTGATGCACAATCTGTTTTTGGCGCTGATCGCAAAGGTGCTATTTGTCGTGAGATGACTAAGCATTATGAAGAAACTATCCGTGGAACACTCTCTGAACTTTCGACTTGGGCAGATGCCAATGAAGTTCTTGGTGAAATCACTTTGGTGATTCAAGGCGCAGTCCTAGATTCGGCAGCAATGACTGCTGATGAAATGGTGGCCCGTGTTCGTGAATTTGAAGCTGCAGGAATGGATCGCAAAGGGGCAATTGCCTCAGTTGCCGCTGAATTCTCAATTGCAAAGCGGTTGGTTTATGCCGCGGTGGTCGATGCGAATAAGATGAGCAAGTGACTAAGTCCTTTTATCTAACGACGCCGATTTATTACGTCAACGATGCACCGCATATAGGCCATGCCTATACGACGGTTGCCGGTGATGTGTTAACTCGTTGGCATCGTCAAAAAGGTGAATCAGTCTGGTTTTTAACTGGCACAGATGAGCATGGTCAAAAGGTTATGCGTACTGCTGAGGAAAACAACACTGCCCCCCAGGCTTGGGTTGATCGTTTAGTACAAGATGCGTGGAAACCTAACTGGCAAGCGCTCAATATCGCTAATGATGATTTCATCCGCACAACTGAAAAGCGTCACACTGAGCGTGTTCAAAAGTTCTTACAGTCCCTAAAAGATTCTGGTCATATTTATGCAGGTAAGTATGAAGGCCCATATTGTGTTGGTTGCGAAGAGTTCAAGCTTCCAGGCGACCTCATTGAAATTGATGGCAAGAAATGTTGCCCAATCCATAGCAAGCCAATTGAACTAGTCAATGAAAATAACTGGTTCTTTAAACTTTCAGCTTTTGTCGCGCCATTGCTTGAGCACTACCGCAAGAACCCTGATGCTTGCCAACCTGAAAGTGCACGCAATGAAGTTGTCTCATTCTTAGAAGGTGGCGTTACAGATCTTTCAATCTCTCGTTCAACTTTTGACTGGGGAATTCCTGTTCCTTGGGATACTGACCAAGTTGTCTATGTTTGGTTTGATGCACTTCTTAACTATGCAACTGCAGTTGGTTTAACTGATGCACCAGATAGTGAAGGCGGCAAGAAGTTTGCACAAACTTGGCCAGCAGATGTTCACTTAGTTGGTAAAGATATTTTGCGCTTCCACGCTGTTATCTGGCCAGCAATGCTTATGGCTGCAGGTTTAGATGTTCCTAAAAAGGTATTTGCTCATGGTTGGTTACTCGTTGGCGGCGAAAAGATGAGTAAGAGTAAGTTGACTGGTATTGCACCTAAAGACATCACAGATCACTTTGGTGTTGATGCATTTCGCTACTACTTCCTGCGTGCCATTCCTTTTGGCACCGATGGCTCTTTTTCATGGGAAGACATGGCTGCTAGATACACATCAGAGCTAGCAAATGACTTTGGAAACCTGGCCTCTCGCTCAGCAGCAATGGTGGAGAAGTATTGCGGCGGGGTATTGCCAGCTAAAAGCAATGATGCTGGCCTTGAGAGCGCGTTAAAAGAGGCAGTAACAAAGGCTGATGCTGCAATCTGTGAATTAGATTTCCAAGGCGGAATCCTTGCGATTATGGATTTTTGTAAGAAAGTAAATGGTTATGTAACCGAGAAAGAGCCATGGATTCTTGCCAAGGATCCTGCCAACCAGCAGATTCTTGAAGATGTTTTATATAACACTGCAGAATCTCTGCGAGCACTTGCCGTATTGCTCAATGCAGTGATGCCACAAACATGTGAGATTTTGTGGAGCAGTCTTGGTGCTCAAGCATCACTGGGAGATCTTGGTGCACAAAAGATCTCTGATGTTGCAACGTGGGGCCAATTACCACCAGGTGTCACAGTTACTAAAACTCCAGTTCTTTTCCCTCGTTTAGAAACGAACGCTTAATACATATGGCTGATCGCCACAACCGCGATATTGATCGTCAGCGGGCACCTTTACCAGAACCACTTCCTGCTCCAACAGTTGATGCGCATGCGCACATGGAAATCATTACTGATACTGCGCCGGATTCTCCTGAGGTTGCTCAAGTAATTGCTGAAGCTAAAAGCGTGAACGTTGATCGAATCATGCAAGTGGGTTATTCAGCTGAACAATCTGCTTGGTGCGTTGCTGCAGCAGAAAAGTGGAACACATCCGTTTTAGCAGCAGTTGCTCTACATCCCAACGAAGCACCGGTTGTTGAGAACCTAGAAGCTGATTGGGCAATGATTGCTCAGTTGGCAGAGCATCCACGAGTTCGTGCAATTGGCGAGACTGGACTTGATTACTTTCGTACACCCCCAGAGCTACGTGCGCGCCAACAAGAATCCTTTAAATGGCATATTGAACTAGCTAAAAAAACTAGCAAGGCTTTAGTTATTCATGATCGTGACTCACATGAAGATGTTCTCTCTGTATTACTTGAAGTAGGGGCCCCAGAAAAGGTTATCTTTCACTGCTTTTCAGGTGATGTAGAGATGGCTAAGACCTGCATAGAGCGTGGATATGTCCTCTCATTTGCTGGCACGCTGACATTTAAAAACGCACCTGCACTGCGAGATGCAGTGAAGTTAGTTCCCATTGATCAACTATTAGTTGAAACTGATTCACCCTTCCTTGCGCCTATGCCACATCGCGGAGCGCTTAATACCCCAGCTCAGATTGCAAATATCGTGCGGGCAATGGCAGTTGAGCGAAATGCAGATCTTGGTGAGTTAGCAACGGCTCTGGGCAATAATGCTGAGCGTTTATTTGGCTCATTTGCCTCATGACATTATTAGGGGCGGCGCAAATCCGCGAACTTGCAGCAGCACTAGATTTAAAACCATCTAAATCCCTAGGACAAAACTTTGTTATCGATTCAAATGTCTGTACAAAGATTGTGCGCACAGCAGCAGTTGGCCCAACTGATATCGCACTTGAGATTGGTCCAGGTTTAGGTTCACTTACTTTAGCTTTGCTGGAAAGCGCTGCATCTGTTGTGGCAGTTGAAATTGATTCGCGTTTAGCTGGTCAACTCCCGATAACCGTTGCCAGTCATTTTGAACATCCAGAAAATCTAACTGTCCTTAATCAAGATGCACTCACAATTCAAACTTTGCCCGTTGACCCAACAGTGTTAGTAGCAAATTTGCCATATAACGTTTCTGTGCCTGTTTTGCTGCATTTGTTGGAAAAGTTTGAATCACTGAGAACTGGCGTGGTTATGGTGCAAGCAGAAGTAGCTGATCGCTTAGCTGCAAAGCCGGGCACAAAAGATTACGGAATCCCTTCGGTTAAAGCTGCCTGGTGGGCAGATGTAAAAGGTGCAGGATCAGTCTCGCGTTCAGTGTTTTGGCCAGCACCTAATGTTGATTCAAAGTTAGTTTCATTTACTCGTAGGCAAACTCCGGGGGATGAAGTACTACGACGCAAGGTTTTCACAATTATTGATGCAGCCTTTGCCCAGCGCAGAAAGATGCTGCGTTCAGCCCTTTCTGGCCTCTATGGCTCTTCTTCTGCTGCAGAAGAGATTCTTACGCGCGCAAAGATTGACCCCACTCTTCGAGGTGAAGCTTTAGAGATCGCTGGGTTTTGTGCCATCGCTGCCGTTGCACCTGACATTTTCTAGCCAACGCATTAAGGTCAAACCATGCCAATAAAAAACGTGACGGTTCGGGTGCCGGCAAAGGTCAACCTGCAACTTTCAGTTGGCCCACGCGAAGAAGATGGCTTTCATAATTTAGTTTCAGTTTTTCAAGCTATTTCGATTTTTGATGAAGTAACACTCTCCCTTGGTCAACCAAAATCTGGAGTCACCGTTTCAATTACAGGGGAGCAAACCCATGGCGTGCCAGCAGATGCTAATAACTTAGCTGCCCAAGCAGCAGCGCTGATGGCAGAAGAATATGACATTGAAATTGATGCACATATTGAAATTAAGAAATCCATTCCAGTTGCAGGCGGAATGGCTGGCGGTAGCGCAGATGCTGCTGCAACAATCGTTGCAATTGATTATTTATATTCTTTGGGTATGAGCCGCGAAGAGATGGCAGAAATTGCTGCAAAGTTAGGAAGTGATGTTCCTTTCATGTTAAATGGCGGAACTGCAATTGGTACGGGCCATGGTGATCAATTAACTTCTGCGCTTTCTCGAGGCACCTATCACTGGGTATTAGCTCTTTCAACGCATGGTTTATCAACACCGGCTGTGTATGCAGAGTGTGATCGCTTGCGAACCGGACTTGAAATTGTTGAACCTCAAACAAATGAAGCACTCATGCAGGCACTGCTAGCAGCTGATGCAGAATCAGTGGGTGCACATTTGATAAATGATTTACAACCAGCAGCATGTTCGTTGCGCCCCGCACTGCGATTAGTTTTAGATGTTGGCCAGGAGTATGGAGCGCTAGGGGCGTTAGTCTCAGGATCAGGGCCAACCGTTGCTTTTCTCGTTGCCGATGAGGAAGCTGGACTTGATTTAACGGTGGCATTGACCTCAAGCGGAGTAGTGGGCAGCGTTGTTCGCGCATATGGCCCAGTGGCTGGGGCAAAAGTAATCTCGTAAAGAAGGTGCAATGTGGTCACAACCATGCCCATTTATGAGGGAGAATACGTGTTCCGCCATTGTGTAGTGGCTAGCACATGGGCCTTTGAAGCCCAGGGTCCAGGATCGATACCTGGTGGCGGAGCCACCGATAGGATTCACTCGTGACCGTAGAAACCGTGATCGTTCTCGCAGCTGGCGAAGGCACACGGATGAAATCGGCAAAAGCCAAAGTTCTCCATAGCGTTGCAGGACGTTCGTTACTTGGACATGTCTTACACGCAGTTGATCATCTAAAAGCTAAAGAAGTTCGCATTGTTGTCGGCTCTGGCCGTGAACTAGTTGAAGAACATATCTCCCACATCGCACCAAAGGCATCAACTGTCTTTCAAGAACACCGTGGTGGCACAGGACATGCTGCGCAGTTAGCGCTGGCCGGTTCAACACCAAAAGGCACAGTCTTAGTTTTAGCTGGTGACACACCCATGCTGACCGGTGAATCACTTGCAGCCTTTATCGATGCACATAACTCAGGAAAGTTTGCAGCCTCAGTTTTAACTGCCGAACACCCAGATCCAACAGGTTATGGTCGCATTATTCGAGATGATGCAGATGAGCTATTAAAGATTATTGAAGAAAAAGATGCCACAGATGATCAACGCTTTATCTTTGAAATTAACTCTGGTGTGTATGCCTTTGATGGAGCAGCGTTAGCGGCCTCTATTGGAAAGCTCAATAACTCCAATGCCCAAGGTGAGCTCTATTTAACTGATGTTATTGGAATCCTAAAGAGTGAAGGCGCATCAGTTGCAGCAATCATGATTGATGATTTCACTGAAATTCTTGGGGTTAATGACCGCGTTCAGTTAGCTGAGTCTGCAGCTCTGCTGCGCGATCGTATCAATGATGAATGGATGCGCTCCGGTGTGACAATCATTGATCCGACAACAACTTGGATTGATGCCACTGCCACAATTTCTCAAGATGTGACGATTCATCCAGGCAGTGCGATTTATGGAACGACAACTATTGCCCAAGGTGCATCTATTGGACCTCGCACGACCCTTACCAACTGCCAAGTAAAAGAAGGCGCATCCGTGCTTGAATCAATCGCAACAGATACTGTGATTGGTGAAGGCTCAACTGTTGGTCCATTTACCTATTTACGCGCAGGAACAGTCCTTGGTGATGCAACTAAGGCTGGAGCATTTGTTGAAATGAAGAATGCAACCGTTGGTTCTGGCTCAAAAGTCCCACATCTTTCCTATGTTGGTGATGCCACTATCGGGCAAGGCAGCAATATCGGGGCTGCAACAATCTTTGTTAACTATGACGGGGTAGAAAAGCACCACACCACTATCGGAGATCATGTCCGAATCGGTAGCGACACAATGTTGGTTGCACCACTAACTGTGGGAGATGGGGCATATACCGCCGCTGGATCTGTCATTACTGAAGATGTTCCTGCAGGCGCGATTGGAGTTGGCAGAGCCAAGCAAAGAAATGTATTAGGTTGGGTCATGCGCAAGCGCGCTGGTTCCAAGTCAGCACAAGCCGCCGAAGCTAAAGAGAAGAAGGGCTAATAAATGAGCGAGATCCGTTTATCTTCTGAAAAGAGATTACGTCTTTTTGCAGGCCGCGGATTTCCTGAATTAGCTGATGAAGTTGCAGCAGAGTTAGGTATTCCACTCACTCCCACTTCAGCATATGACTTTGCAAATGGCGAAATCTTCGTTCGCTTCGAAGAATCAGTTCGCGGTTGTGACGCTTTCGTAATTCAAAGCCACACAACTCCAGTCAACAAGCAGATCATGGAACAACTCATCATGGTCGATGCATTAAAGCGTGCATCTGCAAAGCGCATCACAGTGGTTGCACCTTTTTATGGTTATGCACGTCAAGATAAAAAGAGTCGTGGACGTGAACCAATCACTGCACGATTGATGGCAGATCTTTTCAAAACTGCTGGTGCTGATCGTTTGATGTGCGTTGATTTACACACGTCACAAATTCAAGGTTTCTTTGATGGTCCTGTAGATCATCTCTTCGCACTTCCAATGCTGGCTAACTATGTTGGTAGCAAAGTAGATCGCACACGCTTAACA